>Ga0208245_1000960_pt1 | contig 19532 bp, 17 predicted proteins | sample RifOxyC1_FD_184035 | JGI IMG/M metagenome (GOLD analysis project Ga0208245, IMG submission 184035) | Soil microbial communities from Rifle, Colorado - Rifle Oxygen_injection C1 (SPAdes) | ecosystem: Environmental > Terrestrial > Deep subsurface > Rock core/Sediment | place: Rifle, Colorado... | reverse complement strand
CACGTCCGCCGAAACGCCGCGCAACTCCGCCGGCATGCAATCGCTCATCGGTAACGGCACCGCGATTTCGCGGGTCGAGCGCATCAATGATGAATACGTTGAAAAGCAGGTTCGAAACGGCGCGCGCGATCTCTCGCACATGGAAGAAAAGGACCTCGTTCTCAGACAGACCGAAGATGTTTTCAACGAGATGAACGGCGACGGACTGAACCGGCTGATATCCCGATTTTTTAACGAATTTCGGAAGCTTTCGAATGAGCCGGACAACGAAGCGGTCCGCCAGTCGGTGCGTGAATCCAGTCAGGCGATGGTGAATGACTTCCATCGGATCCGAAGGGAAGTAGAGGCGGTGCGCGAGCACATCGACGCGCGGCTCGAGGGCTATTCCAAAGAAATCAACTCGCTTGCCGAGCAGGTCAAGGATCTTAACATGCAGATCAAGACGGCCGAGCTCGCGGGGGGTTCGCCCAATGATCTCCTCGACAAGCGCGATCAGGCGATGAAGAAGCTCGGTTCTTACATGGAAATGAGCGTACACAAGGACGGAGGCGGCAGCTTCGTCGTGGACGTCAAGGGCGTGGGCCCGCTCGTCGTCGGACCGATGGCCGAGAAGTTCTCGGTATTCAGGTCCAAGGCCGACGACCAAGGCAAGCCCGAAGCCGCGTTCGATGTTCAATCAACTTCACACGCCAATTCCCTCGTTACTCATCAGATTAAGGGCGGGAAGCTTGGCGCGCTTCTCGAGGTTCGTGACAAGACCCTGTCGACCATTCTCGACCGTCTGGACGAGCTTGCTTACAACATCTCGGATTCGGTCAACAGCATCCATCAGCAGGGGTTCACGCGGCACGGAGTTCAAGGCGTCGAGTTCTTCAGGCAGATGGGCGGAAAAGATCGGGCCTCTGAATTCATTCAGCTGTCGGATGCGGTTCGCGACAGCGTTAACAATATCGCCGCCGCTGCTCAGCCGGATTCTCCCGGCGATAATCGAATTGCCATCGCGATTTCGGGTTTGCAGAGTGAAAAGTTCATGAACGAAGGCAAAGCCACGATGGATGATTTCTATAACTCGATCGTGAGCGATGTCGGCGTCGCGGCTTCGAAAAACCGCTCAGGCATGAACCAGCAAAAAGACATCATGACTCAGCTGAACAAAATCCGCGATCAGATCTCGGGTGTATCCATTGACGAGGAAACCGCGAATCTGATGCAGTTTCAGCACATGTTCGATGCTTCGGCGAAGGTGATCCAGGTTGCCGATGAGATGCTCAAAACGGTTTTGGATATGAGACGGTGAATTGATTTATGAGGGTGACGCAACATACGAATTTTGACACGATTCGGGACAGCATCCACCGGAGCAAGTCCCGAATGGAAGGGTTGCAGCAGCAGTCGGCCACCCTGAGAAAACTCAACACGCCTTCGGACGATCCGATTGGGGCGGCCAAAGTGCTCGAGATCAGGACAGACAAAGTGAACAACGACCAATTTCAAATGAATACCCGGATGGCCGAGACTTTCCTGGAAAACACGGATCATATCATCGGCGAGCTGGCCGATATCGTGGTTCGAGCGAAGGAGATCGCGTTAGGCCAGGCAAGTGGCGCCAGCTCGAATGAGGGAACCCGCCTTGGGGTGGCCGAAGAAGTGACGCAGCTCTTTCAACAGGCCGTCGCTACCGCGAATCGCAGGATAGGTGACCGATATCTCCTGGGTGGCTTCAAGACGCAACGTCCGCCCGTTGATCCCGAGGGTCGCTATACGGGAGATGATGGCCAGACGATGGTTGAGATCGCCAAAGATGTGTTTATTTCGAGCAACGTGCCCGGGGTCGAGGTGTTCAACACACATCCCAAAAATTCGAACGATGGTCGCGCGGTGTACAGCCCAAGCACCTTGGGTCGTGGCCCCGCGAGCGACGGGACGGCAGCTGACGAGTCTCCGGCTTACGAAAATGTAAATGTGTTCGATGAAATTCAGAATCTAAGAATCGCATTACTGACGGGCGATCTTGATGGAGTTCGCAACACCCTGGACCGATTTGATCAAGTACACAGCAAGCTAGTCGCCTGTCGTGCAAAGGTGGGGTCGCGCTTGCAGGGACTCCAAAGCACAAGCCAAGCCTTGGAACGACATAATGTAACCAATGCTCAGCTCGGGTCCGTGTTGGAAGATGCCGATATGGCGCAGGTAGTCAGCGATTTAACTAAAGAGGAAACGGTGTTCAAGAGCGCGTTAGCAAGTTCCCAGCGATTAATTCAACCGACTTTGTTGGACTTTTTGAAATGATGTTTAAACAATTTCAAGACCGCATGGGACAAAAACATTGCAAGTGGCGGAGCGTTAGACTAAATGTTCCTCCGGTAAAGGATTACAGGCTTTCCGCTTACGCGGGGCCAGACGCGGACATGGAGATCTTATGTTAGTATTGACCCGGAAGTTGGGGGAAAGCATTGCCATAGACGACCACATTAAAATTGTGGTTGTCCAGATTAAGGGCAAGCAGGTGCGCTTGGGGATTCAGGCGCCCAAGGAAACGAAGATCCATCGCGAAGAAGTTTATGCAGCCATTCAAGAACAGAACAAGGAGGCTGCGAAAGCTCCGATAGCGATGGCTCAGGTTTCGAAGGTTTTAAAAGGTTAGTAGTTCAATATCTTTAAGAGGGGTTGGGCGTGATCGTAAAAACAGGACGTTTTGGACAGCTCACCGTCGGCGACGACGAAACTATTTTTATCCCGCTCGGGATTCTGGGATTTCCACAGTACACGAAATATTGCCTGGTTGATCCGGGAGACGACACCCTGATTCTGTGGCTCCAGTCGCTCGAAAATCCGGAAATTGCTTTTGCGATCCTCGAACCGAAGATTTTCCGGCCCGATTATGCCGCCCGGCTCTCGGCCGCCGAGCTTCGCGAACTGAAACTCGAGAACGTGAATCAGTCCGCCGTTTTCAGTATTCTCACGATCCCCGAGGACGTGACCCAGATGACCGCGAACGTGAAGGCGCCGCTCGTCATCAATTTGAAACAAAAGATCGCGAAACAGGTCGTGCTTCAGGAAAACGAGTACTCAATCAAGCACCTCATGTTCAAGGAACTCCGGGCGCACCTCCTGACAATCCATGCGCAGAGGCGTGTTGCTCAGCGGGCGGGCGAGGCTGTCATCACACCGGTTTCGATTCACACGATTCCGCCGTCGCTTACGGTAAAAAGCCTGCAGGCCTGATTACTTCGCAGTCGCTTCAATGGGGCGCTTGAATCTCGAGATACGCTCGCCCTCGATGATGTAATCGATTTTTGCGGGTTCTTTTTCGATGGCTCTCAAAACGGAGCCGAACGTAAACTGGTTTGCCAGGAGTGCACTTCCGAATTTCGCGTATGCCTTGACGAAATCGCGAGCCGATCCGCTTTGTGATGCCATTTCCCGGAGGAGGCTGACCATTTTATCGGTGGCGGCCACGGTTTTTGACCGCATTCGCGCCATACAGAGTGGAATGTCCTTGCGCGTTTCGAACGGCGGGGGCGGGATTTCGTCTGAAACGGGAGGGTTCGCCAGAACGGGCTGTTCCGGGCACAGATCGTCGGGGTCATCGCCGTTTTCGAAATAATTGTCGAGAAGCGCCATCGAGAAGGATCGAAAAACGTCCGGGTCTTCCAACGAAACCCGCATGAGCCGATCCGTAGCGGCTTGTGAAATCAGCATTTTGAATCGCGCCCTCAAATAACCGGACTCTGAATGGGGGATTTCAACTTCAAGGGTTTTTCGCAAACCCGTTTGGGCTATCAGCGAATTCAGCGACTGCCTGAGATTCCTCGCGCTCGCTCTTTCCTGCTCAAAAGACCAAAGATACTGAGCGGCATACCCGGAGAGCGCGCCACGGGTGAAGTGCGTCGCGTAAAAATCGGCCTTCGTGGTCTTGCTGTGATTGCGAAGGAACATGCCGCCCTTTGCTTTTTCGTCCAGACGAGCCGCGAGTTCCAGGTGAACGGGCTCACCCCCGTCACGATCGATCACGTCCATGGAAGCGTGAACGAAACCCTTTGTCCGGAAGCCGAAAATCAACTCCGGTATACCGAGAAACCAGTTGGTAAATTTCCCGCCGAGGTGGTTGTGGCGGCGGGAAAGCGCTTGTACGCCTGATTGCGGATCGTCGGAAAGGAGCTGAGCCGCCGTCATGCGCCCTTTTATGAGTTCTTCGTAGGCCCCAACCGCGCGGTTATCGGTAAAATCAAAAATGAACGAGAATTCGTCTCCAACCGACTGAATGCCCGAAACTTCGACGAAAGCAAACGCAGTCCCCGGCGAAAACGCGAGTGAATGAAGTTTTGTCCGGATGGCTTGAACATAGGTCTGCTTCGGTCCGAGCTTCTTGATACCGACCTGCCAGTCGCCCATGACCATATACCGCGCGCCCACTCCGGCCGCGCCCTGGTAGCCCATGCCCGCCGACAATACCAGTCCTCCCGACGCCTTGAATTGAACCTCGAATCCGGGAGCCCAGGACTCCAGGTCTGATCCGTGTGCCGGAAGTCTGAGGTGATTTGCTCTCTTCGATTCCTCAAGAGTGCGGACGTACTGTCGTGAAACGGCCTTTGAACCGAACACCGGCAAAAGTCCGAGGCTGGGATTGATCAGGCTCAAGGCGGGACTGCCGGTCGCGATCCCGTTGGGGCCAAAGCCGAGATCAATCGTTCGGGATTGGGTCACTTCGATCCCATCCCGGAAGTCGTCGCTGACCAGAGTGGGCCCGCGTTCAGCCGGGTGGGGGGTCAGGTTGATGATTTCTTTCTCGAGCCGAACTCCAATGAAACACAAAACATCGAATCGAACCGGGCCGATCGCGCTCGCCCCGAAATCCAATTCGAAAAAATTCCCGGCCACTCCGCCGAAGCTCGGATTGGCTCTGATATCATCAACTTCAACATTGCCCCAGGCGGCCTGCCCGCCCGGAAGGACAAGGCTGAGAGCGAAAACCACTAAAAAGGCTCGCAAGATGGTCATTGTTTCTTGAACTGCCCCGGTTGCCGCGCTTGCTTTGCCATTTCCAGGTACGCGATGGCTTCGCGGTTCATGGGTTCAATGTCGGCGATGCCTTCCCATTCGAGCTCCGCGTCGAGAAGATTACCTTGACTGTAGTGGAGAAGACCGAGTTGAATTCGAGCGGGGATGTACTTGGGCAGCTCATTCTTAAGGGTTTGCAATTCCTGCATGGCGCGGGACAGAAACCCTTTTTTCGCATACGCCTTGGCTAAACGGATTCGAATTTCAGGGGTCGTCGGATCCAGCACCGCCGCTTTTCCATATTCCTCAATCGACTCGTCATAACGACGGTATCGAAAATACAGATCGGCGAGCTCCAGGTGTTTGATCGCGAACTTCTGATCAATGCCGAGGTCTTTGCCGGATTGCTTGTGAACCACGGATTGATTTGCCTGCTCAAAGATGTGCTTGGCTTCGTCGTATTTGCCCACATCGTTGTAAAGCACCGAAAGACAGATTGCCGCGTCCGTGTGATGCGGGTCAAGCGAGAGAGAGCGGCGGAGGTTCTGAACCGTTTCCCCGAGGTTGCCCTGAAGATAGTGCCACACCCCCAAAAAATAATGCGCATCGGCCGAATCCGGGGCTTCTCGAAGCTTCTCTTTGATGAGTTCCTCGGAGCCGGCGAAATCGCGCTTTGCCAGAAGGTCCTGAATCTGGCGATCTTTATTTTGAGTTGGGCTGGTCACTCGCGGGGGGCTCCATTTCCTGTTTTTCGGCGAGATGTTCGGACTCAATGCGTGTTAGCTTTTTCTTCGCTTCATTCGCGGCGTCGGTTTCGGGATAAAGCTCGATCACTTTCTGGTATCTTTGTTCAGATGAACGGTAATAGCCGCGCTTGAAGTAGAAATCAGCGATATAGAGTTCCTTTTCACCCATGGTCCTGCGAATTTCGACGACATCCTTGCGCGCCTCCGCTGCTTCGGGAGCATTCGGATACTTATTCAAAAAATCCGTGTAGGCCGCAAGGGCGCGTTGAGCCGGGGTGAGGTCACGCGAAATCGGGCTGGGAATGTCGTTGTAATAGGATTTTCCGATTCGAAACATCGCGTATGCGGTTTTTTCGTGCTTTGGATGAAGATCACGAAACGCTTCGTACGCCGTTGCCGCTTCGGCAAAAGAGTCTTCCATGAAGTAAACGTCAGCTATCCGAAGCTGGGCGTCCACGGAGTATTTTGAATAAGGAAATTTGTTTTTAACAACGCGGAATTTATCGATCGCGATCTGGTAATGATCACTCTTCAACTCTTCTTCCGCATCGTTATAGAGCGCGGCGGGATCGTTTTCGTCGATCTGCTTGCCCGAACACCCGGACAACACCGCGAGTTGCCCCGCGAGCAGAACTCCCGCAAGTCCAGTCGTGCTGATCACGCCCAGGAGCGTGCGGAGCCTGAAAGACAATTTCCAATCTGTTTTCAATGAAAAGAAGAACCGCATAGCTTCGGTTTAGACCATGCCGCCTATAAGAGCAATAAGCTCGATGCGCGAATCCACCCGATTCCATCGGGCGAGTAGCGTACCTGAACCCATAAAACGGGTTGGGTTACCGGCTCTGGCGAGGCGGCGGGTGTCGGGCTCGCCTGCGTCGTCAATGTTCCCGTCGGAGCAGCGCCTGCCGCGTCAGAACTACCGGCCGCCTCGGACGAAGGCCCGAGCAGGCGCAATTTCATACCCGGTTCCACTTGCGCCAGCTCAATGAAGTGACCGCCAGGACCGCTTCGAATCGATTCGCTTTCCAGGCAAACCGAAGGAGGATGAATTTCGGCGAGTCGTTGCGCGCCATAAAGGGAACCGGTTATTGCCACGCCTAGCAATCCGAACAAAGCGGCGGGCTGCAGTATGGTTTTCCTGAATTCCCGGGTTTTGAGATACGAGCGCAACCAAATCAGGGCTAAAATGAAGCACAATAATCCGAACGTGCCGCGCACCTCGTCGAGCGGTACGCGATCGGCCAGTGATTCAAGGCTGTTCGAGGCGCGATCGAGCTTTTCATCGCCGATAGCTTTGCCCAACGTCGAGCGGGCGAGCTGCAAATTATGCTGGATGCTGGGATCGTGCGGCCTCAGCCGGTTCGCCTTTTCAAAATAAGCGAGAGCCGCGCCGATCCGCCCCAGTCTGAAAGAGAGTGTCCCGAGATTGTAATAATAACTCGCATTTTCAGGGTCCGGATGGTTCAAAAAGGCCCGAAGGGCCTCTTCCGGCTTTCCGGAATCATAGAGGGCGCGAGCCTCCGCCCAATTGCCCCAGTCCATCTTTTGGCTGGACTCGGCCGTGGCGGCTTGAGCGTTAAAAAAGATAAGAGTCGTCATCAAGAAAATTACCGACGAGGAGCGACGCATAACTTAAAATAGCCATCGAGCCCGCATCCTTGCAACAAAAATAAGCTCATGATATCTAATGGAAATATTTTATTAATTAGACCGGCCGGGTGAGCACATGAAGCGACTCTTAGAAGAAGCGCGCAGGATGATCAGAATCAACTCCGTTACCACGCATGGGAACGAGGAACTCGCCAATTACGCGGCCACCTTGCTTCAGGATCGTGGGTTCAAGGTTCAATTGCAACCGGTGACCCATTCGCTTGAGGGCGTTTCCAAGCGCCAATTCAACGTAATCGGGATTTTAGGCGATTCGCTGGTGGACCGAAAAATCCGGAAAGGTTTACTGCTCACCTCCCACCTCGACACCGTCAGCCCCGGACTCCCGGAGAATTGGACTCAGACCGGCGGCGATCCCTTTTGCACGACCGTCAAGGACGGAAAAGTTTACGGACTCGGAACTGTCGACGTGAAGCTCGACTTCCTTTGTAAGTTGCACGCGGCCGGGCGCTTTCGAGAAAAAAAGCTTCGCAATCCCATTTACCTGGTTGGAAGTTGCGGTGAAGAGCTCGGAATGTTCGGCGCAAAGTATCTGATCAAAGCGCTGACTCTCAACCCGAAGCACGTCGTTGTTGGCGAGCCGTCGAGTTTGAAAATCGTCTATGCTCACAAGAGTCAGAATATTTTCAGAATTTCGGTCGGTTACCAGCAAATCGAAAGAGATGCCCGAGGTTTTAATCGCAAGGTCCATCTGAGCGCCTTCGGCAAGTCAGCGCATGCGGCTTATCCCCAACTCGGCGTAAACGCGATCAAGGCGATGTTTGATTTTCTTCAGCGTGCCGCCGATAGCGGCTTTGAACTTCGCTTCACTGAATTCCAGGGCGGCGACATGGTGAATAAAGTTCCCGATGCCGCTCATTCGACGTTCTACGTGACCTCTCACCAGCTCGAGGACTTCAAGCGGTTTTTCCGCGAGATGGTTCGTGTCGAAGGCGGTGAAAAGGCGTATCGAGTCGAGTTAGGCGGACTGGGAGACGCCGGAGTGAGATTTCTCCCGGATCTTTTGTTCCCGTGCTTGTCGGAAGTCGTCGGATTGTTCGAGAAGATTTCTTCGGACTTTTCCAAACTCAAGGACGAAACCTATGATCCGCCATCTTCGACCGTGAATTTCGGTGCCATGACTCAGTCATTGGGCGGGGTTGATCTTTCATTCGACCTGCGGCTTCTCCCGGACCTGCCCGCGCAATCGATCGAAGAACATGTCGAGGAGGGCGTCAAAAAGATCGCGAAAGGCTATCCGAGCCTCAACATTTCCGTGATCCGCGAGCGGATGAATCCGAGCCTGAGCATGACACCCGAGCATGAAATCGTGAAAATTTGTCGCGACGCCATGATCGCCGCCAAGATGGAACCTTTATTCGAGAAAAAGGCGACCGCCACGGAGGCGGCGCTCTTTCAACAGGCCGGATACGAGGCCGTGGTTTTCGGCCCGGGGCTGTCTCACGGTAGCAGTCACAGTCCCAATGAACATAACCTGCTGGAGCACCTCGAGAGAGCGTCCCATTTTTATGAGAAGCTGATAGAGAAGGTCTGCTTATGATCAAATATCGCGGTTTGCGGGTTCTCGGAAATTTCATCAACGGAGAGTTTAAAATTCCGTCCGACGTCAGCGGAGAATGGGTCAGCCGAAGCCCAGCCGATTTAAACGACGAGTTCGGGCGATTTCAGTATTCATATCGATCCGTCGAAGACGCGGTCAAGTGTGCCCGCGACGCTTTTTCGGCCTGGAAGAAAACGCCGGTTTCGACCCGGGCCGAGATCCTGAAAAAGCTTCAGGGGGCATTGGCCCGGCGTAAGGAAGAGATCGCCGAAGTCATCGCTCGAGAGGCCGGGAAGCCGCAATGGGAGGCGGCTGCCGAAGTGGGGGCGATGATAGAAAACATCGGCGTCGTGCTCGAACATTCTCTTCCAGTCGTCGGTGATTACGATATTCCGAATGGCGCGTGTCGCCACCGGCCGTTGGGCGTGGCGGCCGTTGTGGGGTCGTTCAATTATCCTGGGGATTTGCCGAACGGGCATATTCTTCCCGCGCTTTTGACTGGCAATACGGTCGTGTTCAAGCCTTCCGAAAAATCGCCGATGGCCGGCCAGCTCTTGGCTGAATGTTTCAGTGAAACAGGGCTGCCCCCCGGGGTTTTCAATCTTGTCCAAGGCGAGAAGGAGCTGAGTCGGCGTCTTTGCGTTCACGACGGAGTGGATGCGGTCCTGTTTACCGGGTCTTATGAAGTCGGCACCCGCATCAAACAGGACACGCTTCAGCAGCACTGGAAGCTTCTTGTTCTCGAAATGGGCAGCAAGAACCCGGCAATCGTGTGGCATGACGCTGACCTGGAACTCGCGCTTCAGCAGTGTCTGATAGCGGGATTTGTATCGGCGGGTCAGCGCTGCAGCGCCACTTCCCGGATCATTGTTCACAACAAGGTTCTCGATTCCTTCATTTCGCGGTTTCATGAACACGCAAAGGCGTTCAAAATCGGGCATCCACTCGAGAATCCCTTCATGGGCCCTCTTATCGACCAGAGCTCGGTTGATCGTTATATGAAGTTTCAAGGAATCGCGGCGCGCGAGGGCTGCGAACTGGTGATGCGCGGAAAGTCCCTTGAGCTCGGCGTTACCGGCAATTACGTCGCCCCCTCGATCTGCTGGGTACAAAAAAGTTCAGTCGAAGCAGCACGGAAGAGCGTCTATCAGCAGAGCGAACTCTTTGCCCCTAACGTGGCGATTCTCGGAGTCGACGAACTCGACGAGGCGATTGCGCAGGCAAATGTCACGCAATATGGTCTCGTCGCCAGCGTCTATACCCGGGATCGTGCCGTATATCAGAAGTGCTGGGACGGGTTGCAAATGGGGCTTATCAATTGGAATCAGCCAACGATCACCGCTTCGCCGCTGCTTCCATTCGGCGGGCTCAAGAAAAGCGGGAATCACTTTCCTTCAGGTGCGACCGCGGCGCGGTATTGCACGTATCCGGTTTCATCGCTCGAGTCGGCTGAACCGACTTCGATTGCGGTCGGCTTTCTCGGGCTGAATTGGACAAAGTAGTTTAAGGAGGGGGGATCGCGCCCCCGGTAGATATAAAGAGGAAATAAAAAAGGCGATGCGCTTGGGCGCACCGCCTTTTTTAAAACCTTTTTTAACGTGGAAGGTTATTGAATGGGCTTCGAAACGTTCGAAGCTTGCGGGCCTTTTGGGCCATCTATGAGTTCGAATTCGACCTTCTGACCCTCTGCGAGAGTTTTGAAACCGTCGCCCTGAATCGCCGTATAATGAACGAAAACATCGCGATCAGTGCCATCGGCCTGAATGAATCCGTAACCCTTGCTGTCGTTGAACCACTTCACCGAACCTGTTGCCATTCGAATACCCCCTGTAAAGATAAAAAAAGCAACTTTCTCACCCAAGTAAACGCGGATTCGTGAAATCGTCAAACAAAAAAAGAAAAGACCCCGCAAGAGAGCTATTCATGCGGGGTCTTTTCACTTGGTCAACTTGGGCTGTTCTAACTGCGTTCCGGGTTGTGCAGCACTTGATCGGGTGCGTCACCGCCCATTGCGCTCACTTCAGAATGGTCGCGTTCCCTGAAATCCGGGCAATCCGTTTGACGTTCCAGGCATTCCAAATGTTCCACCACCCCAGTAAAGCGGCTGCGATTGCTGGAATCCTTGTTGTGGGGGCATGGCCGGACTCGGAGAACCATTCGCCTGGCTCGGGTTCCTGCTGGCCATCAACATCTGCTGCATTCGTTGCTGGCGCTGATACCGTTCTTCCGCCATATTTTTAGCAACCAACGGAATCTCGTAATTCACGGTATTGAACGCCTTGCTTGCACTCGCGCAGGAGTCCGGATTCGGTCTGCGTCCGCCGCAGGCTTTCTGATAATTCTTCGCGACGGTTTGATACATCTTTTGATATTCGAGGGCGTAACTGAACTGATCATCGCCGATTGCGAGTAATTCAAGTTGAGCGATTGAGAGGTCGCGCTGATCGGTTCGGAACTCCCGCTTTTTTGAATCGCTGAGTCCATCGAGGTCGGCGGCTTCCTTCATGATCTCCGCGGCCGCACGATACTGGGCCAAGTCGGCGTTGTCATCACTGGTGTATCTTTGCGCGATCTGCTTCAGAACCGAAGCGATCTTATCGGCATGTTCTGAATCCGAGCTGTTCAGAGAAATCAGCTCTTCGCGAATCGTATCGAGTTCATCCATCTTCACGGATTTTGCGATCTTCGCGTAAACATTCACGACATCGCCGAGTGATTCCGGGTGATCGGATGCGAAGGCGAGGAGATCGCTTCGGACGGCTGAATCGGCCGGGGTCTTGGCTGCTTTTGTCCCGAGAAGCTTGATCTGAGCGCGATCGAGCTCCTGCCGGGTTGCCGCAAGGTCCTCGAGCTCGCCTCTGGCGAAGAGTTCCTTCGCGGCTTTATAGGCTATCGGAAGATGATCGAGTGAGCCACGGCAGCCGCTCAATTGGTTTTTGAACAGCTCGACATCGGCTTCGTATTTGGCGCGCCTCCTGGCTTCGGCCTCGGCATTGAGCGTTGCCTGATCTTTATGAACGAGCGGACCTTCGAAGGCTTCGGCCGTCAGGCGCTCGTACTGGTCTTCATGAAGCAGGCCGAGGGTCGTTGTTCCTTTCAAATTTTTCAAAGGAAACTCGGCTTGTCCCGCGACCCTGTTCAGGGGAATACATTTATAAACTTTTCCACAACCCGGAATCAGTCTCTTGTTTTTTTGTTCAGCTTTTATCTTGGCAACACAGCTTCTTCCAAGACCGTTGACATCGCGAATCTGGAATCCGGCGGTCTTTCCGGTTTGAGCGGTACCGATTTCGAAATTCGGGGCACATTTTTCGAAAACATAGCCTTCGATAAAAGCAGTGCTGTTCGGGTCGGATCCCCTTACGCCTGGTTTGAACTCGTAGAAGGTCTGGCCGAGTTCCTCGAGCATGAGATCGTCGAGCCCATTAAAGGCGGGTTCTTCGATCGGCTCCGCGGTTGCTTGCTCGCTCAGATTTGACTTCAGTTCCGGCATGGGGAGCGAAGCACTCTTCGGTTTTCCCATCGCCGCGGCGGGCATGATCAAATTCAACGCGATAAACGCGACCCAGAAATATCTTATTTTTCGGCTCATATCTCTCTCCACTCCACGTCAATACAACTGGCACTGGCCTCTTTCGCTTTTTGAGGCCCTCTCTCAACTGGACTTAAGAGCAAGGGGTAGGCCAATAAAGACCCACCCACATACCTCTTTGTTTTCGCGGGCTTGTCAGAACTATGTTGAAATAGAGACGCCCCAGGCTGTCGCAGGCCTGACAGTGCTGCCCAAACTTTCAACAGATTTGGGGGAGAGATTCTTGCCTCTCGAACCGATTCCCGTTAGAGAAATAATATGACCACCAAAACGAAGTTCAGGCCGGCAGATCCACTGGGAATTCAACGAGTTGTAAAGCCAAAGGGCGTCCTTCCGCAACAGGCGGATGTAATCGATGCCTCGCTTCCGATCGCGGAAGATGAGCTTCTCATTGAAGTCGAAAGTCTCAATATTGATTCAGCAAGTTTTCATCAGATCTCTGAAGCATGCGAAAAAGACGTGACGAAGATTGAGCGACACATTCTTAATCTTGTCTCCGAGCGTGGCAAGCACCACAACCGTGTTACCGGGTCGGGGGGAATGCTGATCGGGAAGGTGGTTGAGATCGGTCCTGCTTTTCCGACGCAGGAAAAATCAGTTCGCGTTGGAGACCGGATTGCGACTCTTGTTTCGCTGTCGCTCACGCCGCTTCAGATCCGCAAAATCAAGAAAATCAACCCGCAGATTGATCGCGTGGATATCGAGGGCACGGCGATTCTTTTTGCCTCGGGGATTTTCGCGAAGCTCCCCGAAGATCTCCCCGAAACCGTCGCGCTCGCCGTTTTGGACGTTGCGGGCGCTCCGGCTCAGACGCGCAAACTTGTTCAGGATGGAAACACGGTTGTCGTTGTCGGCGGCGGCGGGAAATCAGGAATTTTGTGTCTTTATGAGGCAAAGAAGAAGGAAGGCGTGAAAACGGTCGCTGTCGATTATTCGCAAGCCGCAGTCGAGCGGCTCTCCTCCTTGCCGTTCGTTGACGAAGTGATTCAGGCGGATGCCAGGAACGCGAATGATGTTATGCAGAAAGTCTGGAGCGCCACGAAAGGCCGCATGGCGGATGTCGTGATTAACGTCGCGAACATTCCGGAAACTGAAATGTCATGCATCCTTTGCTGCCGGCCGAAGGGCATCGTTTACTTCTTCAGCATGGCTACCAGCTTTACGCGGGCTGCTTTGGGTGCAGAGGGCGTTGGCGCCGACGTGGACCTGCGGATCGGGAATGGTTATACTGAAGGGCACGCGGACTTGTCGCTCGACCTGTTGCGGGAAAGCCCGGAGCTCCGCAAGATTTTCACTGAACAATACACTTAAGTCACTGCATTCGAGGACACCATGGCTCATCTCACTCTGGATCAAGGCAAAATCGATCGCTGCCGGCGGATGGCCGAGAGAATAGCCGTCTCGACTGAGCAGATGATCGACAGTCATACGACTGTCGCGATTGAGAGATCGGTTCTTCGCCTGCTCGGCATTGAGGGTGCGGTTCAACAGAAGGGCGGGCAGTGGTTTCCGGAAGTGAATGTCATTGTCGAGGGTCTTCGCCAAAATGATCGCGAGAAGAAAGCCCTTTCCCGCGGCGTTCTTTATTGGTTCGCGAACGGAATGATTCAAAAGAAGATGCCCGTGCGCGAACTCGCGGCCGCCGTCGCGAGCGGAAAAATCGACCTTCTGGCCTTACCGCGCGCCTCGGATCAGGAAATCGCCGTCAAGGCGCGCGCCTTGTGCCAGGTGGCTGTCCAGAATCTCGAGAACCAGAGGGAGAACCGGGACCGGCTTCGGGCCGAGGTAGGAGATCAATTCGACCCTGAAGGGAAGAACGGTCCCCTGATTTACGTGATCGTCGCGACTGGCAATATCCATCACGATGTTATTCAGGCAAAAGCGGCCGCCCAGGCGGGAGCTGATGCGATCGCGGTGATCAGGAGCACGGCCCAGTCCCTTCTTGATTACGTCCCGCACGGCGCGACAACGGAAGGCTTCGGCGGTACGTACGCGACGCAGGAAAATTTCAGAATCATGCGCCGGGCGCTCGATGAAGAAAGTCGATCCCTCGGGCGGTATATCCGGCTCACGAATTACTGTTCCGGGCTGTGCATGCCGGAAATCGCGGCGCTTGGGGCCGTGGAACGGCTGGATTTTCTCCTGAACGACGCGATGTACGGGATTCTGTTTCGTGACATCAATATGAAGCGCACGCTGGTTGATCAGCATTTTTCAAGAAGAATCATCGCGCTGTCGAGAATTGTGATTCACACCGGCGAGGATAATTACCTCACCACGGCTGACGCGATCGAGAACGGACATCAGGTTCTCGCATCACAATTCATCAATGAGCGGTTCGCTTTGAATGCCGGAATGACACAGGATCAGCTCGGACTTGGCCACGCACAGGAAATGGATCCCGAGCACCCGAACGTATTTTTATATGAAATCGCGCGGGCTCAGATGACCCGGGATATTTTTGCGCGCTCGCCCATCAAATTCATGCCGCCCACGCGGTTTAAATGCGGAGACATCTTTTACAGTCATCTCATGGACGCGATGTTTAATTTCGTCGGAGTTCTTACGGGACAGACGATCCAGCTTCTCGGGATGCCTACGGAGGCGATGCACACTCCGCTTCTTCAGGATCGTTGGATGAGCATCAAGAACGCGCGATATGTTTTCAACGGTGCCAGGGATCTCGGCCGGGAGATCAGTTACAAACCGGGCGGAGTCGTCGAGAAATGGGCCGAGAAGGTCCTGGACGATACGATGAGGCACCTTGAGTTGATCGAAAGCAAGGGCCTGATGAAGGCCATCGAGGAACGGGCTTTCGCCGAGGTCAGCCGGACCGAAACAGGCGGCAAGGGGCTCGATGGTCTTGTCGAAAAGGGCCCCGGTTACCTGAACCCGTTTTTTGACCTCTTGCCCTCGGGGAAGCGAGTATGAGCAATATGAACGGCGTGAACTTGAAGAAACTCAGACCCTACGGCGACATCATGGATGACGGGACCGTCCAATTGGCGTTTACGCTCCCCGTGGAGCCGTCGGAAGAGGCCCGCGAGGCGGCGCAACAGCTCGTCCAAAAAATGGGTTTCGACCAGATCAAGATCGCCACGCTCGAGAAAGCGGCGAACGGGTTCTCCTTCTTCGTCATCTATGCGAACGTGAAGCACTCCGTCGATTTTTCCAAAATCAAGGTGATCAAGGTGCAAGCCGAGAAGCGTTCGCGCGACGAAATTGACCGGTTGATCCAGACCCGGGTTGGCCGCAAGCTCAAGGTTTTCGGAGCCTGCACCGGCTTCGACGCGCATACCGTCGGGATCGACGCCATCATCAACATGAAGGGGTTCGCCGGTGATTACGGCCTCGAACGGTACCAGTGGATTGACGCAAAAAACCTCGGGGCTCAGGTTCAGAACGAGGAGCTTCTGAGGCTTGCCGCAACCGAAGAGGCGGACGCGGTTCTCGTGTCGAAAGTTGTCACTCAGCACAATATCCATCTGCGGGATATGAAGGACCTGATTCAGCGGGCAGAAAAACTGGGCCTGCGGGAGAAGATGATTTTCGTGTCCGGCGGCCCCCGCATCACCCACCCGATGGCGCTTGAGTGTGGTTTTGACGCCGGCTTTGGCGCCGGGACCAAGCCATCGCAGGTCGCGAGCTATCTCGTTGACGAATTTCTCAGGCGAGGTAAAGCCGAAGACGAGGGGCATCCCGTGAGAAGAACCAAAGGTGCGATGAAACGGCCTGCCGGAGAGAAGAAGCGAAAGCGGTCATGAAACGGAACTCTTCAAAGAAAAGTCGCACGAACCCGTTTTTCGTGATCGGCCGAGAAGCTGAAGCCGACAAGATGCGGAGTTGTCTGAGCGCCCGAAAGAACCTTCTCCTTGAGGGTCCCGTCGGCGTCGGCAAAACTCATCTTGCGCTCGCCGTCACTCGCGAGCTGGGTTTGCCGGTCTATCGGATTGACGGCGACAGCCGCTATACCGAACAGAAAATGTCCGGCTGGTTTGACCCGCCGATGGTTATTCGAAAGGGGTTCGTGAAGGAGGCCTTTATTCCGGGGCCGCTCGTCGAGGCGATGCAAAGGGGCGGTGTTCTTTTCATCAATGAGTTGAACCGGCTCCCCGAGGGCGTTCAGAACGTGCTGTTGCCCGCGATTGACGAACGAATCCTTTCGATCCCCCGCCTCGGAACCGTTCGCGCCGCCCAGAATTTTCTTGTGATTGCCACGCAAAACCCGAAAGAATTCGTGGCCACCTCTCACCTGAGCGAGGCCATTCTGGACCGTTTTGAACTCGTCAAGCTTGACTACCAGACGGAGCAGGAGGAGTTCGCAATTGTTTCGCGCTTGCTTGGCGAGAGCGGGCCCGCCGAGGGCCGCCAGCTGGCCCTTGCGGCCGTTCGCGTGACAAGAATCACTCGCGAGCATCCCAGAGTCCGGCGTGGCGCCTCGATTCGCGCGGCAATCAGCGCCGCCGAGATCACGACGGCATTTCTTCGGCGAGGAACTCCTTTTGAGGAGGCTTTTTTAACCGCCGTTCTGATGGCCTTTCCTACACGCATTGAAATCGAACGTGAGGCTGATTCCGAGCTTCCCCTTGACGCCGAGCAGGAAGAGCTGCTGAAAGACTGGGTCGCCGCGGTTCTTGAATCGCTTGAGTCGGAGCCGGATCCGAACGGGTTAAAAAAAAAGCGCTGAATAACGCGAAGCAGATCCAACTCGAGGGCGAAGGGGGTTCGCGTGAAGCTCCCGCGGGTGGGCGCGGGCAGGAGCAGAAGCTCTTTTTTCCACCGGAAACAAACAACGACGATCTTTCCGACGACAATTTTCAGTTCGTCGGATGGGACCTTGCGATCCGGTATCACGAGCTGAAGGCAAGACCGTCGATGAAGACTCGTGTGCCACGGCTCAGAAGACTTTCGGCGGATGCCATCATCGAGCGGGCCAGAAACGTTCTCGGATCCGTTGTTCTTCCGATCGACCAGCTTTCCTGTCCTTTGACGGAATTGCCACCCTCGGCCGAGCAGCCGGAGCCGGATCTCGAAGAGACTCTTGAAAACTCACCGCTTGTGAGTTGTCGAAATAGAAGTCCGTTACCGCAGGACATCTGGATGAGTTACCGGGCTCATCGAAAGCAGCCGATCATTCTCAGCCTCGACACAAGTCTTTCGATGACCGGCGAGAAACTCGCCCTGACTGCCGTCGCGCTTGCGGTCGTGCTTCTGCAGTTTCCCGATGATTCAATCGGGATCATCGCTTTCGAAAATGAAGCGGCAATGATCAAGCACCCCGAGGAACGCGTTGCCGTGCTCGAGCTGATTGAACGTTTTCTCGACATTCCCGCGCAGGGCTATACTCATCTCGAGGACGGGATGGCGGCCGCGCTGAAGCTCTTGAAGGAAACCCGGATCAGTGGCCAGGCGAGGCCCGCCTCGACGGTTCTTCTCACGGACGGAAAATATACCGCCGGCCGCGATCCCGCATATCTTGCGTCGCGTTTTCCACATTTGATCGTTCTGAAAATGGGACAGGAACGGGCAAGCCTGGAGCTTTGCCGCGAGCTGGCCCGCAAAGGTAGCGGTCTGCTTCGGGAGGTTGGCGAACTCGAAGCTCTCCCCGTCGTCATGTACGGAGTGGTAAAAGATCTCCTGCGCGGGCGATCATTCAGTTAGAAGCTCGGCGTTCCCGTTGCCCACGGAGTTAAAAGACAGCGTGACGCTGACGAGTCCGTCCAGAACCTTTTGCGCCAGCTCGGCCGGAGTCGAGGAGGAAACCGATAAAATCCAAACCCCGGCAGGGGAAAGGTCGAGGTTCGTTTCAAACTGGCCGAGATCTTTGGGGTCAAGGCCTGCTTCTTCTGAAATTTTGAAATAGCCGATTCCGATTTGACGGCCCTCACCCGAAAGAAGTTCTCCGATGGGGATCTTTACACTGCCCCAATCCTTGAACTCCTTGAGAAGTTCCGGAGAAAGCGTGATCGCATGATTCCCGAAATATTGGAGCGTCTTGGCGACACTGGTATTTTCCAGAACCGAATATGTTTTAAATTTCATTTCCATGATGGGGGCTTCCGTGGTGCCGGACGAATCGGGATTCGGGAGGCTGTCCCGAAGGGCGACTTTCGGCACGCTCGGGGATATCGGACTGCATCGTCCGAGAGAAAGCGTGATCATCATGGATCCGACAACACCGGCTAATAAAAGCTTCGAGCGACGGTAATTTCGCAACATATAACCTCAGCGCGGATAGAACGCGCCGACCGCCGTAGTCCAAGGAATGTGCCACGAACTTTTTTGAAGCGAGCCAAACTGGCCCCAATCGATCATGGAACTTGCGGGGCCCTCTTAATTGATGAGCGGCCCTGCATGTCGATGTTTTTGACAGGCGTAAGTTTTCGGAACAGCAAGGCGGGTCCCTGGCATTTCGGTTGCGTGGGGGCTTTTTAGGTTGTGGCGCTCGAAATCCAGGAGGGTTGCTGCTCGGCGCGCGCTTCGGAAGAAAATGATGAAGGAGATCGCGGGCGGGTATGCGGTGAAAGCCATGTATGAAGGTGAAACTCACTGTTTTGGCGTGGTGCGGGGAAAACCGCTAGCGAGGGGGATTACTCGGGGGAATGAGTTGAAATCGCGCGTGCGGCGGAAAAGCCGAAATCACGCGCCTGATGCTCTCGCTCGATCTCGCAGATATCGATACATCAGCGAGCCCCCGTACGTTCGAATTGCGGCATGGACATTGTGACATTGACATCGAAGCGTCGGGTTATCGAGCGTATGCTTGCCTCCTAAGGAAAAGTCCTTCAGATGATGAATCTCTAAAAGATGGCTGGAGCCGCAGCGCACCCCCGTTTCCCTATTGATGAAAGTGCATTGCCCCTTGTCTCGCTTCCATACGGCGCTTCTCAGCTTTTGAGGAATATGCCGGGTCTGTTTCGCTTTTGATTTCTCCGCCGGCGGAGTGGCGGCGCGCTTTTCCGCAGGGTTCTCTTCGGGCTTCGGC
>Ga0208245_1000958_pt1 | contig 19593 bp, 17 predicted proteins | sample RifOxyC1_FD_184035 | JGI IMG/M metagenome (GOLD analysis project Ga0208245, IMG submission 184035) | Soil microbial communities from Rifle, Colorado - Rifle Oxygen_injection C1 (SPAdes) | ecosystem: Environmental > Terrestrial > Deep subsurface > Rock core/Sediment | place: Rifle, Colorado... | reverse complement strand
CAGTTTTCACACTGCGACCCTTTTCTATCTCCACATACTCCAAAAATTCGGTTTTTAGTTTATCTAGCTCAGATGTTGCCATATATTAACCTTATTATACCACCTTAAGCTTAATTTAAACTCTACTGTAGGGTGAAACTTGCAAATACCGGCTCTTTATGCTATGATTAACCCATGCTTACAACCAAGAAAAAACAAGCTGTTATAAAGAAAGTGGCCGAAAAAGAAGGGGATACTGGATCATCTAAGGTTCAAATCGCCCTTTTAACTGAGCGTATCAATGAGTTAACTAAGCATTTGCAAACTCATAAAAAAGATATCCACTCCAGACGTGGTTTACTCCAAATGGTTTCTCAGAGACGAAATTTGGAAAAATATATTGAAAAACAAGCTCAAAAAGCCGAAATTAAAAAAGCTAAAAAAGAGGCAAAATAAAGCCTCTTTTTTGTTTCAATAGTTTGTTATAATAAGTAAGCATATTTTTAATAAAAGAATTATCACTTATTTTTCATGCCTGTAATTAAACATGGTAGTCAAAGAGTTGGGGTTTTTATAGACACCCAAAATCTTTATCATTCTGCCAAAAATTTATATAACGCTAGAGTTAACTTTAATACTATCCTCCAAGACATAGTTGGTGGCCGCCAACTTATCCGCGCTCGCGCTTATGTAGTGACCACTGAAGCAGGGGACGAGAAAAACTTTTTCGAAGCTCTCCATAAAATGGGAATCGAAGTTAAGACCAAAGACTTACAAATATTTTTAGGTGGGGCCAAAAAAGCCGATTGGGACGTAGGACTAGCTGTTGACGCTATATCTATGGCTCCAAAACTTGATGCCGTCATTGTAGTTTCTGGCGATGGCGACTTTATACCGCTTGTCGAATATCTACAAACAAATATGGGTTGCCAGGTAGAGGTTGTTTCTTTCGGTAAAAGTTCTAGCTCCCGCCTGAAAGAAGCCGCTGACGATTTTATTGACCTGGATGCTAATTTTAAAAGATATTTGATCAAGTCTGGCGGCAACGGACGAAATCGCAAAAAATCTGGCTCCAAACCAGAGAGTGCTCCTGCTATTGACTAATATTACAGACAATGTATAGTATCGGACGGCTGCACTTTCTATCTATAAACAAATAAGGAGTATGCAATGGGTATTGAAGCCCCTTTAAGACGAATCGTCAGGGAAATCATGTCTGGGTGGGATCACACCCAGACCCTTTACACAGTTGACACATTAGAAATTAACTCCCTTCTTGAAGCGGGGGCAGAAATCATCAATCTCAACGAAGACAAAGGGGATGGTCTCTATTACCACGAGTTTAAAGCTTGTGGCTCCCGGTTTAAAGGGAGCACACTGAAGCCCTTATAAGTAAACAAAGAAACGGATAGCCATCGAATCACACAATGTGTTCGGTGGCTATTTTTTATACCTATTAAATTCCTCAAAAGCTTGGTCAGCTTTCATGCCAATAGTGACCAAACAAGCAAAATCAGCGATTTCTTCAGCGGTCGCGATACCAATATCAGCCCTGTGCTCACCTAGGGTCATGAGCGATAATTGATCATGTAATTGCCTTCGAATACCATCACTACCAACTGCACCACTTAAATTTGGATCTAAAATAAATTTTGCATAATCAGCACAAACTTTTTTTAATCTATCTTCAGCTGGACTATTAGGCTTAGGGGGGTTGAATTTAAAATTATATCTTTTCCAATATCTAGAAACATCAGATTCTTTTATTTCCTCCGACTTAGAGCCCCCCCTGCCTAATGAACTTTCAAAATTTTGTTTCATGGTCTAATTCTAAATCAAAAAAAATAAAGGTAAAGCACTGTTTACAATACAACATCAATAGGTGTCACAAACAGAAAACCAAAAAAAATAAAAACAATTCACACTAAAAATATTTTTTGACTAGAATCACAAACGTTTTATCTTTATAATAAGAGTTATGATTAATGATTCTAATGATACCAACCAAACTTTAACTCAAACAGATAATATTCAAACATTATCTGACAGTGACACCTCCTCCAATCAAATACCACGAGAAGATTTAGCTAGCCGACTGGAGAGAGCCAGGCTTTCTATGGAAGGACCAGAAAGAACCTTGCGCCGAGAACGTTCAGAAACAGAAGATAAAGTAGAGACAGAAAGAAAAAAATTAGAAGACCAATTAAGTAGTATTGCCAAAGATAAGGAAAAATATGAAATAAATTGGGTCGTTCTAGATAATAAACAATCGGAACTTAAAAAACTATTAGATCCAATAAAAAACGAGGAAGAAAAAATCGAACTAGAAGAAGAAAGATTAGAGAGCCAAGAACACACCACCTCCGATGTGCTCGAACGGCAAAACATAGAAAAAAAACGCTGGGCCATTCAAGACCAGAGAAGAGAAATCGAAAAACAAAAATGGTCTCTTGAAGACAAAATTTTGGTCACATCTAAAGAATTAGAGAAGAATACTTTAGAGTATCAAAAACTATTAGACGACGAGGAATCTATTAGAAGGAAAATCGACAACCTAGAGTACGAATTGGATGTTGTAGAGCAACAACTTAAATTACAAAAAGAATCTCAACTCAATAAAGAATCCGAGCAAGAAATAGAGAAGGAAAGGGTCAGAAGACTAGCGGAGCTAAATCAGGAAGCAAAAAAGGTTGAGATTACTCAACCCATCGAGATTGAAAAAGAAGTAGAGCCAATTAAATCACAATCTACAGTCGCATCAAATATCTCCCCTGAAATAAAATTACAATCAGAGAGTGTCAGCGAAGAGGTGACAGATAGAAAACCTCTTATGTCTGAATTAGAGGCCGATCAAAAAGAAAGAGCGGAGCTGGAAATAAAAAGGCAAGCGGCTATGGAAAAACTAAAATTGGAAGAAACTCCAGTTATAGAACCTAAAAAAGAAATTATCCTCGACGAAAAACCGCAATCAATAATAGATGATATAACTACCCAGAGAAATTCTATATTAGAATCTGCTCGCCAAAAAGCTAAAGACTATGAATCTCAAGTGGTGTCGACTCCTGAAAAACCTTCACCTAATGTTATCGATCTATCGCAAGCACCAAAACCAGAAACTGATATCAACCGACCTAAAAATATATCAGAAGTTATCTCTAATCCCTTATCTTTAAATCTAAAAAGTGACACTAGTGTTAACGCCAAAGACCTTGGCGCAAATATGTCAAAACTTAGAACTTTTAAAACTGACATAGAAAGCAGTGAAGAGATAACGGATCAAGAAAAAGCTGAGGCTCGTAAAAAATTTCCCTGGTTGAAATAAAAAATTATTACTTAAAAAACCCAATTAAAATTGGGTTTTTTAATACACAATAAAATATAGAATGATCCCACTTTTAAGGTACAATATAAATACATTATGACTAACGATGATATACAAAAAGATAGACTCCGCGCCCAAATGGCTATGTCTAATAAAGACAGAGTCGAATCTAATACTGAAAGCAAAGACGACAACAAGAAAGAGGTGGTGGATAATTTGGAGCAAAAAAAAGTAGAGGCTCGAAAAGCTATGGAGAGCAAAGAGCATAAAGAGGCTAGAGAAAAAAGGGAAGCTGAAATAGAAGCCATTCGATTACACGAACAAAAAATAATAGAAATAAGACACAAAAGGGAATTATTAGAGAAACAAAAATCTCTAGAAGAAACCCAATCCAAAGAACAATTATCTAAAAAAAATATCGAGGAAGAAAATAAATACCAAGACGAATTAAAAAAAGCTTCGTCTATAATAGAAAATATAAAAAATAATGAACCTAGTATTTCTCCCCTGCGAACATTAAAAACTGACCAAAGCCCCATTCTGACAGAGTCTAAAAATATTAGTGCCACCATTCGCCCCGAAACCATAAATGAAATCAATGTACCCAATCAATCGTCTTGGTTAAAAATATTGGTAATTATTTTCATTTTTATTTTAGTTATTAGTTCTGTTTTTATTTTGTACACCGTTAATAAAAAAACAATTACTATTCAAACCGGAGTACCAACAGAGAATATTGCTTCACTTATACCAGTTAATACAAATGTTAAAATCAATGTCGACAATAAAACTCCAGCCAATATTATATCTCTAATTAAGAGCCAACTCAGACCAAGTGTGACCGGGCCATCACTTCAACAAATTTATTTTGAAAGCCTGCAAACAGATGCCGAGGGTAATAAAAATACTAAACGTCTAGAAACAATAGATTTCCTAAGTGTGACCAATATAAGCTTACCGGCCGACTTTATTCATTTTCTACAACCAGAATATATGGTAGCGAGTTTTGCTGACATAAATACACCAGCTAGTATATCTATTATCCTGACCACTAGAAGTTTTGAGCACACATACGCCAAACTATTAGACAGTGAGTCAGATATTTTAAGTTTATTGTATAAAGATTTTCTCACTCCAGATCAAATAAGCAATATAAAAAATACAGATTTTATAGACAAAACAATAAACAATATAGACACCAGAGGTATTTACACTAACGAAGGAGAGCTGGTTATTATGTACTCATTTATCAACCCTAAATTTTTAGTTATCACTACAAATATCGAGTCATTTAACGCCATAATAAATTCTTACCGTCAATCAAACAATAGCTAGTTGAAGCTTTAAAGGGAGGTGATATAATAATATTTATGTTAGATACACAATACTTTAAACAAAAACTAGAAACTGAAGAGGCTCAATTGCGACAAGATTTGGCTCAAATTTCAACAGATAAAATCCATCCTGGTCACGATGATTTTGAGGCGGTATCTGCTGAACCAGAAATGTTTATGGAGACAAGGGATGATGTTGCTGATAAATTGGAAAATTTTTCAGAACGTGAAGCAACCACAGAAACTTTAGAAGTAAGATTGAGAGATATAATTGAGGCTTTAGAACGCATCGAAAACGGCACTTACGGTAAGTGCAAGATAAGCGGGGAAGATATAGAAATTGAAAGACTTGAAGCCAACCCAGCTGCTACTACTTGTAAGACACACATCAACGAAGACTAATAAAAAGATTTTATGTTTTCAAAAATCTACACCGCACAACTCAGGGGCCTCACTCCTGAGCTTGTTTGTATAGAAACAGATATTTCTAAAGGCTTACACTCATTCTCCATTATTGGGCTGGCCGATAAAGCCGTCGAAGAAGCTCGGGATAGAATAAATGCGGCCATAAAAAATTCTGGTTTTAAAGCTCCAGCCAAAGGCAATAAAAAAATTATTATCGCCTTAGCCCCAGCTGGTTTACAAAAATCTGGTAGTCATTTCGATATCGCCTTAGCCTTGTCATATTTACAAGCCAATAAAGATATTAAATTTGATAGTGAGAAAAAAATATTTTTAGGCGAACTATCTTTAGATGGTCAAGTCCAGTCCATTAAAGGTACTCTTCTTATTACAAAATTAATTGGTGGCTTAGGTTTTACAGAAATATATGTACCAGAAGCTAATGCGAAAGAAGCTTCGCTAATTAGAGGAGTTAGAGTTTACGGGGTCAAAAATTTAAAAGACTTAATAATACATCTATCGCCCGAAAACTCTGTTTCATATGAAGAAAAGGCAACCGTCCCCAGAGTTTCACTTAAATTAAGCCCGCCCGCAAAACTAAGCTCTAAAACCAAAATACCCGAGATTGATTTTTCAGATGTCCGCAGTCAAAGAGAAGCTAAGAGAGCTTTAATCATCGCTGCTGCTGGTGGCCACAATGTAGCCATGGTCGGCACACCGGGCACTGGCAAATCTATGTTAGCCAAAGCTTTTAGTGGCATACTGCCTCCACTGTCTTTTGATGAAATTTTAGAAACCAGCGGTATTCATTCAGCGGTTGGTCTTACTACTAAGGGTCTTATTACAGAGCCTCCATTTAGATCACCACATCACACTAGTAGTTATGTTTCACTCATAGGCGGTGGGAGTTTCCCTAAACCAGGAGAAATTACTCTGGCTCACAAAGGTGTCTTATTTTTAGATGAATTCCCTGAATTTGATAAAAGAGTTATTGAGTCATTGCGACAACCATTAGAGGAACATTCGATAGTGGTTTCTAGATCTAAAAACACTAGCACTTTCCCAGCTCATTTTATTTTAATTACTGCTATGAACCCTTGCCCTTGTGGATATAAAAATTCTACCCACAAAGAATGCGTCTGTGGTCCAGCTGAACAAAATCGCTACCGTCGAAAAATATCTGGGCCAATAATAGACCGAATAGACGTTTGGGTTAATGTACCAGAAATCAAACATGAAACACTACTAGAAAAAAACAAAGAAGAATCTTCCTCAGATATTAAGAAGATAGTTGAGAAAGCTAGAAATATTCAAGCTAATCGTTTCAGCCATGAAAAAATTAAAACAAATTCAGAAATGAATTCCAGATTACTAGAAAAATATATTACCCTCGACAATGATTCAATTAAAATACTCAACGAGGCCGCTAAAAGACTCGGCTTATCGGCGAGATCTTACCATAGAGTTATAAAGCTTGCCCGGACCATTGCCGATCTAGACGATCAAGATAATATAGCCACCAAACATATACTCGAAGCAATTCAATACAGACCTAATCTAAATTTATAATTTAGTCTATTTGCAGAGGAACTTGTTTAATTAAATCAACAATAGTTTGTTCATCATCTAACAGTTCATATAAAGAAGTATCGAAACGATCTACTGTTTTAAATTCTGTCCTAAGCGAATCATCAATCCATACTAGAAATGGCTTCCAAAAATCTACACCCACTAAAATAATTGGACGTCTTTTTATTTTTTTAGTTTGAATTAAAGTTAAAACTTCAAAAAATTCATCTAATGTACCAAAGCCTCCAGGGAAATAAACATAGGCCTCAGAAGAAAAAGTCATACAAACTTTTCTAGCAAAAAAATAATGGAAATTTACAAAATCAGTTACATAAGGATTCAAAACTTGCTCGAAAGGTAATTTAATATTTAAACCAAGCGAAGGCCCGCCCGCCTCATAAGCCCCGCGATTAGCAGCTTCCATAATACCAGGACCACCTCCTGAAATTACAGCGTAACCTTCTTTAGACAACAGGCCCGCTAAATTCATAGACTTCTGATAATAATGATTATCTTCATCTAATCTAGCTGAACCAAAAAAAGTTATTGATTTAGGATATCTTTTAATTAAATTAAAGCCATCAGTAAATTCTTTTTGGATATTATTAATTCTTCTTTTAATTTCTTGATCCATATCCTCCATAGTCATAGGGGATACAGGAAGATCTTTTTCAGGAACATTTACTCTAGGAAGTCTTTTTTTATTTTTTGAACTATTAAAAAATGAAAACATATTTAAAAATTTATTTAAGATATAAATACTTTACCACAAAAAAGTCTGTTACTTAAACAAAAACACTCCTCTTTATTGGGGAGTGTTTTTGTTCGACTTTTGGAATATTATCTAGATCTTAAAATGGATTTTTGGCTCCTCTAATTTCAAAGTGAACATGCGGTCCTGTAGAATTACCACTTGAACCCAGAGCCCCAATTACTTCTCCCTGACCAACACTCTGTCCCACCGCCACCGTTACACTATTTAAATGGGCGTAAAGAGTTTGACTACCATTATCATGAGAAATAACAATGTAATTACCATAACCTCCGTTCCAGCCATTAGTCTTGGCTACCAATACTTGACCGGCAGCCGAAGCATACATCGGAGTGCCTGGCTTATGGGCCAAGTCAACAGCATTATTACCGTGAATACCTTGGGTTCTAGTACCACCAACTATTGGTCTAATATAGTAACCAGAATAAGCTGGCAAGTTTTTTGACGGCACCGTAGCAATACGGGCTCCAGAATTTTTAGCAGGTGGTTTGTTTGGAGATTTTTTAGGTTGAATTTCACCATTAGGCACAATGATTTCATCGCCGATAGCAATTTCAGCATCAGGACTTAGGCCATTAAATTTAGCAACATCACTTGGGTTACCGCTATATTTTTTAGCTATAGTTTCCAAAGTATCTCCCTTTTCCACCTTATGTCTAACTCCCGACACAGGTAAAATAACTAAAATATCTCCTGTTTTTGGAGTGCTTGTAATGTCATTAGCCCATTTAATGGTATTAACGGTCACTCCAAACATTTCCGCGATTTCCGACAAAGTATCTCCATCACGAACTACATACATACTAATCTGATCATTTGATGGTGTCACAATTTCCGCCCCACCAATTCCAGACAAACTCAAATCAGAGACCAAAACACTATTTTCTATAATAGATCCACTAGAAGAATACCCTTCAGATAAATCGGGTTTTTTCTCTAATAGAGCTAGATTTTGAGAATTAGAGACCGGTTTATAGTCTTCGTTAGGGTTAAAGTAAGAAAAACCAGCATGAGCCGTCTTAAATAGAGTAAATACTATCAATATACAAAAAAACAGGAGGATAGTTTTTTCCACCTTATTTCTTGTAAATATAGACCTCCGAAACCAATTAAAAGGTTCAGATTCTTGTAAATTGCCTAAAATAAGCCTAATTTTAATGATAAATGCCCCAACCGAGCCATTATTTGACCAATTCAAATCTGGGCAAGAAACCTTACAAATAATTCTACACGAGCTAAAAACGAATGCAATACTACCATTTTAAGCTGTGGACAAAGTTAAAATTAACCAAAAACTTAGTTTTTTACTGTCTTAATCGTTTTAAAATATCTTGTTCTACCACCGCAATGTCTCGCCCGTAAGATAGACGCGATAATTCTTTTAATTCCGTCTTTAGATCATGGGCTCCACCTCTCATTGAGACAGTTTTAAAGGAAAAAGGCTTAGACGGTTCTCCACCTAATAACAATTTAGCGTGAGCGTGTTTATTTTCTATATTGATTAAATCATTAGCATCAAAAACAGGACTAAACTGCTTAAGCAAAACATCAGTATCTGTAGTGCCAACCCGGAAAGCTACCATCGATCCCACATTACCGAAGACAGATTCTCTAATAGGATCTGTTAATTGGGCCATATATTGATGAGCTAGAATTAAATTTAATCGATACTTACGAGCTTCAGATAAAATAATTGAAATAGAATCAGTAGTAAAATTTTGGAACTCATCAATATAAAGATAGAAATCTCGACGCTCTTCTGGTCTTAAATCAACTCGAGATAGAGCTGCTAAGAGTAGGCGCCCAGTGATAATCATTCCCAAAAGACTTGAGTTAATATCACCAATTTTACCTTTGGCCAAATTTACCAATAAAATTTTACTATTATCCATAACATCTCTAAAATCAAAAGAAGATGTTGTTTGACCAATAATTGGCCTCATATAATCATTAGCAATAAAATTACCAAACTTAGAAGTAATATAAGGAGCAATGTTAGCTAAACCTTGTTCACCGGTTGTCTTAGTAGCTTCTTTTTGCCAAAAATCTATCACCGCCGGATTGGAAATACGGGCTAATTTTTTATCTCGAAAATTACTATCAGTAAAAATTCTTGGCACCTCCATTAAAGTAGCTGGTTCAAAACGAGCATCTTCCATCAGCAATAAAAGAGCATTCCTCATATATTGTTCAAAAATCGGCCCCATTGATTCTTCTGAAAACAACCGATTAAAAATAGATTGAATTTCATTAACAATAAAAGTTTTTTCTTCTGGCTTATCTAGATTGTACTCAATCATATTAAGACCAAGAGGTCTTGAGACATCGCCAGGATTAAACACGATTACATCTTCAATTCGATTAGCAGGAACTCTCTCTAAAACATCGTCCACTAATTCACCGTGGGGATCTATCACACAGACGCCTTTATTATTTTTCATATCTTGCTCAATCTGATTGAGCATCAAAAAAGATTTACCTGTTCCAGTTTGACCAATAATATAAAAATGACGACGACGATCATCGTCGGTTAAAAATATAGGCTTAGTGTCACCACGAAAAACACTTTCTCCGATCAGGGTGCCTTCTTTTGGTAAATTCTGTGGTGGGGGAGCTTCTTTAGTTCTTTGCCATTTAATACGGGGAATATTTGTTGAAGTAGTCGGGAAATGAAAAATACTCGCCAGTTCTTCAGTATTTAGAAATAAACTTTCTTTAGGATTAAACTCTCTAAAAATATAAGAGGTAATTATTTTTTTTATTTTCTTTGGGGTAATTGATTTAAAACTATTACGATGCGGCGAAGAAAACTGAGCGAAAGCCCCAGAAGCACTGAGTAAAATATCTTCGGCCCGAACCAATGAATCAGCCGCTGTCACTAATCTAATATTGGTTTCAAAAAGAGGTTTTGATAACTTTTTTTCTAAAGCCACCACTCGATCTTCATCAATTTCTTTAACCGACTCTTCTTTTTTATTGGAAGTAGAAGATAATGAATTCACCAAACCTGAAACTGTGTCCATAGTTTGATTTTTATAAGCAATCTGATTCCATTTTTCACCCCTCTTTAAATCGGCAATAGCGCTTTTAGTTTTTTTAATAAAACTCGAACTAGCGGGTTTTAATATCAACTGTAAAGCCGCCCCCTCACCCTCGTCATGCAAGCGAGAAAAAGTACTCACTAAAGATGAGAAAGAGTCGGTTTCAGATTCTTTATAAGTTCTAATAGGCAATATATCTGTTTGTTCGGTCTTTATAAAGGCTCCTGTATGAAAAGGATTCCCAGAAAAAATAGTGTAGTCTGATACCTTTTTAACATGTGCACTAGGGAAAAACCCTTGAATCTGTCTCGAGACAAATTCTTCATGAGACCTAGGTATAGCTAAATAAAAATAAATCTCTTCGCCACTAGAGTGAACGGCCATTTCTAAGGCGATCGGCTCAGGAATAGCTGACAGAGAACTAAAAAGTTGCTCAGACTGAGCTATATCCCTTAAGAAAGCCTGATCATCAGTAGAATCTTTTTGAGGCAATGAAACCAAGAGTGTTACTAGATTAAGATTTTTTAGAACGTATTTTCTAGTCGCAAAAACCAACCACAAAATTAAAATCAGAACAGCGATGGCTATCAAATAATAAAGAGGATAAAGAGACATTAAAAGTTAACTAAATTAACCCGCGTTTTTTTAATTCATCATAGAGACGACCAACTAATATGTCGTGGAAGGCATCGAGCTCAAGAGCAGACAAATCATTTTTGGCTTCGGTGATACCTTTTTTCAAACCCTTATCAAAAATAGTATCAATTTTAGACTGCACAGACTGCATTTTTTCTGGATCTAAATCATTAATATAAGAGTTGTGATTATTGATTTGATTATCATCACTAAGAGCAGTTGAATCATCTTTTATTTGACTGGCAACAATGTCACTAATAGTAGCCCTCTCGTCAAATATTTTATTTTCTTGCTCTAAAATATTACGTCGTCTTTCTATTAATTGACCAACTTCGAGTAATTCGGTATCCAGATTTTGTTTTAAACTTTCTTCCATAAAAATTAAGATGATTAATAGACTTTTATTATACCTTAAGGTCTAAAAAATTAAAAAAGAGTATATTTATCTGCCATTTAAATATGCTATAGTAACTTTCGTGAATTACTTAGACACACTTAATAACAAACAAAAAGAAGCGGTTCTTTCTTGCGATGGACCTTTGCTTGTTATCGCAGGCGCTGGCACCGGTAAAACCAAACTTCTAATTTACCGTATTCTTCATTTAATAAAGCAGGGCATAGCCCCTGAAAATATTCTTGCTGTCACCTTTACCAACAAAGCCGCCAAAGAAATGAACGAGAGGTTGAGCAAGCTTCTAGAGTATGAGGCATCAGAAATTAGTCCTCGCACCGGCGAAAATCGCCGGCCCTTTATGAGTACATTTCACGCCTTAGGGGTTCATATTTTAAGATCACACAGTAGCCAAGTAGGGCGAACTCGTTTCTTTTCTATCCTAGACCATGAAGACGCTTTATCTAAAATAAAGCGAGCCATGAAAGAAGCCGGGGTTAGTAAAGACCAATTTGAACCGAGAAAAATTCTAGGTCGCATTTCTCGTGAAAAAGGTAAGGGTTCCACAGTCTCTAGCTTTATAGCAAATGCTAATGGTTTTTTTGAAGAAACTATCGCTAGCGTTTGGAAGCATTATGAAAAAATATTAGTTGATAGTAATGCTTTTGATTTTGACGACCTACTTTTAGAAACTGTTAAAATTTTAAGAAGCAATGAAGTAATTAGAGAAGCTTATCAAAAGCGCTGGTCTCATATTCATGTCGACGAATACCAAGACACTAACCCGGTACAATATTCGATGATTAAATTATTATCTTCAGACAGTCAAAACATATGTGTCGTGGGCGACATTGATCAGTCTATATATAGTTGGCGTGGAGCCGATTTTACTAATATTTTTACTTTTGAAGAAGATTTCACAAATACCAAAACAGTTATTTTAGAACAAAACTACCGTTCGACCGAAACCATACTTTTGGCAGCTAATAAAGTGATCGAGAAAAATATTAATCGTAAAGAAAAAAACCTGTTCACAGACAATGGACTTGGAGAAAAGATCACTCTCTACAACGCTTTGGATGCTGGTGATGAAGCTCGTTTCATAGCTTCCGAAATTATAACCTTATTACAGCAAGGTGTTTCACCAGAGTCGATGGCGGTGTTATACAGAGCCAATTTCCAATCCCGAGCCCTAGAAGAATCTTTCCTCCGAAACAATGTTCCTTACCAAGTATTGGGCGTAAAATTCTTTGAACGTAAAGAAATTAAAGATTTATTGTCATATATCAAATTTGCCTTAAATGATAAAGATTTTGAAAGTTTAACGCGCATTATAAATACTCCAAAAAGAGGAATCGGTAAAGCCACAATAGCTAAAATCGCCGCTGGCCAAAAAGATACTTTAAACGCGGGCACGACTAAAAAGGTTAATGATTTTTACAAAAAAATAGAGACCATAAAAAATATAATTAAGACTAGTAAAACTTCTGAAATAATAAAATCAACTTTAGATATTTCTGGCTTAACCTCTGATTTAAAACAACAAAAAGAAGAAGGTTTAGAGCGTCTCGAAAACTTGTCCGAATTAGTGACTTTATCTCAAAAATATGACCACCTAACTGGCGAAGAGGGGATACTAACTTTAATCGAGGAAGCTTCACTGGTCGCTGATCAAGATAATTTAAAAGAGAAAAGTGGTGGCGTGAAGTTAATGACAGTCCATGCTTCTAAAGGTTTAGAATTTGATACTGTTTTTATCACCGGACTAGAACAAGGTTTATTTCCACACAATGCAGGCAACTTCAGTGATGAATCTAAAGATGATGAAGAAGAACGTCGGTTATTTTATGTAGCTATCACTCGAGCCAAAAAACAACTATTCATGTCTTATGCTCAAATCAGAACTATTTTTGGCAAAGAACAAATAAACATGCCTTCTGAATTTTTAAATGACATACCAACCGAACTCCTAAAAACAGACGAAAAAAGTGATGACACTGGTTATAAATATTTGCTAGATTTTTAATTCTTGCAGAACATTTCTAATCAGGTAGGATAAACAAATGACAATCAATGCTAAAAAATCATTGGGCCAAAATTGGTTAAATTCTGAACAAGCCCTCAATAAAATAATCACCGCTGGTCAGATCAACCCAGGAGATTTAGTATTGGAAATTGGCCCCGGCAAAGGCGCTTTGACTAAAAAACTAATAGACGCGGGGGCCAATATTATTGCCATCGAAAAAGACAATCGCCTAATTTCTTTATTAGAAGAAAAATTTGCTACAGAAATTGCAGAGCAAAAATTAAAAATTATTGAAGCTGATATTTTAGAAACTGATATAAAAAATATAGTTGGCAATCAAGAGTATAAATTAATAGCCAATATTCCTTACTATATCACTGGCCAAATTTTCAAAAAATTTCTCCAAGAAAATTTACAACCAATATTAATGGTTGTCCTAATACAAAAAGAAGTGGCCGAGCGCATCACTGGAAACCTGTTAGTCTCCTCTAAAAAACCGATTAAAGAAAGTATTTTATCTTTAAGTATAAAAGTTTATGGTGAGCCTAAATACATATCAACTGTTAAAAAAGGTTCTTTTACTCCCGCCCCTAAAGTAGATTCTGCTATTTTATTAATTGATAATATTAGTAAAGATTTTTTTGTAAAAAATAATATCAATGAAAATAAATTTTTTAATTTAATAAAAAAAGGTTTTGGCAGTAAAAGAAAACTATTAAAATCTAACTTAGAAATATCAGAAGAAGTTTTAACTGTTAAAAAAATAAATCCTCTAGCTAGAGCTGAGGATTTAAGTTTGAAAGATTGGAAAAATATTAGTCAAAATATTTTGTAATCTAAACTCCAGGTAAAGACGAACCGACCATAAAAATTTTAAATCCAACCGGGAACTGAGGATAGGGAGCACAAACTCCCACCCACACCACACAAGGTTCCACATGAGTATAAGTACCTAAAATAAAAGACCCTGGAATGAAGTGGCTATAAAAAGCATAGGGGATGCTAGTGGGGCCAAAAATTAAGTTTGGTACAGAATTTGGTCCAATTGGTCTATTTACTATAAGTACATTCCCACTACAAGCACAGGGTATAATATATAAAACCTGGCCACCAAAAGGCAGGCCCGGCCCCGCTTCAACTGGTATAGGATTTACAGCCACCAGTAAAACTCCGATGGCTACCACCGCCACCACTTTCAATTTAATAAGTGAAAATATTTTAAACATTTCTAAAATTCTAAAGTAAAAACTTTGGCATTACTAACGCCAGAGCTATTTTTAACATAAATACCAATAGGCACAGCTAAATCCTTACCCGAAACACTACTGGCATAATCATTACCCTCAAAAGGATTTTGAACATCAACCACCAAAGTAGTCCCGTCTGAAGATTTTACACCCTTAATAAAACTCATACCAGCAAAAACGTCATTACTTTCTTTAGAAAAACCAATACCTTTAATGGTTATTCTGGTTCTGGTGCCCCCAGAGGAGGGTGAAATAGAGCTTATTTTAGTTAAATTGGACATTTTAGGCTCACTAGACCCGGCTAGTTGTTGAGCGGTTTTACTATCATTTGAAATAGTACTATTAGAACTTTTTTTATTATCGTCATCCTCTATTTTAAGTAGAGGTGGAGGTGGCGGGATATTTAAAGTGCTAACTGGATTAGGATTAACCTCTCCAATAATACTAGATGAGCCACTCTCAATCATTAATTGGCTCAATTTAGATAAAGTAGACGGCCCCACATAGCCAGTACCCACCACCAGTCCATTTGGTGTTAAAATTTCATTTTTATATTTATTTTGAAAACGAATCACGGCTTGTTTTGTTAGTTCGCCAAAATAACGACTTTCATTACCTGAAGATCCTATACCAATGCTCGCTATTTTAGTTTCCGGGTCTCTATTTAAGACTTTTTGTAAAACGAAAACATCTTCTCCTTCATCTCCAAGAGATAAAGATCGGTAAAAATCGGCATAAACATAGTAAGGCACCGAGAAAAAACCTAAAATTGTCAGAAAAATTAGAGTATTTTTATAAAAATTCATATAAAAAGTATAACACATATTAATGTGACAAAAATTAACATTCTTATCCACCATAAACTCTCTAAAAAATTAAACAATTGGGCCAAAAAAAGATATAATTTGCTTATCTTATGAATAAGGGAAGGGTGTTTTTAATTATTTTTGTTGTACTGTTTTTAACAGTATTTGGTTTTTGGTATCTGGGTAAAATAAATGAGATAAAAAAACAAAAACAAATGGAAACCCAATTACAAGCTTATGAAAAAATAATAAAAGACAACGCTAATTTAGAATTATTAGTGTCTAATACTTATTACGATTCATTAAATACCACCTCGACCTCCACCAGATATGACGTAAACCAACTAAAAATTGATCAGGAATCAACTATTGAGGATATAAAACCTTATGCTTTAAATATTAAAAATATTCTCACTCCTTACACAAAACCTCGTCCCAATGAAGCTAATTTGGTGTTAGAAGCTTTAAAAACTAATGATTTTAATAAACTTAAAGCTATAGACAGTAGTATTAATATGCACCAAACCGCCATTAAACAATTAACCACCATCGCCATACCTAAAACCGCCCAGTTGGTGCACCTACGTCTAGTTAACAATTTACTAGATCAAATTAGATTATTAACCCAAATGAAAAATTTGGAACAAAATCCCGAACTAGCACTAGAGAGCGCCGAGCAATACCCTGTAGTTGCTTCTAGTTTTTTTAGAGCCACAGACAATATTAACATGTATTTAGAAAATCGAGGTATAATATTTGCAGAAAATGAACAGTTAAAACTTTTTTATAATATATAAAAATGATCTCTTCTTCTAAAAAAATAAAAATTTCTGCTCTGGTTATTTTTACAGCTATCATTGGTAGTGTTTTTATTTTTGACTTAAATAAAATAGGAGCTCAAGGTTTTCAAAGTGGAGAAGTAGAAACATATCATAATGGCGTCCGCTCAGACCTCCCTCAAGGTGGAATCATTAGTTCCACTCCTTTAGACGACCCTTTTGCTCGTACCGATAGAAATGTCCAAGCCACTCAAGAACAAGCTCAAAACCTCCAAGGTCTCCAACAACAAGATATGCAAAAATGTATGGCTGAGGGTAGCTCTTCCCTACGTGGCCCTATGAATGGAGCTATCCAAGAAGGTTTGGGTCAAGCCATAGACAACACTCTGTCTCAAAATTTACCGAGCGCCATGGAAGAGCAGATAAAAAATAAACTCCCAGACGAATTAAGTAGTGCCACAATAGAAATTTTCCCAACCAAACTCAAAGAAAAAGTCCAATTAGATTTAAATGTGTCTATGGAAGGTATTTTAAGCGAAGCTGAAGCTGATGCTGGCAGGCCATTAAGCGGGGAAGAGAGGAGTCAAATATTTAAAACAGAATTATTAAGCTCAGTTCAAAATAATTTTGCTGACGCCTTTAAAGATAGTATAAAAGAAAGTTTTCCTATAGCTATAGAAAACTCGATCAGAAAAGGTTTACCAGAAGCTGTGACATCAGTTTTTGAAAATAATTTACCTGGGCAAATTTCTGAGCAAATACCGAACGCCATGCAACAGCAATTACAACCTCTAGTTCTTGATCTTTTAATCGATCAAATAGCCGGTGTAAATGGGGGATTTGATCCAGCGTCATTAATACCTCTTATTCCCGGAATTCTAGAAGGTTTAGGTGAGGGTGTGGCTGATATTATCGAAGGTATCGGCGATTTCTTCGGTTTAGAAAGTGGTGACGACGAGGAAAATGATTATAGCAACGCCACTAGTGTTACCCCAGAGATGATGGGCGATATAACAGAAGCTATGATGGATGAGTATTCTGAAATAGCTATTACTAACCTTCAAGAAAACATGGACGAGATCATCAACCAAGCTAATTTGGCTTTAGATGACTCGATGGATGAAATATTATCTTCAATAGAAGATGAATTAGATGGGGTAATAGACGAGACATTAGATGAATTAACGGGCGCCCTAGAAGGAGAGTTAGACCAGGTGCTAGATAGTTTAACTGGTCCACTTGAAGGGGTAATAGACGATACCCTAGGCCAACTAAACGGAGTATTTGATGATCTAACAGGCGTCTTTGACGGAGTCACCAATCAGCTGACTGGAGTAATCAACCAAACTATGGGCACCTTCACTAACACTCTGACTACTGCCATGGGTACCATCACCGACTCTATTACAGCCCCTATTACAGGGGCTATTGATGGGGTAATTGATGGGGTTTTAAGTCCAGTCACTGGAGCCATAAGTAGTGTTACCGACAGTATTACCGGAGCAATCACAGAGCCGATTTCTAATATCACAAACAATCTAACCGAAAATATCTTAGACCCTGTCACTGGAGCTTTTGATAATGTCGTAGGTGGTGTCACTGAAGGTATTACTGGAGCCGCCGGTGATATAGCAAGCAATGCTCTGACTAATGCTGGAGTACCAGATGTAATAGCTGGGCCTGTTGGAGATGCAGTAACAAATGTCACCGCTGGAGTAGTAAGTAATATTCCCGGCCTTAGCGCCTTAGGCGGTATCGCTGGTATTGGAGTTTATGTGCCAGTACGAGAAACTAGTGGCCCATTACTTTCAGCTACAGAAAGTATCGACACCACCAATGCTTCTATTGATCAAACGACTCAAAGAATAGAACAATTAACCATAGAAATTTGTACTCAACTAAAAAGCATTAAAAGAATTCAAACGGCTTTTGAACAAAAAGAATTTGTAGAAGACGTCGATTTAAGAAGACAAGCCAATGAAGCTAGCGAACTATACAGAAACGAGCTCATCGACTTTAGTAAGCGTGGTTACGACTCTACCGGTGAGGGCCCTGATGCTCCTTTATATGTAGAGAACCCAATTAAACATGTCGATGAATTAGTTAAACCAGAAGCCACTAAAGTATATTTTGACGACTTACAAAAATCATCCAACAGTTTTAAAGATGATACGGCTAATAAACTTGTCCAAGATTTAAGTAAACCGGCTAATTATTCCTCTGTGAGTTTAGATCAATATAATAAATTTGGGGCTGGGGAAATTAATGATTCACAGGAATGGTTTTCCACTTTCATAGCGATGAAAAATCCATTTGAAGCCAATACCCCTGAAACTTCTTACAAATTAAATGCCCAGGCTTTGGCTCAAGCTCAAGATAGGGCCGAGGCAGATTTTTATGAACAATTATCAGCTGGTAATGGCTATTTACCAGTTCGCGAATGTGTTGAATACACAGCCAATAATTCGGCTTGCAGGCGGTGGAAAGTGGTCACCCCAGCCAGCCAAGTCCAAGATGTAACGGCTGAAGCCTTAAATTACCGTTTAGATTTGTATAAAAATGCTGACCCGGGTGATGTTTCGCCAGGGGGTGGTCCTAGTTTAGAAGAAACTAGAACTAATACTCCTTCAAATGGTGGTGGTGGTGGAGGCAACCCAGGTGGTGGCATAGGAGACATTATAAATATGTTACAAGAATTTCTAACTGGAATATTAAACGGCGGAGACGATGAAGAGAGTGGGGGGCAACTAGAAGTCAGCTTTACTAAAACAGTACCCACCGCCACAGAAATTAACACTGGCACCAATAGGGTAGCTAGATTAAACTGGAGCGCTCCTCTTGCCACTAGTTGTGTGGCTAATTCCGATTGGATTAGCGGTAGCAACCCCAACTTAAGTAGCCCTCTAATACTAACAGCCGAAAAAGGAGAATCGCTTGCAATATCCGGCCAAAAAACCATTTCACTACCAATACAATTTAATGTGAGAATTATAAGAGAAAGAGACGAAGAAGAAACTCTAATAGCGACCAGTTTCGCCGACCACCACCTAGCTCAATCTCAAACCATCACCCTTACTAACGACATTCTTGACTCAGAAGACAGTGTCATCATTAGATTCTGGCCTTACACGGAAGATTATGAAGTAAAAGTAAATGTTACCGAGAGTGACACCCCAACAACTGTAATAAATAAACTCCAAACCGCCATTACAACAGCCCAAAATGACACCACCCCTGCTAACTCAATTCGAACCAGTATGTTTAATAAGTTCATCTTCACCCCCAACAG
>Ga0208245_1000956_pt1 | contig 19665 bp, 17 predicted proteins | sample RifOxyC1_FD_184035 | JGI IMG/M metagenome (GOLD analysis project Ga0208245, IMG submission 184035) | Soil microbial communities from Rifle, Colorado - Rifle Oxygen_injection C1 (SPAdes) | ecosystem: Environmental > Terrestrial > Deep subsurface > Rock core/Sediment | place: Rifle, Colorado... | reverse complement strand
CGGTTGTCCATCGCGTAACTCATCAATGCCACTTTAATTTTGCGATAATTACTCATTTATATCACCCTACTCTAGCAAGCTTTTGCAAGTTTGTAAAAAATGCTATATTCACTCTATTGATGAGCTTCGGAAAAACTAAACCTATAACAATTCTAATGATAATGACCTTAGCCGTTGGGATATCGGCTGGTTGGTTTTTTTGGGCTGGAGCCGAACTTGAACCGGAAGATAATACTGATTCAATCGCGATTGATCAAGTGTTTAACCAGACTTTTATCGCTCAACCTGAGGCAAACAACCAAACCGCCAATATCTCTTGCCAAACTGACCAAATTGAATTAGCTTCAAATATCCAGTACCGATTTATTGATGGCACCGACCCTAATCACTTAAGTTTGGATGTTTATTACCCAGCTGACCAAGATTGCCGCGATTGGCCGGTGATGATTTATGTCCACGGTGGTGGTTGGCGCGAAGGTGATAAGACCGATCTCTCGGCCGAGCAAGTCAAATATTTTACCGATCAAGGTTTTATAGTGATTAGCGTTAATTACCGTCTTTCCTCAAAAATCAAATACCCGGCTCACCACCAAGATATAGCGGACGCTATCGCTTGGGTAGTCAATAATATTCGTCAATATAGCGGTAATCCTGAAAGTTTATCAGTAACCGGATTTTCTTCCGGCGCGGACATGGTAGCCCTAGCTACGACCAATAATCGCTTCTTGACAGAAACAGGAGTCAGTCTACAAAATATCCGTTGCGCCGTAATCTTAGACGCCGGTGGTTATAACTTGGCTAATATAATAGATAATAACGAGGTTTATATTAAAGTCTTTGGAACTACCACTCAGATTTTATCCGCGGCTTCGCCAATTAATTATTTAACGACTAATAAATACCTCCCAAATTTTTTGATTGTTACCAGAGGCAACATCAAACGAATCAACGACGCCACCTTTTTTTATGGTAAATTGCTGGCCACCGGTCACTCGGCTCAATTGGTTTGGGCTGATTCTTTACCACATCTAGAAGTTGACGAAGTATTTGGAACCGACGAAGACAACGTCATCGCTCCGGCAACAACTGATTTTTTAAAAAGCTGCCGCTAATAACCACGATCTTAGTCGCTTAGTTTTAGAATAAAAATAATCTGCCGGCCGAACCGTCGCGATAGCCACGGCAACCAGACCCGAGGTGAGAACAACCGACGGTTTAAGACAAAATAGTAGCTTGGATATTTCTTGATTAATTGAAAGCCGGTGCCAGTGAGGGCTAACAACATCTTTTTAATTGGCCAAGTAACTGCCCAAGCCGGATGATAATTAATCGGCCGGCGAAAATAATGTTCAAAATTGGTATAAGTAACAAATAAGGTTGTCTCCGGCTTAACCAAATTCTGACGGATAAAACGCAACAGCTCCTCAATCCGCTCTGGCGTCAAATACTCCAACACGCCAGAAAGCACCACCACATCAAATTTTTGCTGAAAAGAAAATCGATCCCAGTCATCATGATCCAAATCAAATTGGCCATAAGCGCCAGTCGCCAGTTCTTGCTTAAAAACATCAACGCCAAAATACTCAAACCGGGAACGGTCAACCAGGCGGCCAAGCGTCCCGGGACCGCAACCAAGGTCCAACACTGTTCCGGTTTTAAGTGGCAAACGATTAATCTCGCCGGCTAAGCGCTTGAGACGCAAGTGAGGCTCTCGATATTTCTGCGTTTCGCCCGACCAATATTCCGGCTTGGGCAAAGTAACCGACTTGATCCAGAACACCGAACCATCGGCTAATGGCCGTAGATTAATCCGCTCAGTCGGCCGACTGGCCAGAAACTCGTCCACCGCTTGTTTGGCACCGGGCCAAGAACCGTAATCATCAACCACCACATAACCGCCAGGAACCACCTGCTCGTACAAATTGGCCAAACAAGTCTTGGTGGACTGATACCAGTCGCTGTCCAAACGCAAAAGCGCGATTGAGCCGATGGCCTCGCGCTTGGCCGGCAAAGTTTGATCAAACCAACCCGGAATAATCGAAACTTGATTGAAATCAATTTTAAACTTAGCCAGCGCCGATTCAACGTCAGTCACCGAACTCTCTCCCCGATCAATTTGATATTGTTTAGCCGCCACTGGGCCATCGACTGAGCTAGGCGACGGTAAGCCAGCAAACGAGTCAAAAAGCCACAAATGACGATGGTAGCCATGGCGCTTAATCTCTCGGGCCATAATCGCCGCCGCGCCACCCTTCCATACCCCACACTCCACCACCGCGCCGGTAAGATTATTTCTCTCCATCAACTTAAGTAAACCAATCAAATCATACAACCGATTATGGCCGACCATAGTGTAAGGCTCTATCCGCTTGAGGGCCAACCAATCAGACAGGCGAAAAAGTTTTTTGGTTAATTGACGAATAGTCATGATTTATTTAATTAAGTCAGAAATCAAATCAATATTTTTATTGGCCGCTACCCGAGCTTGATCGGTAGCCCGGGAAAAAACAGTACCTGAAGCCTCAAGCAAAGACGCAAAACAATCACTTAGCACTTTAGCATCAATTGACCGAATATCAATTACCCAATCAGTCAACCCCAAGTCGCCCAAAACGCCAACAGTTTTGGGTTCATAACCGATGGCTAAAATTGGCCGATCGGCCAGAAGCGCAAAAATAGCCGAATGAAGACGGGTAGCAATAAAAAAATCAGTTTGATGATAGAGGTCGATAAGCTCACTTGGTGATAAATCATCTTTAATTACCATCGTGCTCAACCTAGCTGTAACCGAGAGCTGATTAACAATTGCCTCAGCCACCAGCCGATCATCTTCATACGCTTTTGGACCAATGACTTGCGGCATAAACACAAATTGGAATTGGCCGGTATGGTTCTCGATTAAAGCAATTATTGCCTGGCGATAATTTTTAGACTCTTGCGGTTGACCCCAGGTGCGGACAGTCAAACCAACTATCGGTTTACCATCAGTTGATAGCTTGATTGTCGTTGGAGATGACTTGAGCAAAAAAGCGGAGTCGCCAACCACCGACACATTCTTAATTTTTAAGACTTTACCCAACCAGCGAGCCGAGTCGCCATCGCGAACAGTAATCAGAGCCAACCGTCTAAACACTCGGCGTAAAATTAGTCGCGTAATCGGATTGTTGATTGGTCCGAACGATTGAGCTGATAAAACGATTGGTTTACCAAGTTTTTTGGCTATCAATAGTTGGTGGAGATGACCGAGAATTCCAACTGGCAACCAATTGCGCTTATACTCCGGCTCGCGGAAAAAACTCCCGCCTTTAGAAATCACTAAATCCGCCTCGCGATAAGCCTCCAACACAGCCGACTGACTAGTCCGGATTGTTCTCAAAGTTTGCCAAAACTTAAACAAAAAAACTAAAAACGCCAAACGACTAGTAGGCTGATAAGTTAAGACTGGTTGATAAAAATTAATTCCCCGATTCGCCCACCACTCCCTTTCATCAGATTGCCGGCCGATTAAACTGAAAGACGCCTGCGGCCACTTGGCACGCAGGCCAGCCATCAAACCCAGAACGATCCCCAAATCGCCTTTATTCTGAATAGAATGAAAATTGGTAATTAGAATTTTCATCTTGAAGTTTAAGTGATAGCGGCAAGTAAATTATCGATATTGTTGTCAATTGAGTAATTGGCGCTAGCTAATTTGGCTCGACGAGCATAATCGTCCTGCTTAATTTTATCAGCCAATAAATCATCAAGGAGAGCAGTGGCAGCCAACTGATTACCAGATGGAAAAACCAGACCGACTTGAGGATCCTTAATGACCGGCTTCATGCTGGGGATGTCAGTAACGACAATCGGTCGACCAATCGCCATCGCCTCGAGCAACGAAATACTCAAACCCTCCCATAGTGAGGGCATAAAAAAAACATCGGCGGCCGCCATAATCGCTGGTGCGTCAGAACGCGCGCCAAGAAAGCGGACCCGCTCGGCCAAATCGCCGGCCACTGCGGCCGCCTTCAGTTTGTCAGCATAGCCCCCTTCTGCTCGGCCGGCAATCAAAAAATGGAGATTGGTGTACCGCTTAAGCAGAGCCGGAGCGATTTGTAAAATTAATTCGTAACCTTTTTGTGGCGTTACATTGCCAACCGACACCACCACCAAGTCATCGGGAGTGAGACCAAGTGCCCGACGTGTATCGGCAACTAGGGGCAAATCATCAAGCCAATCGGTGGCAATGCCGTTTTTTACTAATCTGACCTTGCTGGGATTCACTCGCTTTTGCCAAAAATCACGCACCGCCGCTGAGACAGCAATAATCCGGTATGTAAATAGGGCTAAAAACTTATCCATCAACAAGTGGCGCCACCCTTTCTCTTGAGAATACACATTATGCTCGTAAACAACCAATTGGGGCCAAGGCCAAACCAACAACGCCGCCAAACGAACAAGTGTGTTAGCCAAAAATAAATGAGTAATAATAGTAAAATCTTTCCGACGAGACAGAAATTGAACCATCGACCAAAGGTTACCCAACCGATTAAAATTTAGTTCCAAGTGGTGGTACTGACTAACTGGCAACTTTAACCGATCGTTAAAATTCGCCTTATCCGTTTTAACTAAAGTCAGCAACTCCACCCAAACACCACGCTGATTTAACTCGTTAATTTGGTCCACCACCAAGCGTTCGGCCCCACCAAACGCCAAGTTATTGATAACAATCAAAATTTTTTCAGGCATTTATAATTTAAAAATCTTAATCTCCGGCCCGAAGCGGTCAAACTGCCACAGCTCCCACGGGAAGACCCAGAAATGGCCGGCGGTATAGAGGAAGCGGCGACCCGAACCAGTCAGATCTTCTATCTCCTCGCCAGAGGCCAAAATATCGCTCAAAACCGTCTGCCAAGGCGAGTCGTCGTCAATAATAACATAATCAAGCGGAGCCGACCCGATGAGGGCTAGGGCAGCCTCTTGGTCAACAACCGGGTCGAAAGTGTAGAGATTAAGCGCGTCAAACGCCGGTCCGTAATCAACACCAGCTTTAGTCAAACTGGCTTCAGCCTGATCAGTCCGACGAGCGAACTTGCCGACCGGAGCCTCGACTACCGGCAAGCGCAAAAGCTCGCCGGCGACTATAACCCGGCTCCCGGCTGGGATATTCTCTAGTGCCCAATCATAAGCGAACGCGCGAGTGTCGTCTTGGTAAGTTAAGTAAGCAAAGCGGAGACCGGTGACTAACATTGCAAGACAGATTAAAACAATCACCGCCACCCCCGAGGTCGGACCTCTGGGTTCAGATTCTTGAGGTCCGACCTCAATACCCGAAGGTGCGACTTTAAAATTCGTTAACTGCCAAGCACCGTAAGCGGCTGCAAGGGCGAAAAGCGGCAAAAGCGGCGTCAAAAATCTGGTTTCAAAATGGAAGAACAAATAGAACAGCAAGCAGTAAAATACTGTAAAGCCAGCAACCAACCAGCCAAACTTTTGGCGGTTGTGGATCAACCAAAACAGACCGGCGGCGGCCAAGGCAACGAGCAAGATCTCGACTCGGCCGGCGGTGAGCAGAAATTGCGGCGCGCTAAACAAAGCACCCCAAAATGATTTGCCGACCAACAGACTAACATCATTCACAAAGCCGTGGCTCTGCGGATAAAGCAAGTTTGGCAACCAAGCGAGAACAGCAAAAGTGGCCAGACCAATGATTAGCTCTCGCCATCTGATGAATCCCTTTTTCCCTTCGTCTAAAACCAACCACCATAGAGTTAGCGCTACCCCGATGCCAGCAATAGCCGAGATGCCCATCCCTACTCCCGAGGCCAAAAACGACCAGAAATATTTACGCTTCAGATCAGAGACTAGAAGACGAAGAATGACAGCAATCAAAAGACCGATAAACACCCAATGCCGAGCAACACTGCCGAGCGCCAGATAAGTCGGGCTAACCGAGAGGAAGAACGCGGCTAAAGTGGCCACCCACACCGGCGCGGCGGGCCACAGCCGCCGGGCCACTTGGTAAATTAAAACAATTGAGACAACCGAGGCCGTTATCGACAACAATCGCGCGAGGATGAAAAAAATGGAAGAATCAACAATCAAAAGATTAGTGAAAACTTCCAAGCTCTGGCCGGACAACAAAAACCCCAAGCCGCCAACCACCGCAAACGGCAACAAAAAAAGATACGAAAGATAAGGCGGATAATACAGCACCGAGGCAAACTCAGCCGAGTGGAGAGCCGGGACAACCGTCTTAAGCTCAAGCATCTTCAGTGCGCCAAAAATGGCCGAGGGCTCATCAGCCACCAAAGTAAGTGGCAAGCCGAAGGTTAAACCGGCCAAACGCAAGACAGCCGCACCAGCAATAACGAGCCACCAAAATCGGTGATGATTAATTATGGTGTAAATTCTCGTAAGCATGTTTGATTGCCACTACCAGCTTGGCCAAACTGTTGGTCGCAGCTAATTGTTTTGATTGTTTAATAAAATCAGCCCGGGTAACTTGATTAGCATTAAGGAGTAACCGCAACCGCTCGGCCAAACTCTCGGCGGTTGGGTTGTCAATAACTAACCGCTCGTCAATTAAATCAACCAAGTTTTGATTGGTGGCCAAAATTGGCGTACCACAAGCCATCGCTTCGAAAATAATCTTATCGTACATGCCGCTTGAGCTTAGATTAATTGCCCAGTCATGAGCTTGATAGAGCTTAACCGTTTCGGTGTGTGACACACCGGGCAAGATTTTAATCTTGTTTCCCAGATTATTTTTTGCCACCAAATTAACCAACTCATCATAGTAATCCTTGTCACGTGGCAAGTAATCGCCCACAATCGTGGCGGAAAAATCTTCCCCGGCTTGATGCAATTTAATCAGCGCCTCAATAAACATTGCCTGCTTTTTCACCGGTGACAAACGGCCTAAAAACAAAATCGAATTGGGCTGTTTGGTTACTGTCAAATCTGGTTTAAACAAATCAAGATCCACCCCAATCGGCATCAACTGGTTCTTTTTAAATCTAGCTGTGTAAGAGTAGCGCGAGGTGCAAAAAGAGATGTTAGCGAGCCAAACTGCCAAATTAGTCAGCCAACTGCCAGCGTGATGATTGCGCCACAAGCCAACCGGCTTGCCCCACAAACGCCACCATTTGCCGGCCAAGAGAACATACTCTTGATTCATATGAACGAAAACAGCGTCATAATTCTTTCTCTCTTCCCAAATGTATTTATAAAATCGCCACAGATATTGAAAACGAGATTTTTTATCCTCCTTGCCTAACGATAGAACCTTTACATTGCTCGGTAAATCATAATCCCCTTTCTCTAAACAAACGATAATAATCTGCGGAAAGTGTTTGGCTAATTCTCTCACCCAACCGACGAAAAAGCCCAGCACCGAATCGCGCTCGTCCATCTTTTGGGTAACGATTAACAGTCTTAGCGGCTTAGGCATTGTTTTAACAGATTAACGTATTTCTCAACATAACGGTCAAAATCATTCTCTATTAGTCCGGCCGGAACCGATTGTTGGTTAATCTGTCCCGACAAAACGAGACTGGTTTTTTCAGCCAGACAATCTTGATTATCTACCGGACAAACAAATTCCGAACCAACTAATTCTTGAGCAATCCCAACGTCAGTGCTTACTACCGGCAAGCCGGCCAACCGCGCCTCAGCCAAGACCAAGCCGTAGCCCTCGTAATTGGAGGGGTTAAGAAGGACATCGGCCAGCCGATAAAATTCCTCAAGACCACTTTGCTGACCGACAAAAATCACTTTGTCCTTGAGTCCTAACTGACCAGTCAAATCTTTCAACTTGCCTTCTGCCGACCCGACGCCGGCAATAACCATTCCGGCTTGAGGATAATCTTTTATCACCAAGTCAAATGCTTTAATCGCCAAACCAACATTTTTTTCCGGCTCTAAGCGCGACACCACCAAAATAATTTTAGAAAATTGCGAATAATTAGTCCCGAGACTCTCTGTATCATTTGCCTGGTCAGATTGATTAACAACGATTGGCAAAACCACCGGCTCACTCTTCGTCTTGATTCCGGCTTGAATAATCGATTGTTTAATCCGCTCGCTGACTACCCGAATACCATCGGCTCGCGGCAAAATCCGCCTAGCCAACCAAACCCTAATCCGATTCAACAAAGATTGCCGAGCAAAATACGGGTTTAAGAAATCAGTGTGAATTTGAATTTGGAACGGGATTTTGTAACGCCAAGCAAGCCAGCAGGCCACCAGGCCAGTCTCAAAAGGGTCTTGGGCCGAGATTACCCACTCGCTTGGGTTTTGCTTCAATAACTTACTGCCAAGTCTGACTGCCTCAACAATATATAAAAAACGCGAAGTAGAGCCAGTGGAATAAGCCCAAGTATTATCACTAAGCTTAGTCTCCCCGAGATTGTGTTTTTTAAGCGCGAAGACAACCTGGTGGTACTGCTCAAAAAACCGGCTGTAAGCCACGGCTCGCTTCCCCACCTGGCTCCCAGGGGTAAATAGTTGTCGGTCGGTGCCAATAGCAAGAATCTTCATAAACTATACTTTAAGCAAGCCTTCATACAAATTAATAAACTCATCCACCATAAATTCCAGATTAAACTTTTTCGAAGATTCGAAAGCCTGACGAGATAACTTGTTTCTTAATTCTACATCAGTGGTTAACAATTTCATCTTTTCCGACATCTGTTCAAGATCATCGACCGGCACCAAAAACCCGGTCTCACCATTTTTAACCAATTCCCGACAACCACCAACATCGGTTGAGATGATTGGCAAACCAAAATTGAGCGCCTCAATAAATACATTAGGGAATCCCTCTTCTAACGAAGACGAAACATAAAAAGTGGCTTGCTTGAACTCATTATAAAGATCGGGAAAAGACAAAATACCTTTCAAGATTACCTTATCTTCCAGTTGATACTTTTTGATCGCTTCTTTAACTTTGCCAATTTCCGCTTCATCGCCGCCACCGATTAACACTAACTTATTATTAGCACCGACAATTTTGGCATAAACCTCGACCAGCCAAGGCAGACGCTTGTGGGGAATAAAACGATTAGCGGAAACAATCACCACCCCATCAGCCGGTGTCTTAGTGTGCGAACCGCCGTCTTTTAACAATAAACAATTATTAATGACTCTGACTTTTCTGTCGTCACCCAGCAAATACTTAATATTTTCGCGCCGGAATTCCGATACTACCCAGATGATATTAAAAAAAGAGAGACCGACTTTCTCAATCTGCGTCAGCAACCGACTATAAAGCGATTGAGTATAAATCTCTCGGTAATCTTCAGCCACTACCCCTTTGGTGGAAATAGTCTCCCACACCCAATCCCCGGCAAATTTGATTACCCTTGGGACACCATGGAGCCAAGCAATAAAGACAGCAATAAACGATAAGAGATTGACGCTGTGGCAGTGAAGTATCTGGATTTTTTCTTTTTTCAGAAGATAAGAAATATAGAACGGAAAAAGCGCCCAGCGAATCACACGATCGATCGGCCCCCAAACATATTTTGAACGGTAAGTATAAACCGGGAAGCCGTTTTGGGCCGTCTTGGTAAACTTGTCACCATAAGTAACCACCACCGGCTGGTGCCCCTTGCTCACTAGCGCCAAACAAAGATTAAAACACTGGGTTGCCGGGCCGCCAATTTGGGGCGGGAAAATAGTGGAAAACATCAATATTTTCATCTTTTCTATCATACCTGTTAATTCCAATAATAAAAGAGGGTCCGGATTCTCGTAAGAATCCGGACCCAATATTTGATCCACAGACTGTTTTACCAGTCGCGGACCGCTCCTTCGACCGCCGGCCGCAGACTTTCAAAGTAGTGCTGCTGGACTTTGAGATCCAACTCTTCCTTAACCTGGTCCGGCAAAGCGTTGGTGGCCTCGATAATCCGCCTGATCCCGGAACGGAGGTCAACTTCAGGTTTGAAACCAAGCTCTCGTTCCAGTTTGGTATTGTCGGACAGGAGACGGTGAGCATAGATTTGGATCGGAATATCAACAAACTGTGGGTTCGGCTCAACTCCCAATTCCTCGCCAACAATCCGAGCGACATCAAGAAACGAGTGTTCCTCCCCGAAGCCGAGGTTGAGAACAGTGTGGCCGGAAAGATTTTCATCTTCCATGGCCAGTTTGAAAGCCCGCGCGGCATCATCCACATAAATGAAGTCGCGCGTCTGACTGCCATCGCCCCAAATAATCGGGTCGTAGCCGGCCATCATCGCCCACACAAAGAGCGAAGTGACATTGGCATAACCGCCTTTGGTGTGCTCGCCCTTGCCATAAACCGAGAAGGGCCGGAAAGCAATGGAAGTGAAGCCAAAACGATCAACGCAACGCTTAGCTTCTTGTTCACACCACCACTTGCAACCAGCCTTGGAATCAGGCGGATCAATCTCCAAATCCTCATGGAAAGGTATCCGGGGGAACCCTTCCCACGTCTCGTAAACAGCGCTAGTTGAAGCCCAGACGATTTTTTTCTTGCCATGATGACGCATAGCATCGACAATCGTCTTGAAACCGATTAGGGTGAACTCGCAAGCCTGGAGATCATTTTCCTCGTGCATAATAAACGAGGATGGTGCCGCCAGATGGATGACACGATCTGCTGATTTCATCAAATATTCGACTAGATCAACATTCCGAGTGTCGCCCCGAATCCATTCAACGAGATCGTGCTGAAACAACTGGCTCTGGTTTGAGAAACGGAAGCTATCCAGCGCCATTACCTCATAACCATCGTCAGCCAATTGTTGAACCAACGACCGGCCAATAAAACCGGCCCCGCCAGTTACTAATACCTTACCCTTACTCATTCGGTCCTCCTTCCTCTCTTTTCGAGGTTGGTTAATTCAGGAAACAACAATGTACAGTAGAATACCAGTGGATAGACTACCAAATAACGTTGATTTGTCTAGTTGACAAATTTAAAATCTATAACAACTTCCTAAACTCCTCGGCAATTTGTTGCCAAGTGTGGGTGAAAGTAAATTGATTAACTTTGGCTCGCCAACGGTCATATTCATTCGGATCGGCCAAAGTCATAATCGCTTCGATAATCTCTTTGTCGCTCTCCGGGTCGACGAAAATACCCACGCCCCGCAAGCGATCATAAAGGCCGGTCTCGCGAGTGAGGATAAACGGCTTGCCGAGCCGAATGGCGTCTAAAATCATATTGGGGCTAACATCACCGAGTGACACCAAGATGACGGCGTAAGCCCGGCGAATCTTCTCAATGAACTCTTCGTACGGCGCGTTTTCCAAATCAAGCTGGAGCGAACCATCGCGCAATTTGGTGGTAAAAAAGTTGCGCGCCAAGTTGTCTAAATTCTTCCACACCAACTGGCGTGTCCCGCCGACGAAAACTTTAGCCCCCGGCTCAAGCGAGCTTTCTTTGGGGCCATAATAATTCTCAATAATCACAATCTTATCAAGATTCAATTTGTATGGCTCGGCCCAAATTTGCCGTTGCCAGTTGGTGGTAAATACGACAGTCGAAGCGGCGTGAAGTGCTTGCTTGGTTAATTTGAAAATCTGCTTTTCTTTGGCCGTCCAATTATTCGGCGTGTCTAGATAAAAATTCTTGAGGAGCACCCGTTCCTCGGTCCGCTCCACATAACCTTCCCACAGGAAGTCACCGCCCACCCGGATAATCAACTGCCGCCGGAAAAGCCTCGTTGCATAATAAGCCGGCACTGCGACAGAGAAAGTGTCCAAAGCAATCACGGCCTCGACCTGCGCCACGGCCGGTAATATTTTGAAGAAAAAGAAGAGATGACGCCAAGTAGCCGGCAAGCGCTTTTCCCAACCGTAAGTTTTAACCTTCACTTCATCACCGCCCTCGGTCAAGGCCTCGGCCAAATGCTTGGCATACTGGGCCGGGCCGCCGATAGCCGGCGGATAAATCCCGGTGACAATGAGTATTTTTCGAGCTTTCACTCTATTAGAAAAGCAAAAATTCCCTTAATTTGCAAGGCGATTTTAAAAGTAGTTTTACGACAAAATGGTTTAATGAACCGTCCAATCAGTCAGATTATATTGGTAAGTAGCAATTGGGATTAGTATGATAATGACTAAAATTAATGCTATTGTTCCGTATAAGAGGACTTTTTGGATTTTTTTGTTATCTTTGATTTTAATAAAAACCAATGAAGGAATCAAGGAAAAAAGTATAAAAACTATACTAGTAATGATTGGAGTGTAAAGCATAAGAATCAAGATTACAAAAGACTGCTCGCCTAAAATAGAGCCTCCAAGAAAATTTATTATAGAACCCCAGAAAAATCCAACCAACAAAGTAGTGGCCAGCCAAAATAGGACTGAAAACAAGATTATCTTCAAATAAGGGCGATTAGACACCCCAGTCTTATATTCTACAAAATTAATACTGATTAAAAAGATCAAAAGAAAAAATCGCACCAAAAAACAACCCCCCAGGCAAAGATGGTAGAGTGGGTCCAGATGGGCCTAACCCATTCACAAGATAATCATAAAAAACTACTGAACTTATAAAAAGAAAGAGGACGAAACTGCTTTTCCATCTGAAATGAGACATAAAAAGAAGTTAACTTATTATAGCATGGTATCTACTATTTTTGTTAAACATATACACTGTCAAACTAGCCCTAATCTAAGGTATATTTCCACCCCTCTAAATCTCACAACATTTACGCTATAGCGTATTATGTAGTAAGCTAGATAAATGGAGGAAAAGTCGAAAAAACAGGGAAAAATACCGATAATTAAAAGTCCGACAAGACAAAAAATTATCTTACTTCTGGCGGCTGGCACGGCTTTGGGACTGACTCGTTCATATCGGAAACAACTTCAGATCATCAAGACCTTACCGAGAGAGTGGCGACACGTTGACCGTGCTTATTTATGGCGAGTTATGAGAGAATTTAATCAAGATAAATTGATTGATTGGCAAGAAAACAATGACGGCACAATCTCGGTAGTGTTAACCGAAAAAGGCAAGCAAACAGCCAGCCGGTTTGACCCCGACAACTTATCTATCCCCCAACCCAATCATTGGGATAAAAAATGGCGTGTAATTATCTACGATATCCCTGACAACAAGAAGGCCGCTCGCGATGCCTTACGACGCAAATTATATGAATTGAGTTTCAAGGAATGGCAAAAATCAGTCTTCATTCATCCTTATCCCTGCGACCAACAAATTGATTTTGTGATTGAATTTTTTGATGTCAGGCCTTATGTCCGACGAGGTTTGATGACCAATATCACCAACGAAGCAGAAATAAAATTACATTTCGGTTTAAGATAACCAAGAAACCAAAACTAAAAACTATCCAACCACATAATACGCTATAGCGTATTATGTGGTAAATTGACTATTTTATGATTAGTTGATTGAAAATTGTAGCCATTTGTTGGGCGATTTTGTCCCAGTCGTATTGTTGTTTAACCAGCTCGCGGGCGTGATTAACCACTTGCCAAACTTTTTCCTGATTAGCCGGATCTAAAATAAATTTGATTTGACCGGCAATGCTCTCGGGATTGTCCGGCTCGGCGGCAAAGCCGCTCTCGCCGGGTGAGAGGAAGTCGGGGATCCCACCCACTAGCGTCGCCACCACCGGCACCCCGGCGACCATCGCCTCCAAAAAGGAGTTGCCTAAGCCCTCCGAGCGACTGGGCCGCGCGAACACACTCGCGCGCGATAACTCTTCCGCCACTTGCTTGGGCGATAAATCGCCCAAGAACTTGACTCGCGCATCAAGCGCCAATTCGCCTGCCAAATTTTTAAGTTTAAATTCTTCCGGCCCAGTGCCGGCAATGCGGAGATTAACACTTTCCGGCAACCACTTTAGCGACTTAATCAAATCATCAAGACCGTTTTTATAAACCAGCCGGCTAGCGGTAAAAATGGCCGGCTCAACCGGCAAATTTAACTTTTCTTGCTGGCAACCAAAAGTTTTTAAATCCACGCCATTGGGCACCACCTCTATTTTAGCGGTGGCTCCCATTCGCTTTGCCCATTGAGCAAGATAATGAGAAATAGTTTGAACATAATCTGCTTTAGCAAATAATTGCCGGAAGCGCCGTCCGGCCAACTTCATCTTCCTCTCCACTGTTTTTAAATCATCGCCCTCTTGTAGGGTCAACAATAGCGGAACTTTAGGTAAACTCTTCTTGAGTTGGAGAGCGGCTAAACCACCGTAACTGGCCATGATTGACCAGATTAAATGATAGTTATTGTGCCGATGGAGCCGGCAACCAAATCTCCCACCGGCCATAGCGAGCCAAAGCTTATCAATCCCCCAACCTAAGCCCAAGCGGTAAACTGTTACCCGGCCAATCTGCTCTTTGCTCGGCAGACCGGATTTAATTTTGGCGGTCACCAAATCAAAATCATAATCGCCTAAGCGCTCGGTCAGCTCCTTAACCGCCAATTCCGCCCCGCCAATAAGTGGCAGGTAAGCCGTGCTGTAGATAAGGACGCGCTTTCTCATGGCCCGATTATACCTCAAGAATCTTTTTTAGCACGTCCTCGGGCACTTCGTTTTTGGGCAATGTTTCCGGTTTGGGCAATTCAGATTTAACTTCAATCTTAGATTTTTCTCGAGTGTCTTTAATCACCGCTTCAAGCGCTGCCTTCAAATCCATTTTATGAGACTCGCTGCTAGCTTTCTTTGGCGCGAGTGATGAGAGAGAAATCTTTTTGGTTGACTCGTCGCCCGGCGGCCGAGTCTCCGGTCTTGGCTCTTGTTTGGGGCGCGGTTTTGAATCTGGCCGAGGGTCAAACTTTGGGGCGGAACGACTGTTTCGACCCGGCCGCGGCGGATGTGATTCATGATTAGCTGCTGATGATTGATTAGCCTCAAAATTATGAAGAATCCTAACCATCTCTTCCACCTCCGCCCGTGGCATGGAATAAGTTCGGCGCGAATAATCAATCACCTGCTCGCGGAAGGAGGGGCCAAGCGGCACGATTGGCGGCATGGTCACCGCCGAGAAGGGCGGCGAACCCACGCCATCAATCATCAAAGTGAGATAAACCTGAGCGAAACCGAGATTAACAATGTCTTCCTTGGTAAACGGCGGGAAGAAAATCTTCTCCAGCACCTCGGCATCAAACGGCCCCACCCGGAAGGAAATAGTGGTGCCCACGTTGCCAAAGACGGCTGCCCGCACCTCCTCGGGCATTTGCTCAATGTATTGATGGGCAATCGTCAGCGAGAGCTTGTACTTGCGCGCCTCGGAGAGAATATCGGCAAAGCTCTCATTGGCAAAACTCTGGAACTCGTCAACATACAAATAGAAGCTAGGTAGATTTTTTAACACCCCGGCATCAACCTCGGCCCGACTCATGGCCGAGAGATAAAGCTTGGTGATAATCATACTACCCAGCAAGTTGGCATTAGACTCGCCAAGCCGGCCTTTCGATAAGTTAATGATTAAAATCTTCTTCTGGTCCATCACCTCCCGAAAGTTGAAGGTTGATTTGGTCTGACCAATAATATTGCGCACCAGCGGGTTAGAGGTAAATTGACCAATTTTATTTTGGATGGCGGGAATGGCCTCCGCCGCAAAGCGCTCGGTATAACCCGCGTACTCCTTAGTCCAGTACGACTTAACGGAGGGATCTTGAATATTGGCGATAACTTTGTTCCGATAATCCTTCTCGGAGAGCATCTTGTTAATACCAAGCATGGTCGCATCCGGATACTCCAACAAAGCCAGGATGGTATTTTGTAAAATGTACTGCATTCGGTCAGAAAAACTTTCTTCGCCAAAAAGTTTTTTGAAGGCACTCATCAGTCCACTCAAGACCAAGTGCCTTTTATCGACGCCGATATCCTCCATCACGTTAAAAGCTACCGGGTAATCGAGGTCGAACGGGGCAAAATAGAGCACATCCTTAATCCGTTCCTCGGGTATAAAATCAAGCAGCTTCTCGGCGGTACCGCCGTGGGGATCGATAAAACACAAACCCTCGCCATTTTTAATATCTTGAATGGCCAAGTTCTCAAGCAAAGTCGATTTACCCATCCCGGTTTTACCAATCACATACATGTGACGAGCCCGATCCTCCGATTTGATACCGAAGGTCGTCTTCTGGCCGCGGAAATCCGTTTGGGCAAAGTAGTTAATGTGCGGAGTATACTCCATTCTCTACATTATAACGCCGGTTGGTAAGCGGCGCGAGTGTATTTATTGGCGGGATCCCAAATCATCCAACTCTTTACGCCAGCATCGTAGGTGGCTTGGATTTGCGCCCGCACTTCAGTTGCCCCATAATTGCCGCCATAATCGAAGTCTTGGAGCCACGGTCGGATTTTGCTTGGGCTTGAACTCGCGGCCAATGTTTTAGCCACTGCGCCATCCACGGCAATTTTGATAATTTCATAAGGCACAGCGTTGGGGTTGGCATAACCATAGAAATTTGGCGGGTAATGCGACGGATAAACCATCGGCGCCAAATAATCAAAATAAGGCAAAGCCCGGGTAAAGTCTTGACCAATCCCCAAGTCATTGCCGGGCTCGGCGGTAGTGGTCATGCCAAAAAGGTCGACCGATAAAACGGCCTTGGTCGGCTTAAGCTCGCGATTAAGATAAGCGAAGAACTCTTCCAACACATCAGCCTTGAGGCGATTGCCGGAATAAGGGAAAGCGATATCGCGGATATTGCCATCGGACGGAAAACGAACATAATCGAAGTTGAGCTCGTCCACGCCAATCGCGTAAGCCTCTTCGGAAATGGCGACGATGTAATCCCAAAAGGGTCGAGCGCCAACATCAATGTAATTAATAGCGTTTTTATCTTGCCAGAGGCCACCGTCGCTTGCCCGCTTAACCGCCAACTCCGGATGACGCTTGGCGTAAAACGGATCTTGGAAAACGGTAACCCGGCCGATAACATAAATCTCCCGGCTGTGGAGCAAGCGGATAAATTCGGGTAAGTCTTTAATCTGGCAACCAGGACCGGCCACGCCGTCTAAAGTGGAATCAGTCACGGGAAAGGCGATAGTGCCGGAATAATCTTTAAGATCAATGACAATTGAGTTGAACTCGGTATCGTCAATCAAGCCGAGTAAATGCTCGCGGAAGCTGGGCGTAGCAGCAGCGCAAGCGGTCATATACACCGCCTTGACCGGCTGAGGCGTTTTGAGATGAGTAACCAAGGGCGGTGTCGGCTCGGCTGACGAAGTGGTGCTTGTGCCGGTTACGACCGCGGCCAGATACTCCACCTGCCCACCGGGCCAATTGAGAACCAAAACAAGCAAAACGCCGGCCACGGCGAGCGCCGCGGCCGGCCAAACAATTGCTTGGTTGGTTTTAAATTTATCCATCATTTTAAAAAATTAAACTCGCGGCTGATCGGTAGCTGATGGTTCAACATAGTGATCCTCGGGCCGATTGCCGGCCAAACCCAACAAAATAATCGCCAGCGCCAACAGGGCATAAGCAATCCGCTCGAACCAACTTGGGAAACCGGCAAATAAAGTAATCAGCAAAATCAAGGTGGCCAAAATGGCGGTGGCCCGAGAACGCCAAACGCTCTTCATTCGGTATTTCATCATGACCTTTATGATAGCAAAGCCTCGGCCACCTCGCAAATGTTACCGGCGCCGATGGTGATGATTAAATCGTTTGGTTGAACCGTATTTTTAAGCGCGGTGGCAATCGCCGGCAAATCTGGATAATTGGCCGCCTTACTCCCAATCGCCTCGGCCAACTGCTCGGAACTGGTCACGCCATCTGGCTCCTCCCGAGCGGCATAAATGGGCGCGAGAAGCACCTGGTCGGCATCGATAAAACTTTCGGCAAAGCTAGCCAAAAGCTGCCGGGTGCGGGAATAAAGATGGGGTTGGAAAACGGCCACAATCCGCCGCTCGGGAAACTTTTCCCTCGCGGCGGCCAAAGTCGCCCTAATCTCGGTAGGGTGATGAGCGTAATCGTCATAAATCAAAATATCATCAGCCAGTTGGCCCTTAAACTGGAAGCGTCGCCAGGTGCCCTTGAACTCGTTCAAGGCCCTGAGCGAAGTCGAGGGGCTGACCCCCAGTATTTGAGCGCCCGCGAGCGCCGCTTGGGCGTTTAAAACATTATGCGCGCCGGGCGCCGGCAACTTTAATTGGCTAGTATCAATCTTAGTATAATCAATAATCTGACACCCCGCGTGCTTGATAACCGGCGCGAGATTAGGATCATTTGGATTGCAGATTAAATAACCGTCAGCCGGCACTTTGCCCACGAGCTCGCCAAACGCGTTTTGAATATCAGCCAGGTCGCGATAATAGTCGAGATGATCGGCCTCAACATTGGTAATCACTACAATCTGTGGATTTAAATTTAAAAAAGAGCGTTGATACTCGCACGCCTCCACAATAAACAAATCTCCCCGACCGGCGATAAAGTTAGAGGCGTGGTCTAAGAGGAAGCTACCCACAATCACTGTCGGCTCAAGCTGGGCGGTAATGGCAATTTGGGCAAGCATGGCCGTGGTCGTCGTTTTGCCATGAGTGCCGGCCACGGCCACCGTTTGCTTATCAGCCGAGATTAAACCCAGCGCTTGCGGATAAGTAATCGCTTTAATCTCCAACTCCCCCGCCCGCACCAATTCCGGATTATCTGGCGGAATCGCAATTGTGTAGATAATCAAGTCTATGTCATTAGCCACATTCTCTGCCGAGTGACCGACGAAAATTTCCGCCCCTAACTTGGCGAGCTCGCGCGTCACCTCGCTCTCGCTCCGGTCCGAGCCGCTCACTTGCTTGCCCTCCAAGAGAAACATCCGCGCCACCGCCGACACCCCAATCCCACCAATGCCGATAAAATGAATTTTCTTGGCGTGATTGATAGTCATAGGCTAGCGGACGACAATTAAGCGCTTTTTCCAACCAGTGATAAATTTGTCGGCGGGGAGGAATTGGTGGATGTCGTTATGATTTTGGGCCGCCGGGTCCAAAACTTCAGCTTGGTCCTCGGTGAGAGATAAAAGGACCACAATATGCCCATCTGGGTAACCAACTTCATATTTACCCCACACCGAAACTAACACCGGACCCGGTTCTAACTCTTCTCTTAATTTCCCCAACGCTGTTTCTATATCTTCTTTAGCCAAGTCTAAATTATAAGAATTGGCAAAGCCGAAGTGCCGAGCCAGCTCGGCCAACCCGGCATGGCGCCAACCAATACCAGGGAGATAAGCGCCTTGTTCCAGACCCAATTTATACAACTCATCAAGATTAGAGACCTTGTCGCCCAACAGCATCCCCAAACTGGCAATACCGCAACCTTTGAGCTTATGCTCATCGTGCGAGAGGTCGAGGTGTTGGGAGTAATGATTGTTAATCATTCGGCAGTCTCTTAATCACTACTAATGGCTGCCAACCGGTCAAAAATTCGTCGAGTGGCATCTGGACCACACTCCCCTCCTCAATAATCGGCTTCTCACTCAGACGCCTGGACGCGGCATGAACTACTTGATTATCACCGATATACAAACCAACATGGCCAATACCTTGCGGCCAATACGGATTATAGTGGCCATAATCGCCATGCATAAAAATGAGGTCGCCCGGTTTAATATCCTCTATTTTTACTTCCTTACCCTCGCTCGCTTGCTCAATTGTGCTCCGCGGCAACTCCACCCCATTTTGACCAAAGACATATTTAATAAAGCCAGAGCAATCGAAA
>Ga0208245_1000939_pt1 | contig 19880 bp, 13 predicted proteins | sample RifOxyC1_FD_184035 | JGI IMG/M metagenome (GOLD analysis project Ga0208245, IMG submission 184035) | Soil microbial communities from Rifle, Colorado - Rifle Oxygen_injection C1 (SPAdes) | ecosystem: Environmental > Terrestrial > Deep subsurface > Rock core/Sediment | place: Rifle, Colorado... | reverse complement strand
AGGCGAGAACAAGGGCAGCCTGCTGAAATCGGAGGAACAGAATGGGAAAACCGAATCGTGCAACCCAGGAAAAGCGAAATCGCGAGCGCGCGCAAAAAGAACGGCAACAGGAAAAGGAGTTCGAGCGGGCCATAAGAAAAGAGAGTCGCGTCGACCGGGCCGCAAGCCTTGAGCAGGGCATCGACCCTGATCTGGTGGGCATCGTTCCCGGGCCGCAGCCCCGTTTGGACTGACCTGACGTTCAACGCTTCTGAGTGAGCGTGCCGTCCGCCTTGAGTTCGACCACCCCTCGCAGAACCGCGCCCTTCAGCTTCACTTTGCCCTCGATCGAGAGTGAATCAAGATCGGCGATCCGGGCATTTTCAAAGACGTCCAGTACCGTCTTCACGTCCTGGTAATATTTGTCCTTCGTCGCGGGATCTTTCAGTGAAATCGTCGGAAGTTTTCCCGGCCTCAGGTTTCGAAGACGCATCGTGGACGCGTCGAACGAGAACCGGTCGGAATGAAACTGCATGAAAAAATCGAAGGCCGATTTGATCGGCGAGAAAAAGCGGGTTCGTTGGACCCGGTCGACATCGATCAGATGAACGAGCGGTTGCCGGTACCTTTTTCGCCAGTAGCGATCGAGGTTCATCAGCGTTGAGGCCATCGCGCCTTCAAGCTGAAGATACTTGCGTCCGTTCTGCTCTTTCCAATTCAAAATCAGATCCGGCGCGATGATCTTCATGAACTCGTCTTCGCCGATTTCGGCCACGAGCTTCTCGATTTTAGGAACGAGCACCTGATAATTGAAGAGGGCGAGATTCGTGTTGATCGAGCCGGCGAGCTGCCGGAAAAGCGCGCCTTGTCCGGCAGCTTCGGCCTGCACGGTTTCCGTGACGGCCATCGAAACGTCGCCGCCCGGAGACCGTAGAAGAGAGACGAGGCCCGCTTTCAAATCGACCGCGGTTTTTTCGGTGCTGACGAGGGCGATCGGAACCTGCTCCCGGATCATCCAACCTACCATCAGATGGTCGGGCGTGCCGCTGATGTCCTCGCCGTTGCTGATGGCCGAGATCAGCGGCGTGGAGCCATCCACCTCCGGCACCTCCGGCCTCAGTTGCGGTTTGTACGCCGCCCTGAGCGCCTCGACCGCGAACAGCGCGTGCCCGCCGGGCGCGACGCGGTCAAAGGTGATTTTTCCCGCCTCGTCGAGCGTCGGGACGAAAGCCTGCATTGTTTCGTGGAATCGCGCGAGCCCTGTCGTGGTTCGAACGAGCTCGTCGTAACTTTTCGTGCGGTCGATGAGAGAAAGATGACGCCAGAGGCCGTGAATCGAATCGCGGGTCTCGGTGCTCAAAATGTCGTGAAAGATGATCCTGCCGAAAGTGCCGCGTTTCTGATCCAGAATCGATTGGAGGATCTGAGCCTCCGCTATCGCGATGCTCTCTCCTCCCGGAAGATCCACGAAAAGGTCGGTACCTTTGGACCCGATCTTTACCTGGGCTTCAGGAATTCCCGAACGGGCGGCCAGGTAGCTCGTTCGCGTCAGCGAGGAGCCGCTGCCCGCCTGCATCTTCTTGATCCATAGGGCCGCTTTTCTGGAATAGGACGCGTATTCGTCGGATCGCTTCTCAAGGTCGGCGTAGTGAACCATCCGAAGATGTTCGAGCATTTCGGCGGGCGCGAGTGAAATCGGATAAGCGATCGCCTTTCCTTCTGTGTCACGGCCGCTTTCATAAATCTCGATCGGTACCGCCTCGACCGAGCTGCCCGCCGCATGACGCTGATAAAGCGAAAAATAATAAGACCAGTTCGTGTCATCGAGACGGAGGAGTTCCTGCGCGGCTTTTTTGGCAGCCAGCGCGGCTGAATCTGTTCCCAAAGCGGCTTTCATGAGCCCGTTCAGTTGGTCGGTGTTCATGTTTTCTAATGATATGCTGAAATATTCACGAGGCAACCCTGAAGCGCGCGGTCACACGGCCGCTCTTTGTGCCGTACCATTTCCTTCAAGAATACGCTTCATTTCGGTCAAGGATTCATCGATCCGCTTTTTCGGATCACTGCCAAAAATCCGGGCGACACGGTTCCCCAGCATTCCGACTGGAAGATGATAAGTGAAATCAAGCTGGATTCGTGTTCCACCCTGGCGATTTTGCGTGAATCTGACCCGCCCCGCATGCCGGATCAGCTCGCCCGGAAGCGCGCGCCAGGCGATCAGCTGATCGGGCACCATCCGCGTGACTTTCGCGTTCCAACTCACCGCCGTTCCGAGGGGACCCGCGATTGTCCAATGCCAATTGCCGTCGTCAGTCCTGCGCACTTCCTTCACCTCGCTCAAAAACGATGGAAAATTCGTGAAGTCCGCCCAAAACGCGAAGGCGACCGGCGGTGGAACATTAATGTCAAAGGACTTTCGATACAAAATGGCCCGCCGCTGACCAAGACCGAGGATCCGTCTCGTTTCGACGTTCTTTGCCGCTCTTAGCAGTGCAAGGAGCCCAGAAGTTCCAACCGCGTAGCCCACGGGACTTTTCCGGGAAAATCCGAAAACACCGAGAGCCGTCCCAAGCGTTCCCATGATGAAACGGGTAGCGGGCGCCCAATTTTTTTGCAGAACATCGAGCCGCGCGCCTCCCCGTTTTTTTCCACCTTGCAACGCGGGGATATGTTCGGCCGCCTGGTGGAGTTCGAGTTCATCATGAAGGTGACGGACTCCTTGAACATGCTTCACGCGCCTCAGTAGTTCGCGAGCTTCGTGCGCGAGAACCAGTCCTTTCAAAGTGACCTCGCCGTCATGAACCAGAACCTCGACGGAAGTCGGATGTGAAACCGCTCTTCCGAGCTGGGACCGGATTCGCTCCTCAAGAATGTCATCCGAAACGGGCTTACGTTTGATGGCGGCCGACTTCGCCGAAGCGAGAACTCCTTTGGTTCTATGCGAAAGGTCACGCGCGCTCCGGGCCGCCTGTTTCGGAGCTACACGCGCGAGGTGACTCATACGATCTCGGGCCATGGCCCTCCGCCTGCGCCCCTGGTTCGGATCCAGGTAGTACATAAAAGCAGCCCCAACACCCGAGCCCGCGAGCCATCCGAGCGCCTGATTTCGTTTCATAGGAACACCTCTCGTCAGGTGTACCTGCAACTCAAATTCCAGGTTCAGGAACTGAACAGACGTTCTCCGATATAACGGCGAAACTCCTCGATGCCGGAGGCGCTCCCCTGAAACGCGCGTTTTGGAATGACCGTCGGGAGAGTTGCGTCAAAATAGAACAGAAAAAATTCGCGATTTTCGGCCGTGCGCGACAAGAGCTCCCAGGTCAGTCTCTGTTCCGAGTTCTCCGTTTTGATGTGAACGCCCTCGCGCGAAAGGATCATCTCATGGCGTTCCAGTAATTCCGGCTTGCGTCTGTAGAGTTGCACCGGAAGTCGATAGAACGCGAATACCATGAGCGCCAGGAGAACGACCCAAACATAATTGAAAAGCCGGCCAACCCAGCCCATCGGACCGAGCACCTGAGCCTGGAGCGAAGCGATGCCCACGGCCATCGTAAGCGCGATGACGTTCTTTACGTTCAGAAGCGTACGGCGGAGATGAAACCGGTGGGCCCGGCAGAACTCCTGTTTGCCTAGCTGAAACGAAATTTCCAATCTCGAGGGATCCGGCTGCGATGTGGTCATCACGCGACCCTAACACAACGTAAAAATTCTCGCCCTTCCCCCGAAATGTTTTTGCGACTCGCGCGTTTTTCTGAGTGGGGAACGTTGAATATGGGAGCGGGCTTGGATATCCGGGGCGACATCATTCCCTGAAGTCACAGGCCCTGAAGTCACTGGGTGGGACAACACGATCGGCGGTCGCCAATTTCATTGAAATTGCACACTTTTTTGATTCTTGAGTAAATACCTCCGGTAAGATAGAATTATATATAGAGTGTTAAGTTTTGGGGACTTATCGACCGGGGGAGACTTGCAAAGGCTATCTTCAATTCTCATCAGCTTTGCTCTCGTGACCGCAACGACGTTGCCCATAAGCGGCTGCGTTAAGCAGCGCTCCTCGTTCGTCACCTTGGGGGAACTTGAATTCGGGACCCAAACCTCTTCTCAATTCAAAGTAATTGAACAGTTCGACGCCGGAAAACAGCCGTATGGAACGACCTCGAAATACACCGTCCACCTTCGAAACCGCGGAGACGTGCCGGTAACATTGATTCACCTGGCTCTCGACCCGCCAGCTTCGACGGAACATTTCAGCATACAAAAAAAATGTGAAAATGAGCTTCCCGGGCGCGGCGAAAGCCCCTGCCCGATCGACATATTCTTTGCACCCGCAACGACGGGATCTTTGAATACGCGGCTTCTTGTCACTTATGACGACGGGAAAGGCGCAATCCTTCAATCCATTCTCCCGATCAGCGCGACGGCGACGAATCTGGCTTTTCTGAAATTCGAAACGGACACTCTGGACCTTGAAAACGACACAGTCGGCTACACCGTCAGCCGTTCCATCAGGGTCCTTTATAATGGGACTCGGCTCACGAGCCGGGGAATCACGATTCAGCCCGCGAAAGGCGTGACGATTTCGAACCCGACGAACGCGCAATTCACAATCGATCGCGCCCAAAGCACCTGTCCCGAAATCATCAACCAGGACTGCCTCGTGAAGGTGAACTTCAAGGCAACCTCCGCGGGACCAATGACGGGCAGTTTCGCGCTGAACTATTTCAACGGCGCCGAAAGTCTGAAAATCACGGCAGCCCTCCTCGGGACAGGAACACCCGCACTGCAACTGGCTCAGCTCACCGCGCCCGCCGCGTCCTTCGGAAACGTCGTTTTTAATCCCGCTGAACCAAAATCCATCACAATTCCGGTCAGCTTCACGGGAAGCGTTCCCGCCGATAACATCGTCATTACCGGACCGGCGAACGCCGCATTCACCATCAGCACCGATCCCGCGAAGACAACCTGCCACAGCGGCCAGGGCGCGATCATCAACGGTAATTGTGCACTCTTCGTCAGTTTCAATCCGAGCGAACGGACCGCCTACTCTGATCGAATCATCATTTCTTACAGGAGCAACGGCCAGAGCATCGCCCCGCTCACGATCCCCCTTACGGGCAATGGCGTTCATCCTGCCCTGCTCACGGCTTCGATGACGAGCGTCGGCTTCGGAAGTTCCCCTGTTTATAAAGCAAGGCCGAATCAAACGATCACATTAAGGAACACGGGAGAAGCGGCCCTGAACGGGGTACTCGAATTCGCAAACAGCAACGGCGTCGACTTTTCCTACTCTTCGCCGGCCGCCTGCGCGACACTCGCACCGAACGCCACCTGCAACCTGACTGTTGGCTTCAGACCGATGTCCGCGGCAAGTCTCTCGTCCACTCTCACGCTCACTTACTTCGACGGCAGGGTTCGCCCGGCAATCACGATCAATCTGAGCGGAGACGGCACCGCGCCCGTGGTCGTCGAAGGCAATGGTTCCGTTAACTTCGGAAACGTGATTATCGGCAAGCCAGCTTCGGATCTGACCGCCTATTTGAGTATTTACGGCACAACTCGAATCCCGTCGGGTGGAATCTCCTCCTCGCCGGCAACGCTCGACGCGCCGTTTTCGTTTACTGGCGGTACCTTCCCGGGTGGCGGCACCTGCAGCGCCGAGCAATTACCAAGACTGAATGCGAGCTGCAGTTTCAAAGTGAGTCTGGCTTCTCTGATTGGCTACACGCCCGATGTTCAAGTGACGAAACCCTTCACGATCAACTACGCGGGCGAAAACGGAAATGGCTCCGGTACGATCTCCTATTCCGCCAGAGTGACGCCGCGCAACCCCCCCGCTCTTTCTTTTCAGACTCCGCCAACGGACTTCGGGACTGTTTCCGTAAACAATTCCAAAAACCTGAATTTCGTCATCAAGAATAACTCGCTCTATTTCGGCGCGAGCTTCAAGAGCGTCACGATAACCGGGACGGGAGCCGCCGCGTACACGATCGCGAGCAACGGGTGTTCCGGCGGTGTCGCCTCGAATCTGGGGTCCTGCACAATCGCGGTGAAATTCAAACCTTTGGCCGAGGGAATTTTCGACGCGGATCTTCAATTCACCTACAACAACCAGCTCGAAGATAAGGTCATCACGACGAGTTTCAGCGGAACAGGCTCGCCCGACGTGACTCTTATTCCGAGCGCAACGACAGTCGACTTCGGAAACGTTTACATCGGCGATGCAATCCCGTCGAAACCAGTGACCCTCTCCTACTATGGAACCAACAGCTGGACTCCATCGCTCAATCCGGCCGATACGAGCCCGTTCACGATCGATTCGAGCGGCTGCGGATCACCGGCAAATTGCATCATTCAAGTGAGCTTCACGCCGACGGTTGCCGGCTCGGTCACGAAGACCGTTGATTTCGAGTACTCGCCGGGAGTGCCCAGTCCAGCAAAATTCACCCTGACACTCAAGGGTAACCCGATTCTGCGCACTCCGGTTCTCGCGGTCGCCAATACGGCATTCCCGAAAGTGATGGTCGGAAATTCGTCGGAGCAAACGGTTACGATCACAAACAGCGGGAACACCTCGGCGTCCGCGATCACGTTTCCGACTTTGGACGGTATTTTCGATTATGCAACGGGAGGAGAGCCGGGAGCCTCTGGCCAATGCGCGTTGAACGGGACACTCGCCGCTGGTGCTTCGTGCACCCTGAAGCTTCGGTTTACGCCAGCTGCGGCGGGCGCGACGACTCTTCCGTTCGCAATCTCCTTCACGAACGATGCTAATCCTGGAACTCCCCTTTCAAAGACCGCCACGCTTTCCGGGACGGGAACACTCCGGCTGAAGATCTTTGCAGGAGGATTTGAAACCTGCCTGATCAACGAGCTCGGAAAGGCCGCCTGCTGGGGCAAGAATTCGAGCGGCCAGCTCGGTCAGGGGACTACGCAGGCGGGAGCGAATCCGCAGAACGCCCCGACCATAAATTTCGGAGCTTCGATAAACTCGGTCCAGCAGCTCGCGATCGGATCTTATCACGCGTGCGCTATCGTCTCGAGTGCGGCGCAAGAGGGGATCGTGACGTGTTGGGGAAGTAACGACGCGGGGAGACTGGGCCTGGGTTCTGCGGTTCCGGCGATGGCTTTGAAACCTCTCGACGAAACCGGAAACCTCTACAAGGTGGATCTCGGGACGGATTCCTCTTCCCATCCCAAGGAAGCCGTTAAAATTGCCGCGGGATTCGAGCACACCTGCGCGCTCCTGAATACCGGAGAGGTAAAATGCTGGGGCGGGAACACGAGCGGCCAGCTCGGAATCGGTAGCACCTCATCGGTAGGTCTTGCCGGCACGGATATGGGCAACTCGCTCCATTCCGTGAACCTCGGTGGTGTGAAAGCAATCGATATCGCAGCGGGCGCGGGACATACCTGTGCCACGCTCTTTGATGGCGGCGTACGCTGCTGGGGCGACAATTTTTACGGGCAGCTCGGGCAGGGCGTTTCGACCGAGAAGATCGGGATCTCGCCCCAGGATCTCGAGAACCTCAAAAATATTTCACTCGGATCGGGAGGACACGCTGAAGCGGTTACCGCGTCCCAGGGCGCGTTCAGTTGCGTTCTGTTGCAGTCCGGAGCGGTCAAGTGTTTCGGCAAGACCGTCGCCGACGAAAATGGGTCGAGTCCTTTCCACGGATTGCTTGGAGCCTGCTGGGCTCGTGCGAACTACAATTCAGAAGCCAGCTTGTGCTGGAGTGCGCCTCAGCTCGCGCCGAGCGCGGCTTTGGGATATTTCGGCAGCGATATGGGTGAGCACCTACCCTCCGTTTCGCTGAGTTCCGGAGCTGTTCAGCTCGCCTCCGGGACGCAATTCAACTGTGTTGTCCTTGCTGATGGTTCCGTCCGCTGCTGGGGAATGAATGACCGCGGTCAGCTCGGTAACGGAACGAATTTAAACGTCGGCTCCGGCCAGTATGATATGGGCGCCAATCTGAAAGCCGCGATACCCGCAGGCGGGAACGTTGTCGAAATCGCCACCGGAAACGAACACACATGTGCCGTGATGACCGACAATACCGTGAAATGCTGGGGTGGCTCGACCGAAGGCGCCACCGGACTGAACCTGGACAGCAAAACGCCGGTCGAGGTCTATTCCGGAAAATGATCGAATTGGACAGAGAGCCAAACCCCCGGTAAACTCGAATTCTATGGAAATCTTCCTGAGCCGCGATGGACAGGTATTCGGTCCCTACACAGTCGAGCAGCTTCAAACAATGAAGACGTCCGGGGAATTTCAGAAATACTTCTGGTTCTGGGACGGCTCCACCCCTGAATGGGTCCCTGTCACACCACCGCCGCCGCTGCCGGTCCTGAAGACCACGCCACCACCTTCGGCGCCGGCGATTGCGGCACAGATGCCGGCTGCGTCGCCAGAAAATGCAATCGAACCGCAGGTGCCGATTCGGGTGATCTGTCATGACTTCCGATCGATTGTCAGCACAAGTCTCATCTCGGTAGCGCCAGAACATTGCGTACTCCTGTGCTCAAGCTACCGGACGGGGCTCCCTCCAATTCACGAAAAGAATGCCGTCTGGCTGACCCTCGTCGATGAATCTTCAGGTCGTGCCCAGACTGTCAAAGGTTCCGTGATCGGCATGAACCGAAGGGACAACGGAGAATGGCGTTTCAAGATCAAGTGGAACGCAATTCCCGAATTGCTCAACGCGAAGCCGTCAGCTTAGCCAGCATGCCATACCCCCGTTCTTGGGGGGATTACGCAACGAGGGCGCATTACCTCGATGTTATTCCCGGGCAGAACGGATCGGCCTCAAAATCGGCCACCAGTCCTGCTCCGTTTCCGCCAAGGCTGATCGCAGGAGCGGAGCTGGAGCCGGAGATTACGGCTCCCCTGAAGCTCCCCTGACCCGAGAAATTGAACGAGCGCTGGAGCGAAAGAAAGGTGCCCGCAACTCCCGAACTACCCCCGATCGAGACAGGCGCGGACGAATCGGAAGCGCCTACATAGATCAGCACGTGGCTCGGCAGAACACCGGAAAGCGCGATACCATTCCCGAATTCGGCCATTCCTGAAATCTTCAGCACGAACACAGTGTTCTCATTACCATGAAAACTCAAACTCTGACCGGAGGGCACCAGAATGTGCCGGGCGGAAATCACGTTCACCCTCACATTCGGATCACCGTAAATCTCGGCACCCTTCATTAAATCGACCGCTTCAGGACTTGCGGGGTCCAGACTCTGAGTGGCAGGAAGTCCGTCCGCTACCGCCGCAAGTTGAATCAACTGCTCTCGCAGAATGAGATCACTCGAGGCCATCGGCTGAACGGGAGCGCTCGCGCTTTTCAAAACCACGCGCGACAGATCGTCGTGAAAAATGGTCCCGTTGAAAGTAGTGGCACCGGTCAAAGTCATTTCGGAACCCTGGTAAATATACCTCAGGGTGAGGTTATCGAGCGTATGTTTGCCTCCTAAGGAGAAGTCTTTCAGATGATGAATTTGTAAAAGATATTTAGAATCGCAGCGCACCCCGGTTTCCTTGTTCACATAGGCGCATCGTCCTTGGTCCCGCTTCCAAACCGTTCTTCGCAAATTTTGAGGAATATGCCGGGTCTGCTTTGCTACTCTCTTTATCGACTCCGCAGGCGGAGTGGCGGCGCGCGTTTCCGCAAGGTTCTCTTCGGGCTTCGGCTCGCCCTTTTGCTCGGGCGTCGCATCCGCCTTCTGTTCGGGATCCAAGCGCTTCAGCGCCATATCCGCGAGCATCTCAATCAGTTCGGCGTAGGAAGGGTTCGGATTGCGATGAGAAAGGAGAGCTTTCAGTTTCTCGATCTTGGCGAGGAGTGTCTCTTCAGCAGTGAAGCGAATTTCGGTTTGGGTGGCCGAAATGGGCCGGGCCTGTTCTGGTCTGGGCGTTTCAGGCGCAAGCTCCGCGAGAAGCCGATCGCAGTCTCGGCGTGATTTGCCGGTGACCTTCGCCACGAGTTCTTTCTTCGCGATATGGGAATACGTTTTTCCCCGATCCTTCTTCTCACCTTTCAAGAAGTGCTGAAGCGCGCTCGCATTCGATAAGCTCAGTTCTCCGGTTTTCAATGCAGGCTCGATCTCCGGCAAGTCCTTAAGCAGACGCATCGCCGAAATCCCTCTGTCTGCGCTACCCTCGCAATAGCCAAGCCCGCGCCTGACATAGTCAAAAAGGGAGCTGTATCCTTCTTCAGCATAGAGACGCCGGTGCTCCACTTCCCTGAGGTGCCACAGAATTTCGGTCGTCATTTCTCTTTCTCGCGCGACAAGCAACCGGGTTTGACTGAGCAGATCTGAATCAGAAAGGCATTTGAGGTGTTTCATATGTTCGTTCGTACCACGGAAAATTCGGGCCTCTAAAACGCACGACGTCGTTGAGAACGAAAAATTTCGAGGGCGATGAAACTTCGGACGAGGAGCTGTAAACATTTCAAATGAAAGAAACAGCGCTTATTTCAGGGCATTTATAGAAGGAATCCGACAACGGCTCGGTTGAAGGGTCGAAATGTCGTCAAGAATAATTTGCAAAAAAAAAGTCCGAATTGGTTCGCGCTGTTCCGACTCCGTCGGCGGAGTGGCGGCGGACTCCGCAGCGTTCTGTTCCGGGCTCGCGCCGCACTTTTCAAAACTCTCCTTCTCGCGAATTGCGCCTCAAGACGTACGCCAGCACTCCAACCGCATGCTCTCACCTCGCCATGGCTGCACAAGCAATTCCCACCACGCGCGCCGAGTTCAAACGATTTAGTCCGCAGCGTCACGAATTCTTCAACCGAAACTACGGCGTGCCCGGGTTTGATCGCTGCTGAAAATCAGGCTTTCACCGCAAACTCTATCGAAGCCCCGGCATTGAAAGAACCCCAAAAATTCGGCCCGATCAATTTCCGCGACTTCTCGACCACTTCAACCAGCTTTGTTTTTCGAGCGCAAGCAAATGTTTAAAGCCCATACTTTCGATTTGCTCTAGGACCTTCCAGTAATGTTCAATCTCATCCTGCTGCAAAACCCCGGGCTCTACAGGAAGAGTGGATTGCGAAGCTAATCCCCGATGCTTGTTGTGCAGCCAATTCACCGAGGCACGCGCAAACGCGGCGGCCTGCCGATTGTGCTTCTGGATTTTTTCAAAAAATGCTCTGTCCTCTGGCGCGAGGGAGCTCTTTCCAAGCGAAACGATTCTCTTCCACAAGGCGATCGGACACAATTTCCTTTGGCCTCGATCATTGGAGCAATCCTCCTGTTGATGATTGAAGGAATTCAAGATCCCAACTGCGCGTCCGAGTGTCTCCTTCACGACAGCAATATCTGACGAATCCGAACCTTCCTGAAGCGAAGATTCCCCGTCATTGCTAGTGACCTCCAAAAGCATGGGAGGAGGTGAAATAATCTCAGGTTTCGTAGAAATTCCTGCGAAACATAAGGCTAATAGCACGGCTCCATGAAATACGAACGAAGCCATCGGTGAAATCAGGTGATTGAGTGTGTCCGTTTTGCCACAGCTTCTTCCCATACTTCATAGAGATGCAAGCGACAGGCCTCTATTTGTCTCTATCTACCTCGCGAAGCAACAGCAAACATCTTGCGCATGACTATAAAGCCTATTGCTCCGGTTCCAAGAAGACCAATAATGCTCAGGAATCCGAACCAAGAGCCCGAGCGCCCGCCCTTCGTAACGGGAATGTCTGTATCTGAATTACCTGGGATGCCTGAACCGTGGTCCTCCTTTTGTCCCACACGCATGATCTCGGGTTGCTGAAGGCCCGATTTAATCCTCGGTTTGGGAGCGCTGGCCCAGGCCGGAACCTTTTCACCAGAATCAAGTTTGAACTCAAACCTTTTTCGCGTTTCTTGCGAATTTGCGGTTGCATATTCGATTACTTCAACCCAAGTCAGCGAAGGATTTAATGGGTCTGTTCCGTAATCATAGCGTGTCGTTTTTCCGTTCCGGTCCCGGGTTTGTTGAACATTCTCAAAAAGGTCTTGTCCAAAATAGTCGATATCGAGTGAGGTTCCATCACGATAAATGACGCGCGTCATGTTGCCTCGCCCACGACCGTCGTATTCGTATGAAAACTCATTTCCGTCCTGATCCTTGGAATGAACCAACATACCTGCTTCGTCGTAATCGTAGAACGCTGCACCCGACCGACCCTTTGCTTCTATAACCCGCGATTGAGCATTGTATCGGAACGTGATCGCCCGCCCTCTTTCGTCAGCAATCGATTCGATTAGGCCCGTTGCGCTTCTGCGGATTGAAAGCACCGTACCCGAACCGAAGGCCATACGAATAAGACGGCCCTCGGTACTGAATGTATCGATCCGTCCAGTCTCGTCCCGACGGGTCCATCCGGCCGAATCTCGCATCAGTGCGCCTGGAGCAAGATGCTGTGTACGTCCCCCTCCCCATTCGTTAACCGTTGCGCTTCCGTCTTGCGCGATTTCTAGGGACGTATCGAAAACATAGGCCCATCCCAATCCAAAAATACCGACGTAAGGAGACTTAGAGTTGTAAACCCGTTCGAGTTTCAGCTCCCTGATATCGTGGTCCACAACATCGATATAGCCGAGATAAAAGTTTCCATTTTTCAATTCAACTGACGCGCTAGTTGGATGAGACCACGCCACACCTAAGGTAGCCAGAAATGCCGCGATTGCCAATCGTCTGAAAACCATAAGAGTACTCCAATGTCATAGTATGCAAAAATTGGTGGGACATATCACTTTGCTGATATCCGACCTAGGCAAAAGAATATGGCCATTTCAGACCCCGGGTGCTTTGAGGACTTCAATGTGAAAACGATGCCGCTGCGGCAGCATATGAGATGTCCAGAAATGCTCGTCCTTGCGCAATGGCTACTCCGATGAAATCCTGAAAATCAATTCGACGATTCGCGCGAGCGGTTGCCGATACGAGGAAGCTTGGGTCGCGGGGATCTTCCATGCCGCGGGAAACGGAGTGGAACCATCCCAAGGCAGGTTCGGCAGACTCGGGTCGGCTACGGAAAGAGCGCGCGCCGTTTTTGTCGGAAGCCAGAGTACGTCGGGATGGCGCTCATGATGCCATTCGCCGCCTAGAATCGCTCCCGCGGCACTGAGCTCAAGATCGTAGTAGTAACGCACCTTGTCCGTGAGGTCCTCCTGTTCTGAATCCGTCTTGCGATGGGAGGGTGTTGTTTCATTGAGATAGGTGACGTCCATCACGATACCGACGACCCAGCTCGTCTGGGGATTGCGGTACTTACGGAAGCGATCATTAAAATAACTCTGGATCGGAATGGCGCTCTCGGCGAGTTGGGCCGAAATCCGCCCTGTTGCGGGATTAAAGTATTGATAACGGTACCCGAGGACCGGTTGATTCCAGATTTCGCGATTGTACTGCACATCCATGACCATTGTCCGACCCGCGTAACCGAGCTGATTGACGATTGCCAGATGCCAAGTCACGGGGTTTAGGTCGAAGCACTCGGGATTGAGCATTCTTCCATTGCCATCGAGATCGCCGTACTCTCTTTGGCAGAAAGTGCCGATCATCCGGTAATCGTATAAAGCCGCCGCCCAGAGCGCCGAACCCAGGCTTTTGATGTCGCTTGGGTAGAATGGAATAAGTTTCCCATCGGCTGCTCTGAGATTGACCAGTTTTCTTGGCCTTGGCAGCATCATTGAAGCAGCGGCCCAGCCATGACAAATCCCCGCCCAGCTTTCGATTGCCCCATCATCGAGTTCGTCGCCGGGGTCAAGCATGCTTCGAGTCAGGGTTGCTGTCTGATCACCAACCAGGAGATCGTATTTTTCCGCTGGCGAAAGCACATCGACAGGTTTCTCAAATAGTGTCGAAAAGAGGTAATCGGAATTTGCCTTCAGTGACCGAGAAAACGGGAAATCCGGATCGGCGTAACGTTTGGCAAGCCGCCCCATGTGAGTGGGCCAGTAATCGTCTGACCATGGTTGCGTCCCTGGCGCCAATTCGGCCGACATCAAATTCGCGCTTTGGATGCTGAGGAGGTCCTTGTAGAGAAATTTGTCGGGAAAGCGGCTTACATCTTCCAGCGGAGTGGCTGAATAGGTGTTCGTAGCGGCAATCGATCCGAGCAGGGCCATGATTCCCAATACCGACATCGCGTTTTCGCAATCTCAGGTTCGCTGAATCTCTTAATCCGACGGATCGTCTTTGAAAAGGTGCACCGCGAAATCGTAATGACGGAGCGGAGTGCCTCTCGACATAATTTCACTTGTCCTTGGCTTAATATCAAGCGCCGCTCAGCTCCACGGGACATGAACTAATACTGCTGATTCACTCTGTTCTTCAACTTACTTCAAGTTCCGATCGAAATACGCGTCAATCGTCCGAAACACGTGAGTCTGGAGCTTTTCTCCGTAAATGCCGTGTTTGCTCCCGGGATAAGCCATCATATCAAAAGGCAAAACTCGATCCTGGAGAGCCTTGTAGATTTTCGTACTGTGGGTAAAGAGCACGTTATCGTCCGCCATCCCATGCATAAGCAAAAGCTTGCCCTTCAATCCCTCGAGATAAGGAAAGACGCTGCTCGCCTTATAGCCTTCGGGGTTCTCAGCTGGCGTACCGAGAAAGCGCTCCGTATAGTGAGTATCGTAAAGCGCCCAGTCACTCACCGGCGCGACAGCCACTCCGACCTTGAATAATTCCGGCTTTTGAGAAAGCAGTAAAACTGTCATATAGCCGCCATAACTCCAACCAAAAACACCGATTCTCGCGGGATCAACCACCCCCTGGTCAATCAACCACTGCACTCCGGCGGCCTGATCTTCGACCTCCACGCCGCCGAGCCGATGGTAAATAGCGTCCTCGAACGCGCGATTCCGTCCAGCTGTGCCACGATTATCAATCGAGAAAACGATATAGCCTTTTTGGGCCCAGACCTGGTGGACCATTCTCGAACGCCGGGACCATACATTGGTCACCATCTGTCTTCTCGGACCTCCGTAGACGTCCACGATCAGCGGATAGCGCTTCCCGACTTTGTAATTCCTGGGCTTAATCAGCTTATAATAAAGAGGGGTGCCATCGGATTTTTTGAAGGACCCAAACTCCGCCTGACTAAAACCCCGGATATAAGGCGCCAGCGGATGTGAAGAATCGACTCGGTTTTCCTCGAGATAGCTGATGAGCTGGCCATCGCTCGAACGAATCGAAAACCGCGGGGGCGTAGTGACATTGGAAAACGTATCGATGTAAGCGTCACCTGTATCGGACATGGAGATCCGATGCCAGCCGGGTTCGGTCGAAATCTTCTCGATCGAGCCTCCTTCCAGAGGCACTCGGTAAAGCTGCTGTTCCAGCGGCGACTCCCTGGAAGCGGTGAAATATGCGTAATGCTCCTGCTCGTCAATCTCGACCAGTTCCCGGATGGGCCAAGTACCTTCGGTCAGCTGGCGAATGAGCTTACCGTCAAGATCGTAAAGGTAAAGATGCGAAAACCCCGTCCGATCGGAGGACCAAACAAAACCTTTGGACTTTTTCAGAAACCTTAAATTCTCGTGGAGATTGATCCAGTGAGGGTTCTGCTCGATCAAAACCGTACGACGACCTCCATTTTCCACGTCATAGAAAACCAGATCCAGGCGCTTCTGATCGCGCGACTCGATTTGTACTGCGAGCGTGCGATTGTCCGGAAGCCACTTGACACGGGCGACATAAATGTCATTTTCCGGCCCAAGATACAGCCATTTCAGCTGTCCCGGCCGAGAGGCGATGTCCACGATTCCGAGACGAACCTCCGCGTTGGGCATCCCGGCGCGAGGATAACGTTGTTCATGAACTTCGATCGTCTCGGCATTGATCTCATGGCGCTTCTCGACAGCAACTTTTGACTCGTCCACCCGAGTAAAAGCAAGGCGTCTTTCGTCCATCGACCACCATTGACCCTCAAATCGTTCCATTTCCTCCTGGGCGATGAACTCGGCCACTCCATAGGTGACAGGCCCCCTGCCGTCGAAGGTCAGCTGGTGAAGCCGACCGTTCTTCGTATCGACGTAAAAAAGATTCTGATCTCGAACGAAAGAAACATAGCGAGCATTGAACGAGATATGGGGATTCAGGTCGTGACCTCTTCCGTTTGTCAGGCGTTTCGGCGCAGCAGACGAATCCTCAACGGGGAGATAAAAGAGCGCCCCATTCAAGGGAAAAACAAGCGCCTTCCCCGATGGCGACCAGAAATATTCGACGATACCAGAGTCGCTGATCCGCTTCCGCTCACGCCGGGTTTTTTCTTCAGCTGAAAGGGTTTCACCAGCCTTTCCGAAGATATCGGAATCAACGAGCACCCGGTTCTTCTTCTCGCTGATATGATATTCCCAGAGATCGAGCTTTTTATGATCCGTGAGCTTTTCCCTAAGGTAAGTTACTCTCTTCCCGTCTGGAGAAAACTTCAGATTGCGTGGAGAACGCCCATCAAGATTCGGCGACTGAAAAATTCGCTCGATCGTAATTGGCTGGAAGAGTGTGGAATCGGCCGGGGGGGACGCGCAGCCGATTAACAAGAGCAAAAAAGCCGCTAAGCTGAGTTGTGGCATGACTAAATAATAGCGGCTCAAAGTTTAGTCAACAACGCAATTTCAACTTACGTAGCCGCAATTCTGATGTCCTCGAATTGCCCCGACTACCTGGTTTGAATGATTGAGCCGCTTCTCCAGACTCTGTTGCCTTTACGCACCGGACACTCGTACTCGATGCAAACCCGGGTCGGATTAGCGCCGCATTTGATCGACAATAAAATCCCAGATATCCAGCGGGATTTCGTACCCATTCACTGAGTTCGATTTATAGCTCGCATCTGTCCGATTCGTGTCCAAATAGTAATTGGCGCCATAACGTGAATCCCACTGCCCTTCGGCCAGAAAGGCGATCGAAATTGCACCAACATAACCATTTCTACAAGCCGAGAAAATGGAGTCACCCTCGGAAATACTTCCCGAAAGAAATCCTGTGCCGTGCCACTCACGTCCGAGGCGAATGAAAACCGGCGAGACAGTCATTTCGTATCCCTCGTACGATCTGCAGCGGACCGAAATGAGCGCATCGACAGCGTTTTGAGAACGGAACATTCCGGAAGCTTTATAACCGATCACATATTTGGTGCTCGAGCATCCGCTGCGCACGTCGGCCAAGAAGGCCGGCCCGTCCGATCGCACATTCACCCTCGGACTGCAATAATCAGGAGGGTAGTTCGAGGCGTTCGCGGTCCCCGCGATCGTGATTCCAGTGATTCCCAAAATCATCAGATTCGCCAGAATTGTCTTTTTCATATTATTTCCTTTCGTCTTTGTTCGTTTGCCAAATCTGGGGAGCTTAAATCACATAACGAAAGGCGCAAAAACCCCGTTCCGACTGAACTGACAAAAAGCGGCTCTGAATTGAATACCGGCACCCCTTTTTATAATTTGCACGGGCCGGATTCTCGACGATCAAGCAGCCCGCAGCCGCCCGCCTAACGCACCACGCCAACCCCATCCGTGAAACAGTATCTCCCTTTCATTGACGTCCTCTCACCGCTTCTGCTAGTTTCTGTCCGACTTAAGTTAACAATGAAGAACCATGTCTAAAAACATCCGGAATTTCTGCATCATCGCCCATATCGATCATGGCAAATCAACGCTGGCCGATCGCCTTCTAGAACGTACGGGCACCGTAACAAAACGAGAAATGGAAGCCCAGTTCCTCGACAACATGGATATCGAACGCGAGCGCGGCATCACGATCAAAGCCCAAAGCGTTCGCCTGAAGTACAAAGCCAACAACGGGCAGGAGTACATTCTCAATCTGATCGACACCCCTGGCCACGTCGACTTTACCTATGAAGTCTCTCGTTCGCTTGCCGCCTGCGAGGGCGCGATCCTGGTGGTCGACGCCTCCCAAGGGGTAGAAGCTCAAACTCTCGCAAACGTTTTCATGGCGCTCGACAATAATCTCGAAGTCTTCCCGGCCGTGAACAAAATTGACCTTCCTTCCGCGGACCCCGAACGCGTCCTCAAGGAAGTGGACGAAATGATCGGCCTGGTCGACACCTCACACGCGGTTCAATGTAGCGCCAAAGCCGGAATCGGAATCGACGAAATTCTAGAGGGCGTCGTCAATTATTTCCCGCCCCCGAAAGACGCCGATGGAGACCCCCTCCGGGCACTCATCTATGACAGCTGGTACGACTCCTACCAGGGAGTCATCGCGCTCTGCCGCGTTTTCGAAGGCAAGCTCACGAAGGGAATGAAAATCCGCCTGCACCATGCCGGCAAGAGTTTTGAGGTCCTGCGGCTTGGGACCTTTTCACCCCGTTTCACGGACGTCGAATGCCTCGCGAGCGGCGAGGTGGGCGCAGTCGTATGCGGAATCCGCGATATCCGGGATATGCGCGTCGGTGACACGATCATCGATGCGACCCAACAGGACACCCCGGCCCTGGGCGGCTTCAAAGAAGCTAAGCCAATGGTTTTTTCGGGAGTTTATCCGGTGGATGCGGATGACTTCAACGATCTGAAGGAAGCCCTCGAAAAATTGAAGCTGAATGATTCAGCCGTGACCTTCGAACCTGAAACCTCAAATGCACTCGGCTTCGGCTTCCGCTGCGGCTTTCTCGGCCTACTTCACATGGATGTCGTCCAGGAACGCCTCGAGCGCGAGTACGCGATGAATATTATCACGACCGCTCCGTCGGTCGTCTACCGTGTGACCCAGACCAACGGGGAAGTCACGATGATCGACAATCCCGCACGGTTGCCGGAGCAGACGAAGATCCTGACGCTCGAAGAGCCTTACATCCGTCTCACGATTCACATGCCGTCCGAATACGTGGGTGCCGTGATGGCCCTGTGCAACGATCGGCGCGGGCTCCAGGAAAAGCTCGATTACGTCACCAAAGAGCGCGTCGCCCTGGTTTATCAGATGCCGCTCAACGAAATGGTTTTCGATTTTTACGACCGTCTGAAGAGCGCGACCAAGGGCTACGCTTCGATGGATTACGAGTTCTCTGAATACCGCGAATCCAACCTCGTCAAACTGGATATCCTTCTCAACGGTGATCCGGTCGATGCGCTTTCAGTCATCATCCACCGGGATAAGGCCGCCTACCGCGGCCGCGAACTCGCGAAGAAGCTGAAGGAAATCATCGAACGGCAAATGTTTGAAATCGCGATTCAAGCCGCGATCGGAGCCAAGGTCATCGCCCGGGAGACCGTTTCGGCTTTTCGCAAGAACGTGACCGCCAAGTGCTACGGCGGTGACATCACCCGGAAGCGCAAGCTCCTGGAAAAGCAAAAAGAAGGAAAGAAGCGGATGAAGCAGATCGGAAATGTGGAAGTCCCGCAGGAGGCTTTTCTAGCTGTACTGAAGGTGGATTGAGGTTCATCAAAGTGTCAAACACTCCGGCCAACTCACCGAACCCCACTCGCCAGTTGTTGAAAGATTATGGCCTGGCCGTCATGCTGGCGGTTTTCGTCGCTCTTCTGATCCGGTTCTTCCTTTTCGAGGCTTATCGAATCCCAAGTCATGCAATGAAACCGACGCTGGAGCCCGGGGACACCATTTTCGCCAGCAAGTGGCCCTTCGGGCTGCGCTTTCCGGGCGCGACTGCCCCGTTAACCCGCGGCCGGCTCCCCGTCCGCGGCGAAGTCGTCATTTTCTCTTCTCCGACAGAGCCCCGACTGGATTACATCAAGCGCGTGATCGGGCTTCCGGGCGATACCATCGCGATCCGCAGAAACCGGATTCTTCTGAACGGACTCCCTCTTGAATCGATCGGGAAAGACACCGCCCCCTGCGGAAAAGAGCGACTCCCGGAAGGAAAAACTTACCCCATATGCTCTGAAGCGCCACTCCTTGAGGATTTTGGTCCAGATAAAGTCCCTTCTAATTCAGT
>Ga0208245_1000925_pt1 | contig 20067 bp, 21 predicted proteins | sample RifOxyC1_FD_184035 | JGI IMG/M metagenome (GOLD analysis project Ga0208245, IMG submission 184035) | Soil microbial communities from Rifle, Colorado - Rifle Oxygen_injection C1 (SPAdes) | ecosystem: Environmental > Terrestrial > Deep subsurface > Rock core/Sediment | place: Rifle, Colorado... | reverse complement strand
TTTTAATTAACATATTTCCCAAATCGATAATATGTGGTTCAGCGGCTGCGTTTTCTATCTCTATCTCTTTCTCTAAACTCGCTCCCATCATCAAGGCCATCTCTGTTGCTGTAACCGAAGCCTCTTCTAAAAAGATCGTACCCCCGACTTTTTTGTTCCAAGTAAGAAAAAATTGGCCATCTTTTCTTTCCATTTCAACTCCCATTTTTTGCATCATAGAAAAGTGGGTATCCAAAAATCTGTCTCCAATCTGATCTCCTCCCGGAGGAGTAACAATTGTTTTACCAAAGCGAACCAAAAGGGGTGCGGCAAGCACAACTGAAGCTCTAATTTTAGCGCATAAATTGCAATCTGGGGTGGAAGAAGAAAGTGAGGTAGGATCAACCCTTAAAGTATGGTCCTTGTACTCAACTTTAGCTCCTAGGCTTCTTAGAAGCTCAACCATGACCTTAACGTCGCTAATTGCAGGCACATTGGTTAAGGTAGTAGGAGAATCAGCCAAGAGGGTAGCCGGAATTAGCTTCAAGGCTGAGTTTTTGTTGCCTGAAAGCCTAATTTCACCCGCTAGCTTCCTTCCGCCTGTTACCAGAAACTTAGACATATATACCCTAGTATTGTAGCATTTTGAAGGCAAATTCTCTAAAACAGCCCCTTATCACTTTAATAGACGCAAGAATGGCCCACCTCGGGAGTGGATTGCTATTGCCACCTCGGAAGATTTCTGCGCCTTGGTTGATGGAGATAATTTTCTTTTGAAATTACCAATCTTCCCGTCTTTTGTTCAAGCTCGCGTCTGGCATTTTTGGCAATCCTCCCACCTTTTTTGGCTGGAATTTTATTTTCTTTTAATCCCCTTGATTGAATACTCTCCGCAATTTGTCTCGAGGAAAGTTCGGCAAGAGCTGTGAAAACAAGTTCTGCATCAGACATATGATCTCTGAGGTTTTCAGTTTTTAAGCCCTTTAGATTTTTGTGTTCCTTGACGGATAAATCGCTCCACTCTTCATGAATAATATTAGTTAAAAATGCGTATTCATCCTGTTTTGTAACCTCATGTTCTTTCCAGTAATCAGTCAGTTTATTTCTTATTTCCTGCCCCATCATTCTTTGCTGAACCCACTTTTTGCTTCTACCCATTCTCCCCCAATAATTTCTTGCACGGTTTAAGGATTTCTCGGGATCTGCTATATCTTGCACTCGTTCATATCCAACCTTTGCTAACCACCTTTTAAGCGGTTCTGCATTGGGTGATGGAACAGATTGAACAATACGAAGAATTGATTCCACATCAGCACAATCAGTCAAATATTTCTTACCATCTGAGGATTCTAGCTTCAGTTGTCGACAAATTGTCGACAACTCAGCTCCGTCTTCACCTTTGACTCTTAACTTCATCTTAAACCAATAATCTCTTGGATTAACACTGTCTGTAAGAGTCTCAATTATATCTACAACAGAAAAATACCAAACCTCTTTCTTTTTATCCCAATGCCGTCTTATCTTCTTTCCTTCAAACAAAGTGATTTTTGTTTCGACCATAATTTAATAATAACACCTTTCGGGTTAATTTAGTTTTCAGGTTGTATTCCAAAATAAAGAAAAAGATCTCTGGCAATTGAGTACCAAAGCGGTGCCGCAGTTTCCGAAGCCCATTGGGAACTTTGGGGTTTGTTTAAAGTTACAAGCATTATAAATTTTGGGTTATTTGCTGGGGAAAAACCAATAAAAGAGGTGTTTGTGCTTTTTGGATCATAATGTCCAGCAATTGGAATTTGTGCCGTTCCTGTTTTTCCGGCAACACTAAATCCTCTAGGGGAAGTCCATTTGCTTTCTCCGTTTTTGGCGGCACCCACCATCATCGCTGTCATTTCTTCGGCCGCAGATTTTGAAATCACTCTTTCTAATTTTGGTTTTGTTTCTTCCTGCCAATCTTCCCCTTTCATGGCCGATACCACATAGGGAGTAGGCATCATCCCGCTGTTTGCAACTGCCGCCACTGATCTAATCATCTCAACTGACGTAACCGAAACTCCTTGACCAAAAGAGGCAGTGGCCAAATCAACAATATTCCAAGTGCCCTTTTTTCTTAAGGGAAGTGCAACTTCCCCTTGAAGATCAATTCCTGTTTCTTGACCGATACCAAATTTTTCTAAGTAATCATAAAGAGTATCTGCACCCAATTTTTGCCCAACATATGCCATACCGACATTGTCCGAATGAAGAATGACATCAGTCATTGTCGAATCCGGATAATATTTACTGTCCCAGGTTTCAATTTCATATTTATCGACTTTTAAGGGACCGGAACAAATGTCGCAAACCGTATCCGGTTTAACAACTTTGGCATCTAAGGCAGAGGCCATCACAAGAACCTTAAATATTGATCCCGGTTCAAATGTGTCTGAAATTACCGGATTTTTAAAATACGAATCTCCGTATTCATAGTATTTTTTGGGATCAAACGAAGGATATGAGGTCATTGCCAAAATCCTACCCGACTTCGGATCCATCACAATAACAGATCCTCCTTGCGCCTCATATCTTTTAATCCCTTCGTTAAGTTTTCTTTCAATCGTGATCTGAACAGTTTTATCTAAGGTTGTAACTAAATCAACACCCCTTAACGCAGAAGACTCGCTAAAGTTACCTAACAGAATAGGAATACCTTTGGCATCGCTATCACCTTCTCTATAACCTTTTTTTCCCGAAAGGGTTAAATCATAATATCCTTCCAACCCGAAATAGCCAACATTTGCTCCTTCTTCATTTTTTCCGACAAACCCTAAAAGTTGAGCCGCAACCGAAGCTTCAGGGTAATACCTGTCTTCTTCTTTTTCAAATCCAAGTCCGGAATAACCTAAGGCTTCAATATTTCCTTTAATTTCGGTTGAAACTTTGTGGGCCAGTGGAAGCCATACTGAACCTTTTTTATTTAAATTGAGTAAAATATCCGATACTTCTTTTTCTAAAATGGGCGCTAATTTCTCCGCAATTTTCTCCGGTTTTTCTTTTAAATTGGGAGGTTCTACAAAAAGAAGCCAAGCATCGTGTCTTACCGCAAGAGGACTACCGTCTGCTGCCAGAATATTACCCCGTGGAGCTTCCATTACCCGACCGACCTGATATTGGTTTTTTGCTGAACCTGCCAGATCCTTGCCTTTAATGACCTGCCAAAAAAATAATTTATAACTCAGAAGTAAAAACAAAATTCCAAAAAATACCGATACAAAACTTATTCTTCTCGCCATTTAAGGAAGATTAGCAACCGGTTCAAGTGCGGTTGTATAGACAATATTTTCAGGCTTTGAAAAACCCAAAGAGTCTGCCTTTTGACTAATTATACTTAAAGATGATTCATTCGTAACCTTATCAGTCAGTTCTTGGTTTTTGGCAAGAAGATCATTTTGTGCTTTTTCTAGACTCGTAAGTTCAGCTCCATTAGCTGAAACACTAACCGTAAAAATTACGTTAGCAATAACAAGAACAATTAATAAGCTGGTAATAATTAATTCTTTGTATTTTTTCAGCATGTTATTATTTCTTCGTCAAAACAAAAAGTTCAGCGCTTCTGGCTTTAGGATTTCTATTAATTTCTTCCATGGTTGGTTTTATTGGTCCTAAAAATTCTTTAGAAAAATTTTTAACTATTTCCTCTTCACCTGAATGAAAAGAAATAATCAAAAGTTTTCCGCCAATTTCTAAAAGATCATATGCCTTAGGTAATACTTCTTTTAAATTCTCTAGTTCGGAATTTACGGCAATTCTTACGGCTAACATTGGTAAAGTTGCCGGGTTAAGCCTTGCTTTACCCCTCAGGCCTTCGCAAATATCCAAGAAATCTCCGACCGTACCAATTGGTTTAGTTTCTCTTTTTTCTAATACTCTTTTGGTAAGCCACCTGGCACTGCTTAAGTCCAAAACTTTAGAAAACAGTTTTTCCAATTGATCCTTCCTTAATACGTTAAGAAGGATCGCCCCGGTAACTTCTTGATTCTCTTTATCAATCCTCATGTCAAAAATGGCATTAGGATTAGAAAAAGAAAAACCCCGACTTTCATTCATTAATTGAAGGTTGGAAACCCCCAAATCAAATAAAATTCCGTCAACTTTATTAAACCCGTTTTCGTAGGCTATTTTATCGATATCTTTGAAATTGCCATGAACCATTATGCAATTAAGATTATTTAACCTTTCTTTGCCAATTTCCAAAATCTCAGGATCAGATTCGATTCCGAGTATCTTAACTCCGGATTCGAGTAATTTTAGGCTGTGTCCACCGGTTCCTAAAGTTGCATCGATAACACTTTTTGCTTTGTTTAAATGTGCTAAAACTTCCTCAACCATTACTGGCTCGTGATAATTACCGTCTTTCATTTGCTAATTCTTTAATTAACTTTGGCGCTTCCGTAATCAGTAATTTCTCTTTTTCGTTCCACCCGCCCTCGTCCCAAATTTCTACTCTGTCACCAATCCCTAAAAAAGAAACTCCGGTTCCTAATCCCGCATATAAAACCAGTTTCTCGGGAATTACTATTCTTCCCTGACTATCAAGCTCCATCTCATAAGCAGATGCCATGATAAACCTTTCTGTGTCTCTTATTTGAGAAACAATTATTTCTTCTTTTCCTATTAACCTTTGCCAAAGAGCATTCCAAAACTCATTACTAACTAAAACTAGACATCCTTCGTACCACTTTGCCAGAATAAATTTCTCTCCCAAGTATTTCCGAAACTGCGAGGGAATAGCGACACGATGTTTTGAAGAAAAGGCAACTGTATAAGTACCTAACAACATAGTCAATAATAATGAAATTGGGCAGTTTCATATTCAAATTCTTTAGGTGGTCCTCCATTTCTCACCACCATAATCCATTTTCACACTGTTTTACACGACTGTCAATAGGTATATAGAAGAGTATCATAATAGGCCAAACAATATACGAAATGTTGGGAAGAATTAATTAGTTCCTATGAAGATTCCAATATTTGAAGATTTGCCTGAATCAAGTTTTGTCCAGGAAGATCCTGAATAACTATAGATATTTGTTCCTTCTAGGGTCACTATCCCACTTACTGCCGTCTTGCTTGAAGTAAATACTCCAAACGGACCAGCGGTCACATCAGCTGGCGCTTCTTTGGTTATTCCGAACGTCTCCATGACTACAAAGAAGTCTTTAGAATTGATTGATGCAAGTTTGTAGTTAAACTTTTCGTCTATTGATTTAAGTTCTTTGGTTTTTGAAAAAAGACCGAATTCAGTAGAAAGTTTCGTAATAAGCTTTCCTGCATCATTTCTAAATCTAACAGTTAAAGTTCCTGCTTTTACTCCCTCATCGTATCTAAACTTTCCCGATGACTCCGATCCCATGAGCAAATCTCTTTCGATTTTATCCTGCCCCGATAGCTTAATAGATCCGGGAACCCCCTGAGTTCTCCCGTCCGGAAGTTGGTACAAAAGTTCATAATCCATCGAAGCAGCGGAGGAAAGAATTTTTGTAACACTTAACTTTAACCAATGGCCATCAGCTGAAGGGGTAAGGGAAGCGACAGGCCTTTCATTTAAGGAAAGAGTAATTGTTGTATCTTCTTTCTCCACGGGCACATTGTTCTTATTCTTTTTAATGACTAAGAAAACGACAACTAAAACAATAATTCCGATTCCAAGAAGTATGAAAGGTAAATACTTTTTCACTCTTACTTATTTTGAAAACAATTCATTAACTTGTCAATAAGTATCCCACCTCGGGAGTGGATTACTATTGACACCTCGGTGGATATCATGAATAATTAGATATGCCCGCTCGATATGTTCCTCTTGTTGAAAACTACTACTATCACGTTTTCAATCGTGGAGTAAATAAAAGGCCGATTTTCAAAAGTAAATACGAATACCGCAGGTTTCTTTTATTGTTAAGATTTTACAATTCTCTTGAATATCCTGTTAAATTCTCAAAATTTATAAAACTATCGGTGGATCAAAGAAAAGAAATTTGGAACAGACTTGGTCGAGAAAAAACTCATACTGATATTTTAACTTACTGTCTTATGCCTAACCATTTTCATTTATTGTTAAAGCAGAATTCAGAAAATGGTATTTCGAAATTATTAGGAAACCTTCAAAACAGTTACGCAAGATATTTTAACATCAAAAACGAAAGAATCGGACATCTCTTTCAAGGTCAATTTAAGGCAGTTAAAATTGACAGCGAAGAGCAACTACTGCATGTTTCAAGATATATTCATTTAAACCCCTATTCTTCCGCTGTTATTAAAGATTTGAGTGCTTTACAAAAATATGAGTGGTCCTCTCTTCCTGAATATTTAAATAGGGTTCTATTTAATCTATGCTCTAAGAAAAATATAATCGGCAATTTCAGAAATAAAGAAAGTTATAAAAAGTTTGTTTTGGACAATGCGGATTATCAAAAAGAATTAGAAAACATCAAGCACTTAACTTTTGACTAAATCCCTCTCCCGAGGTGGGGTTTAACGAGCGAACTTATCTCTCCCATTCTTTGATATGCGGTGAAAAATCAAGCTGATAATCTGGAATGCCCAATGACACTCCACATTTCGTTACATCACTATATTGTTCTGGCTTGGAACGATCAACTTTGAATATTTTATTACGAAAGATAATATAATGAAACTCATTATTTTTGAAATCAGCATACCAATCATGGTCAGGGTCCAATGTTTCACTAATTTCTTCCGCAACGTTATCAACTTGATTTCCTAAAATTTCAACCGTGTGCAAAGTCCATTGTTTTATCCAAGGAGTTTTGTGTTTCTCTGTAACTTGCTCGATATTGGTTTTAATAATTTTAACTTTTTGCAATACATCTTTATCCTCAAGACTTTCTTCAATTATTACGCCGTTAAAATTTTTCATATTGTTCGATTATGAAATCCCACTCCCGAGGTGGAATTATTTAAGCTTCTCTGAAAAATATTCCCCCAGTTTCTCAACGGCTACCCTTTCTTGTTTTGCGGTATCTCTATCTCTAACTGTAACTTTTTTATCTTTTAGGCTGTCAAAATCAACCGTGACACACCAGGGGGTGCCGATTTCATCCTGGGCAAAATAACGCTTCCCAATGTTTCCCCTTGCATCAAAAGTTGTGGAAAGTCCCGTTTCTTTTAAGTTGTGATATATATCTCTTGCCTTCTCTATAAGCTCAGGCTTATTGGCAAGAAGCGGAAAAACAGCTACTTTATATGGAGCAATTTTGGGATTAAGTTTTAAAACTATTCTTTCCCCGTCTTCAAAATATGCATCAATCAAGAAAAATAACGTGGCACGATCTACTCCACCAGAAGTTTCAATTACCCAAGGAATAAATTCTTCTCCTGTTTGTTGATCTTTATAACTTAAATTATGGTTTTTCAAATCATAATCTCCCCGATGATGAATTCCTTCAAACTCACTCCAGCCAAATGGGGCCTCATATTGAATATCAAACGCATATTTGGCGTAGTGGGCTTTTTCGTTTTCAGCGTGTTCATGAAATCTTAATTTTTCTTTATTAATCCCAAGGGAAATATACCAATCAATCCTCTCTTTTTTCCAATACTCAAAGATTTTTTTGGATTCATCCTCTTTTGGAGAAACGAAATACTCAAGCTCCATTTGTTCAAACTCACAAGATCTAAAAGTAAAGTTTCCGGGAGTAATCTCATTTCTGAAAGCTTTTCCAATTTGGGCAATTCCAAACGGAATTTTTACTCTTGAAGAATTAACTACGTTTTCAAAATTAACAAAAACTCCCTGAGTAATCTCTCCTCTTAAATATGATTTTTCTTTAGGTTCGGTTGTCCCTAATAAAACTTCCGTCATTAAATTAAAAGTTTTGGGTTGAGTATACTCACCTTCGCATTCCGGACATTTATCTCCAGCATCTTCGACTTTAAAACGACGGTGACAGTTTTTACACTCAACCAAAGGATCAGTAAATGCTTTAAGATGTCCCGATTTTTCCCATACAGTAGGATTCATAATAATGGCAGCATCGAAACCAACAACATCTTCCCTTTTGTAGACCATACTCTTCCACCATTCTCGCTTGATATTATTTTTAAGTTCTACCCCAAGAGGTCCGTAATCCCAAAAACCTTGATAACCGCCATATATTTCTGAAGAAGGAAAAATAATACCCCGTCTTTTGGCCAGTGCAGTTATTTTTTCCATTGTGTCCATAATTTAAGTATATCAGGATTTATTTGGTTTTTTCTTTATTTCTGCAGGTTGTGGTCTATGAACCGTTCTTCTTCGGATAATTTCTTGTTGATCTCTTGGAATAATAATTAATTTAGGTTTCTCTGGAGTTTTATTACCATTATGATTTTTAGAAAATTCACAAACCATGAAAGAAGATATATACAGGGATTTAAAAGACGTTTCAAGAGGATATTAACTTAAAGATATGAGGCAACCTATTATCAATACAAATGCCGAAATTGCCATTAAAAGCATGAAATATTTCTTATTCATAATTTAATATTAGCACACTACTTTAAAACTTTTCTACCAACTCTTATGGAATTAATACTTCTTTCAATAACCTCCTCAAGTTTTTCATCCGGATTAACAAGTTTCTTTTCTTTTGGCCAAAAACCGGCAATTACCAATAAATCAAGAATAAAATTCATACGCAAACTTTTAAGCCGGTCTTCAAACTGCAATTTCTCTAAATAATTTAATATAAGTTCAAAAATCCCATCGTTTCTTTCGTGTTCATGGGTAATTTTGCCGATTACTTCACAAAAAAAATAAGCTAAAGAAACTTTCTTTAAATCTTTTTTAAAACTTTCAAAACTGTTAATCGTTTCTACTTCGGTTAAAATTCCAATTCCGTGTCCTTCTACAGCTTGAAATCTGATGTAGCTAAAAATTTCCAAGTGGCCTCTTTTTCTGCTTGTTAGTTTTCTAATTCCTTTTGCAATCACCGAAATTCTCCCGTGGTTTTTGGAGTAAATCGAAAGAATTCTATCTGCCTCGCCGAAATTTCTTCGGGCAAGAACAATCCCCTCGTCGGAGTAAGTTCTCACAGTCTTATCTTAATCTCTTTATCTGTCTTTAAGAAGAATTCCTCTTCAGATTTTCCTGAAGTAATTGTATAAAGAGGAGAATCAAGTCCTGGTTGCTTTTGAATAAGAAGATTTACTTCCCCCTTTGCTTTAATGGGAAGCTTATATTTTATTGTCAGTTTTGAAACTCCCTCTGGTCTTAGTTTGAAAAACCCGGCAAAAACTGTTTTACCAAATTCCTCATAAGGTGTAGCTTTATCTTCTACCCCATCGAAAGAAATTAGAGTGCTTCCTTTGGGAACATAGATTCTTACCCAATCAGGAAGTACCGAATTAAGCCAGCCATCCTGTTTCATTGGATTTTTATAGGTTAAAGTTAGTGTTTTTTCTATATAACCGTCTTTAGAAGTCGAATATTCCTGGAAGATTTCGTTAGTAACATATAAATTGGATTTTCTGCCTCCCAAGTTAGCATCATTGATATGGAGATAGTCCCCATTTGCGCTTTTAATGGTCCCGGCAATTCCGAATGAGGAAACCGCATCTTGGGTTTTTGAATCAAATATGTAAAAAAGAATGTGTTTTTCTATTAAAGACTTAAAGCCGGCTTCAAAAAGCTTGGGAAGTTTATCTTTAGGCTGTCCCATGGCATTAGCTAAAACCGAATTCATTAAAGGCCCAATAATTTTCTTTCTATTATCGTAGTTTGCCGGAGCATAGATAATTTTTCCTGATCCATTCGGATCCCAAACAACAGGACCCTCCACATCGGCGAAGGCTTCAAGTTCATAGATGACATTAGGGCAGTTGCATCTTGAATCAATCTCAGTACTGAAATTGCCAAATCCGGGAACTCCGATTTTTCCGATAGCGTCCAAAAGATAAACTAATACTTGTGTATCAACGGAGATAATTCCGTCAATTCCAGTAATTCCGATACTTTCTGCTTCAGTTGTAAACAATCTCATACTTTCAGCAAAATCAGGCGACCAGTTCATATCTCTTAACCTTAATTTATTGGAAAGAGCGTAAGGACCTTTTAAGTATTTAATGATTGGGTCAGGAGCCACAATTGTAGGTTTATATTTGGCATCAAGGTTGTAAATATCACTTGATGAAACCGGAGAAAAAGCGCCCTTATTAACCTTCATGATGGAATAACCGGTCATAAACCCTCCCGTTGGTCTTAGTTCTTTATCGTTTTGAAAAAGAAGTAAATAGGTTCTTTCGCTATCGATCCCAAGTAAATAAGGTGCTGCCTCCAATAGTGGTTTCCCGTTGGTTATAAAACCTGCCGCTTCACTAAACATTTCCAGACCTGATTTAACTTTGGATCTAACCTCGGTCTTGCCAATTCTTACGGGGTATCTGTCGGAATTAATATTGGTAAGCTCTTTTTCAATTAAGGCGGTTTTACCTGATATTTTATCGATATTGGGAATTAAATCCGGAATTGATTTAACGATAAAATCAATTCTATCCTTGGCCGTTTTGGTTCCGTCTCCCATCACACTATCTTTTCCTCCCGTCAGTCCTAAAAGATCGGCGTAAGGTTCAATCGTTGTTAAAACAATGTCTGACGCATCCATTCCATAAAGTCCGGCGTTTACCAAATGGTTAGCATCCGAAACATAGGAACCAAAAAATGGCACTAACTTAAATGGAGAAATTACAACAAACGATGATTTTAAAGCTTTAAGGGATGATTTTGTTTTGACAAGCTCTGCTTTTATTTTAACCAAATCCTGAGATTTTCCCGCAGTCATTAAACCATTAACGGTTTTTTTGAAACTCATCGCTTTCCCATAAACAATAAGGCCCGAAATAACTGAATAGATTAATATTATTCCTAAAATAGCCAAAGTAATTAATAAGCCTTTTTTGGGTTTCTTAACCGAAGCAGGCGGTATATCACTCACTTTAATTTGTGGAATAACAGGATCTTCTATCATATATTCATACTATCAAACAGCACCCTTGCCCGCAAGCATGACCCATGGAGTTTTAAGAACAATCAAAACATCAAATAGTATTGATTTCTTTCTGGCATAAAAAGCGTCCATCTTAATCCTTTTATCAAAATTAACGTCAATTCGGCCGTTAACCTGCCAATAACCGGTAATCCCGGGTTTAACGGTTGACATTTCTTTGACATACTTTTCAGTTCCGGGGAATTTTCCCTGTTGTTCTTCAAGTTCCTCTTGAAGATATGGCCTAGGGCCCACAATACTCATTTCCCCTCTTAAAACATTAATCAGTTGAGGCATTTCATCTATGGAATGTTTCCGAATAAACCTACCTACTTTTGTTACCCTTGGGTCATTGGTGGGTTTATAATTTCCACTCGTATGTTTTTCAATATAAGCAGATTTATATTTAGGATTTGTCTTTTCCAAAATATCTGCCTTTACCGGCATTGAGCGAAATTTATAAAGTCTAAATACTTTTGCATTTTTCCCCAATCTCCTCATGTGCCTATTTGTTTTTTCTACAAATACAGGTCCTGGGGAGCTGAGTTTTATGGCGATCGCGGTTATTAAAAGAATGGGGGAAAAGAGAACCAAAAGAAAAACAGACCCTAAGATGTCTATGGTTCTTTTTATGATTTCGTAAAACATTTTTGTTTAAGTTGGGGCCAGATTTCTCTTTTTGATTTCCTTAAGAGCTTCGCCCACTTGGCCGGACTGGCTTTTTTCACAAACCAATAAAGCATCGCCGGTATCAACTACCACAAGATTATCCACCCCAACCAAGGCAACAACTTTATTGGGATCATCAAGCTTTACAAAATTATCCTTTCCGTTAAGATCTATAATATTTTCGGAAATTTTATACATTCCCTTTGCTTTTAAATATTTATCCAGAGATTCAAAAGTACCAAAATCGGTCCAGGCAAACGGTAATTCCACGACCAAAGATTCATGCGCTGTATAAACCTTTTCGGTTACATCCTCCAGGGGACCTGGGGTTAACTTCAAAAACTCTTCCTTTATATCTTTTCCGCCGACAATATTCATAAGTGGCGTATACCATTCCGGCTTATATTTTTGCAGCATATTTAACATATTGCGCGGAGTCATGCAGGTATGGTTCGCATGTATAAGAGCATTGTCTTGTTTAAGTAATTCATCCGTTTGTTCTTTGCTGCCACGCCATACAAATTGGTCGACAGTAAAAACCCCGACTTCATTTTCTTGACTAATTCTTGATCCCTTAATTAAATGGTCGACTCCCATTACTGAGTAGCTGGGCTTAAAACCGGCTGTAATATACTTTGTTTCCCTACGGGCAATAGGATCAACATCATCCATCATCTTTAGAAAACTTTCAAAAGGATCTCTCAAAACATCCACCTGAATAAGCATAAAGGGTTCGTCACTAAAACCCTTTTTGTAAAGAAAGGCAGCTATCAAACCGGTAGCGGGCCCTTGATTACGCATTTCAGGCTCAAGTATAAAATTATCGGACGGTATCCCTGAAACCTGATCGTTGGCCAAAGAAACCTGATCTTCATTTGTAGAAATGTAAATCTCTTCGGGCTTATATTTAGCCATTAAACCCTGATAATTAAGTTGAAACAAAGATTTGCCGTCAAAAAGAGGAAGAAAGTGTTTTGGCCTGTATTGACGGCTTATAGGCCAAAGCTTGGTACCAAAACCTCCACAAATAATCACCGGAATCATAATTTTTGTATTTTATTGTATTTATTTACAATGTCAAAAAAATTCATTTTAAAAACAGTTTTGGAAAATCTATATGCATTTTCGACTAAAGAAGGTCGATCAAAAATCGGCCTTTCGTTAAATTGTGCAACAGCAGACACTATGCTGTCAACTTCCTGCTTCAAAAAGAAGATTCCGGTCCTTCCTTCAACTACAGTATCCAACACCCCACCTTTCTTAAAAGCAATAACCGGAACACCAAATGACTGAGCTTCAACAGAGGCAATTCCAAAATCTTCCTCTTGAGACATAATCAATGCTTTTGCGTTTTTGTAATACTCAACAAGTTTATCTTCCGAAACTTCTCCGGCAAATTTAATATTATTTTTAGCCATCAGCTTTAAATTATTAATTTGGCTCCCAGATCCGACAATAACCAATGGAAGTTTCAGTTTATTAAAAGCTTTTATTGCCAAATCAACTCTTTTGTAATATACCAATCTCGAAACTATTAAAAAATACCCACCTCGGGAGTGGTTTACTATTGCCACCTCGGGGGTTTCAACCGGCGGATAGATAATCTCTGAATCACGGTCGTAATATTTTTTTATCCGTCTTGCAACTTCGCTTGAGATAGCAATAATCCTGTCCGGTCTTTGGGCCGCAATTGTATCCCAACTTCTCAAGTATCTGACTATAGGCTTAGATATCCGCCTCATTATGGGATTTTTAAAATAGAGATCGTAATGGCTCCACAAGTAGCGTGTCGGGGTCAGACAATAGCAAATATGTTTTGTTTTCGGTTTTGTGATAATTCCTTTGGCAGCTTCAGAAGTTACTGAAATAACCAAGTCATACTCAGAAAAATCAAAGCTTTCAAAAACAAATGGCATTAACCAGCCAAAAAGTTCATGGTTAGATTTAGCAAAAGGAATTTTTTGAAGAAAAGATGTGTAAACTTTAGGAAAGACTTTGGCCCAAGGAGCTTTCTTTTCATCATAAAGAGATGTAAAAAGCGGAGCGTCCGGAAACATTTCATGCAAGGTAAGAAGCACCCTCTCTGCCCCTCCCCACTTATTCACCCGGTCATAGACTAAAGCAACTTTTGTAGACATCTAGTGTTTCTTTGGCCATTTTAGACCAGGAGTAAGTATTAACAAGAGCAAGACCTTTTTCAATTCTCTTTTCTCTTGCTTCCGGATCAATATCCAAAACAAGCTTCATGGCATCTGAAATTGAATTGACATCAAACGGATTAAAATAAATGGGAATATCTTTATAAATTTCTTTAAAAACCGGAATATCTGAACAGGCAACTAAGGTTTGCGCATTCATTGCTTCAAGTCCGGGAAGTCCGAATCCTTCGGAAATTGAAGGGAAAATAAATCCCAATGATTTTTTATAAAGAATTTTTAATTTATCGTCCGGAACATACCCCAATAATTTTATATATTCTTCTGCTTTTAAATTTGTGATCAATTTTTCAAGTCTTTTAGTAAATACATTTCTCGAAGAGACTATGTAAAGTTCAATATTCTCTTTTACTTTTTTATTCAAATTAACCATCGCCTCAATTAATCTTTTTAGGTTTTTATGAGGATAGGCATTGCCTACATAAATATAATAGGGATTAGATTCCTTCATAAGTGACAATTACTTTTTGGGTATTTAATTTATAGTAATAACAAACTTCGTCCCTTACAGCTTGACTGGGAACAATAACTCTCATAGCCTTCTTTACTGCGTTTCCAAAAACAAATTTATAGCCTAATCTTTTTAGAAAATATCTTGATGGCGTTAAAGTTGTGGCCTCCAACCCTTTTTGCTTATGCATTAAAAGATCATGAATTGTAACTATAAATTTTCCTTTAAAAAAAACGGGTACATTAAAGTGGAGAAAATGAACAAGATCTGGTTTTAATCCGTATATTATTTTCGGAAGCTCTATTTGTTCTCTTAGGCTGTAATGATTTATATCTGCAAGCACCTTTTTCCAATTACCGTTAAAATTCAACCGATTGAAGTACTTTTTTCTGAGTAATACAAAATACTTATTATTGGTATCTATTTTTTGAAGTTCATTAACCAAGTTTATTGTATATCTTCCCAGACCCGCATTCTCCAAACCATAAAACCTTGCATCGACGATTATTCTCATTTGGAAAAAAACTTAAATTTAAACCATCTGAATAATTTAAATATTTTTATTCCAAAAATAACAAACCAATTGACAAGCAAAGGGTAATCTAACCAAAGATTTTTTCTATAAAATATCTCCATCGCATTAACCGCAGACATTTTTACTCTTACTTTATGTGAAGGGGCAATTTTAGGCTTCCAAAATTTACTTTTCCCTGTTGAAGCACCTTTTAAGTGGTAGATAAAAACTTTGGGGTAGTAAATAATTTTCCAACCTTCTTTTCTTATTTTCCAGCAAAGATCTAAATCCTCTCCGTTAAAAAAGTATTCTTCGCTAAACCAATTAACTTTATCTAAAATATCCTTCCATGTTAGAAAGAAGGCCCCCTGAATAGCATCAACTTCTTGAATTTCGTCCGGATTAACATCTTCATACCAATATTTATAACCATTACCTAAAAATAGCTTCTTAAAAGCAATCAATGGAGTTGGAAACCTGCGCCTAGCATCTTTATCAATTTCTCCTGAAGGAAGAACCAGTTTACAGCTTAAAGCCCCAACATCTTTATGGTTTTTAAGATAATTCGTTGTTTCTTTTAAAACCCCTACATTAACAACCGTATCGGGGTTTAAAAATAAAACCATATTCCCATGAACGCATGATCTAGCTCTATTATTGCCTTTGGAAAATCCGGAATTTTCTCCTTCAAGTACTTTAACCCAGGAAAAATTTTTTCTAACCATATCCGCGCTTCCATCCGAAGATGCATTATCAGAAACAATCACCTCTAGTAAAACTTCCTTGGCGCACTTTTTAATAGAGTTCAAAGAATTTGCCAAAAGTTCTTTGGTATTGTAGTTTAGAATTATTATTGAAAGCTCAGGATTATTTGCCATAGACCTCCTTGTAAATTTTATCAAGTTTTTGGGCACTTTCATCCCAAGTATAATTTCTCTCAACAAAATCTTTTCCGCTTTTTCCTAACTTGTTTGCTAAATTATCATTTTTAAGAACACTTACCGCAGCATCAGATAAACTGCCCAAACTATCTCTAATTAAAGCTTCATTGTTATCACTGACTCCCAAACCTTCCGCTCCGACAGAAGTTGTCACAACAGGCAGAGATGAGGCCATGGCTTCAAGTATTTTAAGTCTTGTTCCTCCGGGACCTTTAATGGGAGCAACCAATACAGATGCGTTTTTATAAGCATCTCTAATATCTTCAAGCCCTTCAGTAACTTCAATATCATCAGATGCAAGACCTCTTATTTCATCACCCATGTGTGTTCCCACAATCCAAAGTTTTGCATCCGAAACAGACTTTTTAATCTTCGGCCAAACATCATTAACTAAAATTTTGACTGCTTCTGCATTCTGAAGCCAGGTAAAATTCCCGACATATAAAACTTTCTTAATTGGTTCTTTTATTTTCTCCTTTTTTGAAAAATGATTTATATCAACCCCATTTGGGACAATATCAATAGAAAGCCCCGGAGAAAGTTTTTCCATTTCATTTTTATCCGAATCTGACATTACAACGACCTTTTTTGCCCGTTTCCAAAAATGAGTTTCCCAATATTTAAGCTTAAGGACATCAAGCCTAAGAAGAGGTCGTAATATTGCAGGCGCTTGTTTTTCGACAAAATGGTTATAAACCAAATATTCAATTGTCTGTTCGACTAAAAGAACAGGAACCGAAGTCTTGGGAATATGGGGCATGACGTAAAAAGTTTCGGCATGAATTAAATCATATTTTTCATCAGTCAATTCTTGTTTTATAGCTTCCTTTTCTTCCGAGGAAAGATTTCGAATAACCAAAAACGGATACCAACCGAAACCTGTAAGAAGAATATTTCTGGGAGTCCACGGAGTTTTAGAACGGCTAAAAACAGAAACTTTTTTACAGTATTTTAAAAGTTCCGGAATATTTTCTTTTTCTTTTTCATCTTTAATTAAAGAAAATAAAGTAATTTCGTGTTTTTGAGAGAGATTTTTAATTAAATTAAACGATCTTGTCTGCCCGCCGGACATCAATGGATACGGTAAATAGGGAGTGAGCATTAGAATCTTCATGGTTTTATTAGTTTAGTCAGGTCAACAATTATGTATTGGGAAGTTTTTTCAATTGTTTTGTATTTAGCCTCAACATATTTTGTATCCCCGCTTCCCAGATTAACCGACACGTATGTGGTTGCCCCAAGTTTTATAATATTTTCAAATGAGTCATCAACCACGGGCCAACCCCATCTTTGGGTTTGATATAGAAATGCCGTATCACCGTTATATGGAGCAATTACGAGTGCATTTTTCGGAGTCAGCCTGTCAACCGCCTGCCCTGCCGCAATAATTTCCGGGTGATCAATTTTGTAGTATTCCTTAACCTGATACCAACCCATTCCCAAACCTAAAACTATCGAAAAGATGAGTATCGGTCTTGCCAACCATTTATTAAAGATATTATTATTCCAAAGCGCAAGGCTTCCTTCGGCCGCAAGTAAACAGATCGGTGGAATTATTAATATTTGGTAGTAATCATGCCTTACTGAGGCGGTTGCAACTATAAAAACATAAGTCAAAGCTCCAAGCATTAAACTTAAATTAAAGTAGTCTTTCTTTTTGGCAACCACGCCAACGACAAATGGCACCAGCCCCCAAATCCCTAAAATTAATCTGCCAATTCTTTCTCCGAATATCCATCTCCAAAAAGCCGGTCTAAAACGAATAAAATCACCATTAAAGGCCCACGTAAAATACGGAATTCCTTCCGGGTGTTTTCCGATCCAAGCACGCCACAAGAAAAGAGGCACTAAAACCAAGTCAACAAAAATAAGTAGATTGATTAATAGTTTAGGTGTATTAAGAATTCTCTTAATCGAATATTTACTTAATAACAAATAAAACATTGGGAATGCGTAGAAGAGTACAAAGGGCTTAATTAAAAGAGCTAAAGAAAAAATAATTCCTGAAACAAGCAAATAAAATACTTTTTCGGAATCAATATATTTAATAAATAACCAGAGAGAAAATAATGAAAAGAAAACACACAAAGGTTCGGGAAGAACTACTCGGGAAAAGTAAATATTAAAAGGAATAAATAAAAAAAGAGAAGAAGAAAGAAGTCCGCCCCATTTGCCTAAGAATCTTTTTCCGATTAAGAATAAAACGAAAGCCGAAAAAACAGAAAAAACAATGGAGGTAAGTCTGCCTAACGCATCAAAAGAAACACGGGGCAATAACTTAACAAGTAAATAATGGAAAAGATTAAAAACCGGAAACTCTACCAGTCTTAATCCTTCCCGATTAAAATACCCTGTTTGAATTTTGGAAATGTCTTGATATTTAGGATAAAAAAGATTAAGTCCTAAATTTACATAATTTCTAGTGACAGAGGCCGTATCTGCCTGTCTCCACGAATGCCAGTCCGCAATCGGGTTATTTATTTTATAAAGTCTTACTAAAAAGCCCAAAATTAGTATTATTGTTAATATAATATACTCAATATATTTTAAATTAAGTACTCGATTTATTAATTTACTCATAATGTAATCATTTCAAGCTTTGCTTATATAGTTTATTTCGAACCAATGATACGAAAAGACCGGTTATTAAAAAGAATATAATTGCAAATTTAGAGGCTTCAAAAATATCTATAAATAGAGCATTAACAAATACTCCGACAATTCCGCCAATAAACGAAACGATAAAAGCTAATTCTACTCCACTTAGGTTTGATAATTTAGAAATAATTTTTCTGGCTAGATGAAATATGTTTGAAAATATTAAAAGAAAAGCAAGAAAACCTAAAATACCGACTTCTCCTAATAATCTTAAGAAATCATTATCCGTAGCTAATGTTATGGAAGAATATCCGGTTCCCAGTAGCGGATTCTTCTTAAACGCACGTAGGGCTCTAGGCCATTCGACATTTAGTCTAATTGAGGTTGATCTATCTTCAAAAACAGGCACCGGTGTAGGAAGCACCTCTCTATGAGCTGCCTTAACCATGAATTTAGATACGATTTTCTGATAGTAGACAGAGATAACCTGAGTATATCGGTCAATGACACCTCCCGTTAGAGAAAAAATCATAATACTGACCGCAACTGTTAATATAACAGCCTTATATTTTTTAATGAGTAAAAGTGAAATAACCGAAGCCAAAAGATAGGAAACAATTGAAATTCGGGAAGCGGTATTAGCAAGAAGCCAAAGACCGGATAAGATAACCGTCGCCAAAGAAACTTTACTCCAAAGACCTTTTACGACAAAGTAGAGTGAAATAAAAATAGGTAAGACAAAAACCAAAAAAGTGGCAAGGTCGTAGTGTCCTGCAAAAGTAGAGTTTAGTTGACTTCCCGCAATCCATCTTAAAGCAATTCCTTTTGCATATTCATTATTTTGAGTAATTATGACCGGCCAGGAAAAATGCATTTGACCAAATCCGTAAAAAAAAGCAACCACGACGGTAATCATTAATACTTTAATAAAAAACTCTAAATCCTCAAGTCCATAGTGTTTGAAATACAAAATCCCAATTAACATTGGCACAAAGTATTCTATCCTTCTTAGCCAATGTAAAACCGCAATACCGGGAACCACTGTTTTGGTAACTAAAATTGCGGAAAGAAGAGAAACAAAACCAATCAAAATAAATACCAAAATTGATAATTCCAGCCGATTCTTCAAAGAAGAACTTATATTTTTAATAAAAAATATTATGAATAAAATAGCCAGAAGAAATATTAGAAAATCTTCGATTCTTATGGATACATATGTCCCGGGAATTTTTAAAAAGGGAAACTTCGGATACAAAGGAATAACAATTAAAATTGCCGCGATCCCGTACTTAAAAATGTCTCTAGGCTTCTCTAAAAGCTTTCGCATATATTTTGAAATTAAACAACAGCCTTGGTAATGATCCGAGTTTTAAAAATAATCTTAACAAAGGCAGCTGCCACTTGGGGTAATGTTTCCCGTAAAATACTTTCAGAGATTTATACTCCGAGAGAGTGGCAAACTCGCTTGTACCGCTGGCTCCGCCATAATGGGTAATTGACCACTTGGGTAAAAACCATACCTGCCAACCTTTTTTCTTGGCCCGATAGGCGTAATCGATTTCTTCAACATACATAAAATAGTCTTTATCAAAATATCCGACATCATCTAATACTTCTTTTCTAAAAAGCATAAATGCTCCGGTTAACCAATCTCGTGCCTCCGCTTTTCTAAAAAACTCTT
>Ga0208245_1000922_pt1 | contig 20102 bp, 21 predicted proteins | sample RifOxyC1_FD_184035 | JGI IMG/M metagenome (GOLD analysis project Ga0208245, IMG submission 184035) | Soil microbial communities from Rifle, Colorado - Rifle Oxygen_injection C1 (SPAdes) | ecosystem: Environmental > Terrestrial > Deep subsurface > Rock core/Sediment | place: Rifle, Colorado... | reverse complement strand
GCATCATGAAAACCCAAGCTGAAATTTATTTAAACTACGTCAAAAACCTAAAGCCTAACGCCACCATTCAAATCATTTTTGAATATCTGAAAAATCTGGGTTTTGACAACGACTGGTACAAGTTTGAGCCCACCCTCGCCCGTTCATTTTCATATTCTACCGGCCCGATTTGGGAAGTAAAAATCCCGGAGTTTGACGCCGGTTCGGTTTTGGGCGGTGAACGTTTTGACAAATTAATTGAAAGGATTTCCGGCTCTGTCATACCGGGTACCGGATTCGGTTTGGGATTTGACCGCACTGTGGAAGCCTGCCAGCAAATGGGCTTAGTCCCAGCCTTTTCTACCGTTTCCAAAGTTCTGGTCACGGTTTTTTCACTGGATTTACTTCCGCAATCTCTTAAACTGTCCTCCCAATTAAGATCTCAAGGAATTAATGCCGAACTTTTCCCAGATCCCAATGTCAAACTAGACAAACAATTCAAATACGCATCCAAAAGGGGTATTCCATTTGTCGCAATCATAGGTCCCGAAGAGGCAGAAAAGGGCCTTATCACAATCAAAAATATGACTACAGGTGAACAACAGCAACTTTCGCCCAATAACCTATCTCCACTCTTGTTTTAAGGCCTTCTCCAAACCGCCCAGATCCTCAACTTTTATATCAGCGCTGAAATAATTTACGGCCAAATACCTAAAGCTATCAAGTGTCCGTTTGTCAAAGAAAAAAGTCTTCTTATTCTGATCGGAGATACCTCAACGTAAAAGTCTTCCGGAGTCGTGTTCAGTTCTAAATACGCCTCTCCGGCCAACTCTTACCTTACGGTTTTCTGAAAATCCGGGCTAGTAGCGTGTCCAGCCCAAATGGAACATGGGTAAAGAGGCCTGTCTGAGAAACTTCACCGCTTTCCCTACGTACCGAAACCATATCATGCTTTGTCGGTGGCTCCCCGAAACTATTCTCCCCATCCATCCCCTTATTCTATCAGTTCAAACCTGATAAACTACAACAGTATGTCTGCCCACACCCGCGCTCTTCTCATGCTTTTGGCCGTTTCTGCAATTTGGGGTTTTGCCTCACCCGTTATTAAAATCACTTTCCCCTATTTTCCTCCGGCACTGTTTCTCACCTATCGATTTGCCATCACCATTCTGCTTTTAATTCCGTTAACCCTTTACTTAGAACCAAAAACTCTCCACCAGCTTAAAGAGCTTTCCCCAAACGAAGCCTTCCTGCTCTTTTTGAGCGGTTTTTTGGGGTCTACCGTTCAGCTTGGCCTTCTGTTTTGGGGGCTGGATTTAACCACCACTCTCGACGGATCCGTGATTAACGCCACCTCCCCGGTTTTTGTAGCTATTGCCGGCATTTATTTTCTAAAAGAAAAAGTCACTTCCCGGGAACTGCTTGGACTGATAGTTTCTTTTATAGGCACCCTGGTTATTGTCATTCAGCCGCTTCTTGAAGGCCAAAAGTTGTTTTCCGGAAGCGTACTGGGAAACTTTTTGGTTTTGGCCGGAACCGTTTCCTGGGTAGGCTACGTAGTCATCACTAAAAAACAACTCAAACACAAAATTACCCCGTTGGTTCTTACCACCAACATGTTTGTGGTGGGTTTTATTACCATGTCCATAATTCTCTTTTACCTAAACACTCCTTCTCAAATTACCGCCTACTTTCAAAACGCCAGTTTGACAGCTCACGCCTGTGTAGTTTACATGGCTTACATTTCCGGAGCCTTAGCGTATTTTCTCTACCAGAAAGCCCAAAAATTAATCGAAGTTTCCGAAGCCAACATTGTTTTATATCTCGCCCCCGTCTTTACAATTCCCTTATCCTACTTCTGGTTGGGAGAGCGCATCACTTTGCCCTTTGCCATCGGCAGCCTGATTATTGTCGCCGGTGTAGTCCTCTCCGAGTTTCGCACAGCACGCAGCCACCACGTCTCCTAAATCTCCCTCAATTATCCGCTCCAATTTATGCCAACTCTCCCCTATTCGGTGATCCGTAACCCGGTTCTGGGGAAAGTTATACGTCCGGATTTTTTCCGCTCTCATACTTCTGCCTATTTTGGCTCTTTGCGTGCTTAAGGCAGATGACTTCTTTTCTTCTTCAATTTCCCACAATTGTGACCTTAGCATCGACAGGGCTACTTTCCGGTTCTGTTCCTGGGATCTTTCCTGACGGCAGTTAACAACCAGCCCGCTTGGTTTATGCGTCAGCCTTACGGCCGTCGCCACTTTATTTACGTTTTGACCGCCATGACCTCCCCCTCTGGTAAACTCCCAAATTAAATCGTCGTCTCGAACGATCACCAGATTTTCCGCCACCTCCGGCAACACTACCACTGAGGCTGTAGAAGTGTGGATCCGCCCGGCAGCTTCGGTCACCGGCACTCTTTGTACCCGATGCACCCCGGTTTCCCATCGCAATAAATTGTAGGCATCCTTGCCTTTAATTTTGATTACCCCGCCGTCTAATAACTCAGTTGACCACTTGCTGTACTCCGCAAACCGGCTGTACATTCTCAGTAGCTCCTCAGCCCAAATCTTAGCTTCATCTCCGCCTACTCCCGGCCGGCATTCCACAATTACGGCCCGAAAGTCATTTTTACTCACGCTCTCTGTCTCATCTGCAGTTCCGGCTTCCATGGCTTTCAGTAGCTCCGCTTTTTGCTTGGAAAGCTCAACAATTTCGTTCTGAGCCTCATTATCCAGATCCGTCCCCAATAGTTTTTTGACGTTTTCAATCTCCGCCTCAATCTTAGTTACTTCCGCCTCCAAAAACTTTTTTGCCTCGTCCATAGTCAATAATTCAATGGGTAGCCTAACTACTTAGTTTACACTTCCTCTGACCCTGTCAAACATCTCTTTTAGGTTTTTCGGCTTGGCTGCCTCTTTCTCATCTTCTTCCTTCTTTTTCAACACTTTTCTGGCCTTCTTTGACAAAGCCGCCTGCCCCTTCGGAGCTGAGGCCATTTTAGCCTGGAATTTCTCCACTCTACCCATGGTATCCACAAATCTCATTTCGCCCGTAAAAAACGGGTGACATTTAGAGCAGATTTCCACGTCAATTTTAGGCTTGGTTGAACCTACCACAAAGCTGTTCCCACAAGAACAAGTCACTTGTGCATCAAAAAATTTAGGGTGTCCAGTTGCTTTCACAAAGGCCATTTTACCAAAATTACTGCGCTTCTTCCAGAGTCACCTCAATCGTCTTTGTTTCACCGTCTCTGTACACCTCGATTTTTACTTTGTCCCCCACTTTATGCTCGGAAATAGCCTTGGACAGCTCGCTATCTGTCTCCCCGGTAATCTTTTTTCCGTCAAACTTGGTGATAATGTCACCCACCTCAATCCCGGCCTTAAATGCCGGTGACTCCTCTACTACCGCCTGCACATAGGCCCCGGTAGGAACTTCATATTGCAGGGCCGTTTTCATCGATAAAACCCGGTATCTGACTCCCAGATAAGGCCTGCTAAACTGCCCGGTTTTGTTGAAATTATCTATCGCGTCTTTAATCACATTAATAGGGATGGCAAATCCGATATTTTGCCCCTCCCCGGAAACAGCCGTGTTCACTCCGATGACTTGTCCCACAGAGTTTAAAAGCGGGCCACCGGAATTTCCCGGATTGATTGCCGCATCGGTCTGAATTACGTTATCCAGCCGCTCTACCATGCCCTCAAACGGACTTCCTGCCGATATGCCCCTTCCTAACCCGGACACCACTCCCGTAGTCACTGTATGCCGGAATTCTCCTAATGCTGTTCCTATTGCCACCACAAACTGACCTACTCTTAGTTTGCTCGAATCCCCCATTTCAACTTCAGTTAATCCGTTAACCTCCACTTTAAGAATTGCCAAATCATTTGCCGGATCCCGATAGATTTTCTGTACGTCATAGGTTTTATCATCTTTGGTAATCACCCGGTATTTGGCACTGGTATCAGACACCACGTGTTTGTTGGTCACGATCAATCCGTCGCTGCTGATTACAAACCCACTTCCGATATCCTCTTCAATCTTCTTTTCTGAAATCGATCCTCCCCGCTGACCAAAAAAACCGAATGGGTCAGAGAACGGATTATTGTCGGAAAACGGATTAAATACCCGCTGGGTGGTAGAAATACCGATGGTAACTACCGACGGGCTCACTTTTTCAGCCACTTCAATTACCGCCGATTCTTCATTTACTATTTTCTGAACATTAAAAATCGAACTTTGACCGCTTCTTATCGGCATCCATTTATCCAGTAGCTTAAATCCAAACAATCTATCCGACACCGCTCCTCCCACTACCGCTCCGGTTAATAAAGCCACCAGCGCCACAAAAACCGCAAATTTCTTCATAAGTTAGTATCTAAACACCCTAATCTTAAAAAAAGCTGAATATTTGTCAACCCGGAAGTTTATTTTAAAAGCTCTATCGCTTTTAGAAGTTGTTTATCCTCAACTATCTGGGCGCTGTCCGTTGCGTCTTCGCTTTCCACTATCACATCCGGAGTGATTCCTTTTTTATCCAGCCATTCGCCTGATGGCCGCAACCATTTAGCTACCGTTACATGAATTCCGGACCCGTCCGGGAAATCTTCCGGCTTTTGCACACTTCCCTTGCCAAACGATTTCTCCCCCACCACCCTTGCCCGCTGATGGTCTTGTATTGATCCCGACAAAATTTCCGCAGCCGAAGCACTGCCGCCGTTTACCAAAACTATCATCGGCATATCGACTAGTCTGCCGTTTCGGTCCACTTTGTTTAGTATCGAGCTGCCGTCGCCGTAAGCTTGCTCTACCACCAACTTGCCCGGCTTCAGAAACTCTCCGGCGATATAAACCGCCAGCTCCAGATATCCGCCGGGATTGTTTCTTAGATCCAGTACTAAACCGCGACAACTAGGCCCTTTTATAGGACAGTTTGCATACACATCCGATACGGCTGCGGCCCATTCATCCTGTGTTCTGTCCCCAAAGCGGGACAATTTAATAACTGCTACCTTCTGACCGTCAGGATTTTTCTTGTCCACCGGCACATATTCAGCCGTCACGCTTTTAACCACGATAGTGTCTCTAATCAAAGGCACTTCAAATGGTTTGTCTATTCCTTCTCTGAAAAGCGTCAGTTTTACTTCGGTCCCCTTAGTCCCCCGGATCATTTTCATCGCCTGGTTCACGGTTATTTTTGAAGTCACCACATCCACCCCCTTGGCTTCATCTTTAATTTTTAAAATCAGATCCCCCGCTTTAACACCTGCCTTAAATGCCGGTGTGCCGTCTAGAGGGGTCATCACTGCTAGTTGCTTATCTTTATACCCCAATTGAATTCCCACCCCTTCAAACGCCCCACCCAATTCTTCCTTAGTTTCTTTATTCTGTTGTACCGGCAGATACATGGTGTAAGGGTCACCCAACGAAGACACCATTCCTGAAATAGCCCCGTCAATCATTTTTTTCGGTTCCAGATCCGATTTTTCCACATACAACTCGGATACTCGGTCCCAAACTTCCCAAAACAAAGCAAAATCAGCTTCACTTATTTTTGATCCGGTAGGCGGTGTTCTGCCAACTACCGTTACCTGCTTCCAATTTGCAAAACTGAGCTTTAACTGCCGCTCCCCCATCTTATATCCGCCCCAAACGCAAAATGCCATCAACGAAACAATGATCCCGACCTTCCAAAAACGCATTTCTTGATACTACTACAGACCAGAAACAAAAGGAAGCAGAGCTAAATGCCTGGCTCTCTTGATTTCTTCTCCCAGTCCCCGCTGATGCGTGGCGCACATTCCGGATCTGTCCCGGCCTACAATCCGGCCTCTTTCATTCAAAAACCTGGATAAATTGGCTACTTCCTTAAAAGACGGCTCTACTTTTTCATTACAAAAAAAGCAATTTCTGGGAACCTTAATTTTTCGGGGTTTCTGCATCATATTAGAATGGGATATCTTCAGCTACTTCATCCGCGCTGCTTTTGGCTTTAACTTTTGATTTCGCTTTAGGAGTGGCAGAAACTGCCGCATCATCTGCCGGTGCCGGCGCTACAGGTGCGACTACTTCCTCAGCCGCCACAATATTAGGCGTCATGGGAGCGTATTCTTCGGATGGAGCCATCTCCACTCCCTCTTCACCCTGTCTTCGGGAATCCAGTACTAACATATCCTCAATTACGATCTCGGTAGCTTGTCTGGCGTTTCCGTCCTGACCGGTCCATTGTCTGGTCTGAAGTCGGCCTTCAACATAAACTCGGCGGCCCTTAAACAGTAGTTGTGAACACAACTCGGCCAACTTATTCCAGGCCACGATGCGGTGAAACTCTGTTTCTTCTTTCTTGTCTCCGTTATCGGTTACCCATCCCCTGTTTGTTGCCAGTCCCATGGTACAAACAGCCGTTCCCTGAGGCGTGTACCGCAACTCCGGATCCCGGGTCAAGTTACCAATTAGCATTACTTTATTTAGCGATCTGGCTGACATCTTTATTCAGAAACTTTTACCAATAAATACCTTAAGACTTCTTTGTCTACTGATAATTTCTTATCCAATTGTATCACGGAGGCTGCTGGCATCTCAAGTTGCATGTTCAGGTATATTCCTTCGCTTTGGTTTTTGATCTTATAAGCCAATTGTTTTCTTCCCATATCCTGGGTTCTGACTACAGACCCGTCCAAGGCTTTTAAAACTTTCTCTGTTTTATCCACAAATTTGTCTTTAACCTCGTCCTTAACCTCGGCGTTTAATACCAAAGTCAAATCATACTTATTTGTCATACCGGTGGATTTTACAATAATTCCGCCCAAATGTTAACTGCCAACCGGCTATACCCCAACTTTAAACTCCACCACGTCGTTTTCAGCCATCACGTACTCACGGCCCTCCTGCCTCACTTTGCCGGCTTCCCTGGCTTTAGTCCAGCCTCCGCAGGCCACAAAATCATCAAAACTCACACAGTCGGCTTTAATGAAATACTTTTCAAAATCCGTATGAATTACTCCGGCAGCCTCCGGAGCCTTAGTCCCCTTCTTAATCGTCCAGGCCCGGGCCTCAATCTCCCCGGCAGTCAGAAACGTAGACAATCCCAAAACCCTGAATGCTTCCTGAATAACTTTTTCCAGTCCAGATTTTTCCACCCCCAGATCAGCCAAATACGCTTTCTGCTCATCTTCAGATAGTTCTGCTAGTTCCGCTTCCATTTTGGCACAAATTCTCAAAACCCCATCCGAGTCCTTTAATTTGTTCTCGTCACTGTTAAACACTTTAATAGCTGGCTTGTTGCAAAGAAGCTGCAGCTCAGCACAATGCCCCACCTGTCCTTTAGCCAGACTGTCTCGAACCGACAGAATTTCCCCAGTTTTTATTTTGTTTTTTGTAATGTAACTATCAACCGTCTGCAAATCTGCCAGTATTAATTCGGTTCTAAGCACTTCAAAATCCGCTTCCGGGTTTTCTGATCCTGCTCTGACCACGTTCTCATCCGAAAAATCACGCAGTAAATATAAAATCGCATCCACTTCCCGGATATGCGACAAAAACTTATTTCCCAACCCCTCCCCAGCACTTGCTCCTTTAACCAAACCTGCAATATCAACAAACTTTATCGTTGCCGGAACTATTTTTTGAGTCCCCACGATCTTTGCCAAAACATTCAGCCTGTCATCGGGCACTGGAACTACCCCAATATTGGGTTCAATTGTGGCAAAAGGAAAATTTGCCGCATACGCCACCTGTTTTTTTAACAGGGCATTAAAAAGAGTGCTCTTTCCTACATTTGGTAACCCGACTATCCCAATTTCTAACCCCATCCTCCTATTTTACTATTTTTTTATATCCAAACCTGCTTAATTGTTCTTCAATATCCGAATATTTCTTACCGCACAACATTCCCCCGGCTATGAACTCCTCCTGGGTTACATCCGCTAAACAAAAATCCGGTATCTTAAACCTATTCATTTCCTCAACTGTGGAAAACTCAAAATCTACTAATACCAATCCTTCCAGGTCATCGCTAAAAACATCTATTTCAGCCGAATGTTTGTCAATTTTATAAAAATATCGGGTTTTATGTATCTTTTTACCCGTAGTCTGGGCTAGTGCTTTAAATTCGGCCTGTTCCAAAAGTATTGTCTGTTCGGTGTGTTGCGATGCGTCTCCCGCCACCAAAGGGGTCTTTTTGGTTATTTCATACTTACTCCCCTTTTGTCTAATTCTCAGTCGCGGATGTATTGCACTTTTCGGAATATATATATCCAACAATTCTTTATTTTCACTTTTTAGAAGTCCTTCGGGTAAATACCGGGCCAAATACGTCTTCTCTAGCTCTAATTCTTCCATATTAAGTTAGATAAGATTTTATCAGAACTAACCGTCTACTGGTGGTTGAGAATGTGCTTTGTCCTGAATATCCCAGTATCCCTATGCTGATTATGCACCTACTCCCGTTCTACTTCTGTATTTTTGTTCGAACCACGTCACTTCCTTTGCCAATTCCGAATACAATTTCGCCATTCTCATACCGCTTAATCCATCAGCTAATAATTCAATGCCAGCCAGTGTCGAAGATTTTAATATCCCCATATTGGCAGCATTTGCCACCCACCTTTCCACTGCCGTTAGTCCCACATGTTGCTTTAACCACATACATCCCGCCAATGCTTTTTCACGGCTCATCAAAGTTGGCTTATATACCAAATGACACCTATCTCTGGCTCTACTGTCTGTTTCAGTCATTCTACCCTCCTCTATTAGTTGTTGCTGAAACTTACTACCACTCCGAGGTTGAATAATGTGCAGATTTACATTCAATTTATGTTCATCAATAAATTCAGCCATTCTTAAAAATGTTTCTTCATCATGCGTATCCAATCCCATCACCATAGACCAGCTTATTGGTATTTTATACCTACGTATCTGTTGCAGAATTTTGTCAAAATTATCAACAAGTCTAGTTTTTGCAGGGGAACCTGCATAGTTTGCGTCCAAATCCTCCAAACCTGCCAAAAAGGAAACACAATGTTTACCCATCTTTTCCAATAGTTGTTCATCGTCGGCAATTTGCGCAATTGTCCCCTCTCCTGCCCATTTGATCTTCCGAGAATTTAAATAATCAAATAAATTATTTAATTCCCTTTTATTCAAATTAAACAAGTTGTGATCGACAAAAAGTAAGATATCACTAGGTCTTAATTTCATCATCTCAATTTCTTTTATCACTGTAGCCATATCCTTCTTGGATATCCTCTCACCCGCAATCGGACAAAACTCGCAATTCTGGCTGCATCCAGATGTCATTTCTATTGGTTTGATTAACGATCTGTTAAATATGGGGTGTACACGGTAAGTTGCCTGTTCGTCCAATGATGGATGGGCGCAATAGCCTCCTAAATTTACTTTATTTTGATTACAATACAACCCCGCTAAAGTGCCGTTATCATAATCTGTAGTTAATCTCTGAACATCAAAATCCGCCCTCCCTGAGTAGACAGCAATATTTGGATATTCCCCTGCTAGCCTATTGGCTATTGGAGTAATGCCCTGACCACCGATAACCACCCTGCCCCCCAAGTCAGGATTCGCTCTTATAATCTCCAAAGCATCATCCACCCCTCTATCAATTGCTGAAATAAGCACCAACCCCCTATGTCTTTCTAAAGCCTCTGTTCCCTTTTTTGATAATGCGGCGATTGATGGTTTGTATCCTTCTTGCACTAGCTCTGAATAAAGGATACCTATTCCTAAATGTGGTACTCCGTGAAAACTACCGTCCCGCAATGCACGCTGCACCGTATCAAACGGGTTGATCTGTTCAAAATACGCATTTCCCATTTGCGTGATAAGTAAAACTTCTTTTGTCATCTTTTTTCAGAGCCTATTTTAACACGAACAGACCTAAAATACAACCTATAATATGCAAAACTCACTCTTCAACTCAAACTCAAAACCTGAGATAGTAAATTGCCTATCTCGATTTCACTGTTTAGATTTTATCATCTAAATCATCCTGATTTTTATCTGTCATCCAGGTTCTACCATACAATGAAAGATAAAGTTGTGCGATCTTATGGATTATCGTTTCCCGCCACATTCTACTCCCATACGGCCGAAAGCTAAACGGCTTGAACGTTATCTTCGCCTTCAGTGTGCTGTCTTCTGCAGTAATGGGACCAAACTGTTCTCTGTAATCGCGTAAAACTTCCACTTCCCTGTATGTAAAGTCTTCATTAGGTCGCGTATCAGACTGCCCCGAACCTATCCACTCCAGCATCATGGTCAAAGCCACCGCTTCACTTATGTGAATTTTGTCAATCTTCCTGTCTGTCCCGTATATGCTATGACCTCCCTGGATCCCTTCTATCTCCTCCACTCCCAAACCTGGTGATGTAGTCATCCACGCAAAGGGCGTTCTGGTCGCAATTAACGGTTTCAACCACTTTATTCCCTCCCCGGGGTCATTCTCGAGTAGCAGTACCAAGTTAACCGCCCGCAATCTGTCTGGCTGTGAAAGTTCATCAACCAGACCCGGGAAATCTACCATCACCAACCCTGGCTTCAAATCTGATAATCCGTTTATCGAATCTCTTATCTCCTCGTCAGTTACCTCCCCTCTTTTCCGTTTCGGTCGATTCTCCCAGGTATTTAGACCTTCAAATACCCCCCGTGAGGAAGACCACAGATCAAGATCGCGGTAGTAAGCCGGCAAACCAGCTGCCAATGCCAGTTGATAAAAATCCCAGGCCATTAACGACTTGCTCCTATTCGGTAAGCCCACAATACCCAACCTGATAGTATTTCTCTCCAAGAATGGTTTTACCTGGGCCGCCACATCGAGAAAATCACTCCAAGCTAGATTTCGAAACCATTCAGTTTCGTGTAAAGGCAAGCCTGATTCGGTTTCATTTGGAATAACACCCTCTAAACGACTCCCCATTTCAGCCAATTATATTCTGCCTGACAACTGATCATTTTTAGGTAGACAAAAATGAATGTGGGGACAGCCAATCAGCGTCCGGGCTTAATACACAATTGTGCTATCAACCTATTGAAATACTTCCAGCATATCCGTTGGTTTGTCTACCACCCAATCAGGATTTTTTGTCTCTAACGCCTCTTTTCCATTCAACCCCCAACCTACCGCCATAGTTTTGCACCCGCAGGCCTTTCCGGCTTCAATATCTCTGGTTTCATCCCCAATATAAACCACATCAGATCCGGCCACACCATTATCCAGTATCAGGCCCAACAATGATCCACTCTTTCCGTGTAAACCCGCATCTGGATAAATTCCATCAAAATATGCCATCTGATAATTATTTATTAATTTTTCTACATTTTCTTTCTTATTTGTGGTTACGATCAACAGGCGATATCCTCTTTGTTTAAGCGTTTTTAATACTCCAGCCATACCCTCCACGGGTTTTATTACATCTGCCTTATTCGATAATTCTTGTCCAATCCCCTCCATTACTTTATTTAGAAACCCGCCGGGAATCTCCAGTACTTCAATCATTTTTTCCGTACCCATTTTCCGAAACTCAGCCAATCCGATATCGTTTATATTTTTGAATCCATACTTGCTCGCCAGTTCGGTGATGATATCTATCATCACCGCTACTGAATCAGAAATGGTTCCGTCAAAATCAAAAACTAAAACTGGTTTAGTTATCATATCGGAAGACAAAACCCCGGATAGGTTCATTTTTTAATAAGTGGAATCGCTTCTTTTGATATTTTTCTCACCTTAACTTTCTTTTGTCCCATCATTTTAGCCTTCGCTAGCCTATGAAGTCCATCTAGCAGTAACCATCTCCCTCTCCAGTTCATGATGTCCAACGGATGTGACAGGTCAGCCGCCATAATCCTCTTTACTCTTTCAGGATGCTTCTCAGGCTCCAAAATAGCCCAGATTGGTTTAAAGTCATAGTAACCGTCTGTAGTCCACCAAAAAGGAATGTCGAAATGCCATTCCAATTCAGAGATATCCATTTCCTCCGCTGGCACATCCAAAGCCCACACCTTCTCCTCATCCCAATGAAAATCAAACCCCACTTCATCGATTATTTTTGGTCTGGCCTTTTTGTCCATACTAGCCTCACAATCTCCCATATATTATCTCATTTTTCAACTCTATTTTCACATTCCCTGCCCATCACTTTCCACTTTGTCTCCCAACAAACCCGATAAACAAATTAACCACTCAGGCACATAAAACAGTCCTCTTTTAAATTTCCGGTTTAAACATGTTAAAAAATACGGATCTTCTGGAAAACCTAACTCGCTTCAATTTCCCATCTCCGATATTCCCGTGGTATCTTATCAACTGACAGGAGTCCAAAAAGGCATCATGTTCTCCAAACACTCTCACAATTGAATTCCATATCCTGCGTAAAAATATTTCAGTTCCTGACCCAATTCTTACCGATTCCTTGGATCTCAACACTACATTTATCTCACTTTGATTAACAAATATTTTTACCATATCGTCACCCCCCACAATCAGAAGTGGATTGAGATCTAGCCCGTCATTATTCACATCGTTGGGAACAATAGCCTCAGCAATCCGTACATATCGATGAACTCGCTCCGAAAATAATCCCCTTTTGACCTCCAATTCGCCAACTCGTCGATCCTTATCGTCACCACCTCTCACTTTTATCTCAAATTTTCCTTCTGAAAACATGCTTGCTGCCCTTACTATCCTAATTCCGTCAGCAACAAACCCTCCACTTAAATTAAGTTCGTCCGGAAACTCGCCAAAAGCAAGACGTTCCATACCCCCAGAAGTGTCCACTAGATACCGGTTAAAAACGCCTTGGTCCCAAACTGTTTTTCCGACATAATCGTCCTTTGTTCTTATAATGTTCTCCTTCCAAAAGCGCCTAGCCTCGGTAGTGTCAGGATAAGTACTTTGCTCAACCGGCCGCGTAGATGGCAACTCTACCCTAACTCTATCTGATTCTGTCTTATCCGCATCCTGCAAACAAGCAGTCTCTGTCTTTTGTGACTCCACCCTTAACACCTCCCTACATCCTCTATCCGCAAGCCTATAAGAAGCTCTGGTTTGCATGTCATTTCCTTCGGACCTCATCCTAATTAGTAAGTGCTTTAATTCTCCCTCTTTTTCTGGCTCCAGCTTCCCAATTCCATAGAAATAACTCCTAATCAATCTCCGTTCCTCAGGCGCTAAAGCTTTTACAACCTGTCTCACGACCCGATCGTCTAAACTAAAAAAATCGTCCTTCCAATGCCAATTTTGAATTTCCTTTTTACCTCCCATTCAGATATTTTATCATAAATGACCTATAATAATACGATGGGAAGGCCAACTAATATTTTCCATTTACTGAAAGTTGATTGTCAAACAACAAGGAGCACCAATTTCAAAAACTACACTTCTACCAAACAAGGAATTACTTGTAATAGCTCTTAATCTGATACACAAAGTACAAACCCAAACCGGTACCAATAATAAATCCTATTATGTTAAATGAAACCAAAGAATATAGTCCTCCTACCAAAGTTCCGTAAAAAAGCATTCTCCAACCTGCCATCTGCTTTTTCATTAGCCCCGGAATGGCCGCAAACTGCAAACCCATTTGTAAAACGGCCACCAATATTGATAGTGTATATCCCAGCCCAAACCGAGCCCCTGCCATCATGGCAATCGGACTTAGGACTACTCCCAACCCAAAAACAGTCAGGATAACTGGTAAAAGCATTATTCCTAAAATCAAACTTATCCAGGGACCGAAATTCACCAAAAACTCTTTTGCAGACACTGGCAATGGGGGCGCCTTTTTTAACAAGTACTCAGTCAGTAGTTTATCCAGTTGTGCCAGACCATCCTTCATACATCTATTATCACCCTCTTTATAAATAGTGCAATAGCAAGTGTCGGCACCTATCCCACATCTCATGTAAACTACCGGTGATATAATTTGAATCATGGCCTCTGGAATTAAGAGTACGATACTCAAATTCAAAAATCTTGTCCCACAAATAACTGGAATTAGTACATCTGTTTTTGGAATCTCTTGGGATCCATCAAAAGCTGAGAGGTCAATTGCAAAAAGCATAGTTAACTTCTTAGAAGATAAGAGGGTTCTCTACAATCCTACAGAGCTTGAAGTCCCTTCCCATTGCGTTCATTCGGTAATTGAAATAAAGCACTTCCTAACAGAAAAGGCTGATAGTTTAGATAGCAAAAGCGAGCTATTGGCTAATATTAGAATTATGCGATCAGCTTGTCGAAAGTTTCTGGACACTAGTCAAACTTTGCACCAGAGCTTGAGTTTTTCACACAATAGCTATGATTCGTGGGTCTTCTATAGTGCACTTGGCGAAATGAGAGGGACGTTTGGATTCTGTTTGTCACAAATAGTTCTGTCCTTTGGGTTAGATGTAGAAAGTAACTTGGCAACCATTTTCCCTGCAAGTTATAACGATTGAATATGCCACGCAAGAAATCAGAATTCAAACCACTAACTTATACCCGGCTGCAAAAAGTGACGGACCATACTTAAGAAACTCTCTTCTGGAAATTCGATGTTGCAGATTCGACTCGCTCGGCTTGTCAGTATCCATAATTGGGATCCTATTTCGATCAATTATACAAAAGTCTCCCACAAAAAAAGGCGGAGGCAAAACCCTCAGCCTCCGCCCTACCTCTATCAATATGCTTCAACTTTTTCTAATCTATATCTGCCCCCCTTTCCGATTATCTAACTAAGTGTCACCTTAATACTTATTAATGTTCATTTCTGTAAGAATTCTGACAGTATTTTAGTTAACTCCATTACAGTACCTGTATAATTAAAGAATGGTTACTAATAAAACCTCGTCCGATAGACTTATTAAATTATTCGCCACCGCCTATCCCCTCACTTTTTCCAAAAACGAAACCATTATTAGAGCCGACGACACACCTCAGGGAGTTTACTATTTAGCCAAAGGTTTTGTAAAAATGAACTCCCAATTATTTGACGGTCGGGAAATTACTCTTAATATCTTTAGGCCGGGCTCATACTTTCCCATGATGTGGGCCATCAGCGACTTGCCCAACGTCTACAACTTTCAGGCTATGACCAGTGTTGAGCTTAGGCGGATTTCTCAAGCCGATTTTTTAGAATTTGTTAAGTCCCATCCCAACGATTTACTTGAAATATCCCGTCGCATTTTGGTTGGAGTAAACGGATTATTATTTAACATAAATCACATTCTGTCGGGAGACTCATATCATCGCATGATTGCCGCCATAATGATGTTAGCCAAACGCTTTGGAGAAAAAGACGCCAAGGGAAAAACATACATCGCCATTCCCCTCACCCACCAGGACTTGGCCAATGTAGCTGCCATTACCAGGGAAACTGCCAGTGTGAATCTTAAAAAGCTGGAAAGCCGCGGCCTGATTTCTCAAAAATCTCACTTTTTTACCATTTCTGACATCAAATTGTTAGAAACTGAAAGTAACATCGAAAACCCCGAGCTCCCTGCCTTGTCTGCTTTGTAATTATTATATCTTCGATTCCAAGACTTTTTTGACTTTTTCCACTACCTGGGAAGGCGTGTAATCAGATTTCACCATATAATCCAGCGCTCCGCACTTCATAGCTTCCACAGCATCGTCAGCCGTCGACAAATTGGTCAACATTATTATATGGGTATCCTTAATTTCCGGATCAGCTTTGGCTTGCTGCAATGCCGTCATTCCGTCCATTTCCGGCATCATAATATCCATCAATACCACCGTCGGCCTGAAACTTTTTATTTTCACCAAACCCTCTTTTCCGTTTCTGGCCACATCAACTTCCCACCCCAAGGCCTCAAACTTTTTTCTGTACATTTTCACCAAAACTTCGTCATCCTCTACAATCAGCACTTTCCATGAATCACTCATATTTTCGACTTTAACTCATTCAATTTAAACCTGCAAGAGTCTTCTTAATTTATTGGCTACTTGATCAGCTAATCCGGTTCCTGAGATCGGAATTGAAAACCCGAAAGTCGATCCCTCACCATCTTTTGAGTCTACCAGCCAAACATCGCCTCCCATTTGCCGGGACAATTGCTGAGAAATATACAATCCCAACCCTGTTCCCGCCGGCCTTCCTTTAACACTGGTGCTCTCCTGAACAAACCGTCCAAACAGTTTATTCTGAAAATCGGGAGCCATTCCCATCCCGCTGTCTTTAACAAACAACTTAAACAAATCCCCTTCAGTTGTACCGCTTATCACTATTCCACCCTTCTCGGTAAACTTCATGGCATTGCCCACCAGGTTGTTAATTATCTGCCTGATTTTATCCTGATCAGCATATACACTGACTCTCGGAAGATCATGTGCCTCAAGAGTTAATCCTTTATCCGTAGCAATTGTTTTCAACTCCGCAATCTCCTGTTCCACCACTTCGGCAATCCCGAAATCACTCATGGCAAACTTGATCCGCCCTGCCTGCATGCGTGAAACCGAAAGCAAATCATTTACCAAATTAATAAGTCTTTCGGTCGAATGCATCACAGTCTGAATCGGCTCCACCCATTCTTTGTGAACTTCGCCGTAATCACCCTCCAAAAGCATCGACAAATAGCCCTTAACTGCCGTCATTGGAGTGCGCAGTTCATGCGAAGCCACGGACAAGAATTCGTCTTTCATTCTGTCAATTTCTTTAGCTTTTGTCACATCCCTAAATACCACCACGCAGCCCACCACCCTTCCCTCCTTATCTCTTAAAGGTGCAGCGCTATCCGCAACTGGAATGGTACTTCCATCTGGCCGCAGCAGCAGCGTATCCGCTGACATTTCGGCCTGTTCTCCGGATTTCAGCACTTTCTCAATAAATTCATCATTAAACTGATCGTTTTCCGCCTGCGGATTATCTTTAGACACAAATTTTAGTACCTGGCGATAATTAATCCCGATTGCAGCCTCTCCCTTCCACATCGACAACGAGAGTGCAACCTGGTTAATCAGCCCCAGCGTCAGATCATTATTCACCACAAATACTGCATCCCCGATGCTTCCCAATATGGCGTCCATTTTTTCCTTCTCCCCCGCTACCCGCCACTTCTCATTTTCTACATCTTCCAACACATTTAAAAGTGCTTTTTGTTGTTCAGACATTTTCAGATTCTTAGACGTAATTTCTTTTGTTTGTTCATCCAGTTTGCTGCTTGCCTCTTGTCTATATTTTTTAACTGACTGCACCATTTCATCAAACGATCTGGATAACTTCCCTACTTCATCCGGGGATGCGGTACCAACTTTTTGATCAAAGTTGCCCGCCTTCACTACATCTACCGCAGCTTGTAATTCCTCAATTGGCTTGGTAATTTTTTTTGACAAAATTACTCCCGCCACTCCAAACGTCAAAAACCCCATCCCCACGATTGCCAATATGACCAGCCTGGTTTTAACAATCGGATCCCAAACTTCTGACTGATTCAACTTAGTTACTAAACACCACTTAGTCTGCGGAATATAAGCGTGAGTTCCTAAAACAGAAACACCCCGATAGTCAACATAAGTCCTGGTTGAATCTTTGCCGTCCGCGGCCAGCACATCGTCATAATCCGCTCCCGATTCCACTTTTTCGATTTCGCTTTCATCAAAACATCTTCTGACGTTCTCCGTATCAATCACAGTCTTTAATACTGAATCTGAATCCAAAAATAGCGATTTGGACAAAAGCTTCTTATCAGAAGTAACTAAAAAACTTTCCCCCGTTTCTCCCAAACCACCCTGACTTCGCAAAAAACTTTCAAGCGGCTCTATTTTTAATTTAGTCACCAATACCCCCAACGTATTCACCTGGTTTTGATCCACCACAGGAAAAGCTATCGTCCAAAATATTTTCCCTGTCAACTCATCTCGGATCACATCGCCCACCCACAAACCTTTTTTTCCGTTAACAAAATTAGGATCCGAGGTCAGATATAGACTTTCCAGGCTGGGATTCGTTGCCACCATCATTTTTCCCGCATTATTCAAAAGCCAAAGTTCTGAAACATCGTCATCGGTCAACATCACTGTTTCCATCCATTTTTTCGCCATCTGATATTCCGATGCCGTAGCCTCTCCGGTTAATAAATCGACAAATAACGATCCGTTCGATTCAACCTTGGCCAAACTAATCTTGCTGTCTAAGTAACTTCTCAAATATGTAGCTGTTTGAGTAGAAATATTAGCCACATTTTCATGTGCACGTTGGCTCATGAATTTTTCCATAGACCAACCAGCAATTAGCGCTCCTAAGATGCCGGCCATTCCAAACGCCATCAGGTACCCGAGCAGGATGCGATTCCTAATTTTCATAACCTGTATCTAGTGTACTATTCCTGTCCGATTAGCACCACCACTTCGTACTCAGAATTCTCCACTTCTTCAAGCTGAATATCGACCAGGCTATACCCTTCCTTTAAATCTTCCTTAACTCGTTTTCCCAGATGAGTTTGCTTGGCACCTGTTCTAATCGTCAACCCTTCTAGCTCAGTCTCGGCCGCATTCCCCGTATCAATATTTTGATATCCTTTTTTGGTTAAATAATCTTTCATTCTCGCCGCCTCTCCGGTCTTTCCGCTGGCATTTAAAACCAATACTTTTATTGTTGCCACATCCACCTCAGTGACCGGCTCGATTGTCGGTGTTGGCACTAAGGTGGGCTGCACACTCGATACGGCCGGCGTAGGAGTCACTGTCGGCGTCTTTTTCTTCGCATTGCCCTTCATTGCCACCCCCAACCACAGTATCAGCACGGGAATAATTAATAGTTCGGAAATCACCAGCCAGCTAATATGTTTTTTGTTGCTTGTCTGAACCGGTCTTTCTTTCTTAATCTCGGTTTTTTTCTCCATCCAGTTATTCACTAGCTTAAGCCGAGTCAAGCTCTCGATTGTTTTTAATTCCTTCCATCCCCATCCGCCTTCGGGTTTGGTCACCGCCAGAGCAAAGCCCGCAGCAGTTGCCCAGACTTTAAATCTGTTTTTGTTAAAAACTTCCGTCGCCACTTCATATATTCGTTTATCAATAGCTATGGCTACTAATTTCCCCGGCAATCTGATGACTTTGGTTGACATTTCTCGCTCCCCTAGGGGTACTTCGGGCCAAAAATCATCAGCCACCTTTGGATTATCAATTTCTTTATCAAAACACAATCCTTCATTAAAAAGAAGAATCGCCTCTTTTTCCCGAGTTGGAATTTGTTTTAAAATTTCAGCCCACCACTGACCATACTTGGCCGGATCGGCTACTTCCACGTGTTCTATCAACCCCTTAGGCAAAACCACATTCCATAGTTTTTTATTTCTGGTATCAAAAATCCTCAGCTTGGTAAGATCTAAATCAAAAATCAGCACCTCTTTATTATTCCATATCCAACGGCTATCTAAAAGCCTTACCTCGAAGCAAAGATGTTCGCACTAGCCTCAGATCCGCAAGCTCTTACCGTAACAATTCCGTTAGCATCCACTTCCACACTGTAACCGGTAGCAGCCGCCGTGTAGGTTGAAGCTCCGTCCGGATCGATGGGAGCAGATCCCATGTATGAAGCTAAATTAGTAGCCAGGTCAACACATCCGGTCGGAGTAGCAGCACATCCACCGGTGGCGATTGCACATCCGGTAGTACCGGTTCCAATTTGGGTCTCTGTCATACCTTCAGTTAAACCGGTAGGATAAGCTCCGGCGTTGTCGATGATATAAGCGTGGGTCGCCTGCAAAATAGTATCAACATCAATAGTTCTTCGGGAATTTTTAGTGGTTATTAACCTCTGGGAGGGGTTTAGGGCCACAAACACGGTCACAGCCAGAAGAGAAATTATCGTAACTACTAAAAGAAGCTCAATCAGCGTAAAACCCTTCCTAAAACTCTTCATTACATTAAGACTAATTAAATGGGAATAACTTGTCAAGGACCATATTAACGGGAAATTGAAATAGTCTCTCCCCCCTCAGATCCACAAGCTCTCACTGTAACAATTCCATTTGCGTCGACTTCCACACTGTAGCCTGTCTTGTCCGCGGTATAAGTCGAAGCTCCTGACGGATCAATCGGCATTGATCCCATGTAGGAGGCAAGCGAGGTTGCCAGGTCAACACAACCGGTTGGAGTCACCGTGCACCCGCCG
>Ga0208245_1000919_pt1 | contig 20156 bp, 18 predicted proteins | sample RifOxyC1_FD_184035 | JGI IMG/M metagenome (GOLD analysis project Ga0208245, IMG submission 184035) | Soil microbial communities from Rifle, Colorado - Rifle Oxygen_injection C1 (SPAdes) | ecosystem: Environmental > Terrestrial > Deep subsurface > Rock core/Sediment | place: Rifle, Colorado... | reverse complement strand
CCGTGGACAAAATCCGCGAAGTCATCGGATCCGGTGGCAAAGTCATCAAGGAAATCGTGGCTCAGACCGGTTGTAAGATCGACATCAACGATGATGGCCGCATTAACATCGCCTCGAATGACGGAGAAGCCGCTAAAAAGGCAATCGAAATCATCCAAGGTATCGTGGCCGAGGTGGAAGTCGGAAAGGTTTACAAAGGCGTCGTCAAAAAGATCGTTGAGTTCGGTGCCTTTGTCGGCGTCATGCCGAATCAGGACGGGCTCCTGCACATTTCAGAAATCGCTTACGAACGCGTGAATACGGTTCAGGATTACCTGAAAGAAGGCGACGAAATCGAAGTGAAGGTTCTTGAAGTCGACAAATCGGGTAAGATTCGCCTTTCACGTAAGGCGCTCCTGCCCCCGCCTCCTGGCGGCATTCCGCCGAGAAGCGAACGCCCAGATCGCGATCGCGGTGATCGCGGTGACCGCGGTGACCGTGGCGATCGCGGCCGTGGAGGTCGAGGGGACCACCACGGCGGCCGAAGATAACGGCGTACGGAATCAGGGCCTACAGCAAAGTCCAGCTCATGAGCATTCCTATTGAGGAAGAGCTGAGCGTCATTTTGCTTCCAGGGTAAAGGTTCAGATACGGATTGATGCTCAAATTCGGGCTGATTTCCCAGCTCACGCCAGGCTCGAGGTCCGATGGCTCGCTGTAGAAGCTGAAGGCCTTTTGCCCGAATTCATGGTTGACCTGCATTTCGTAAAGAACGGTCAGCGCCAGCTTCCTGGACAGTCGGACGTTGATGCTTGGACCCAGATAAAGTTCAAGATCGTTTCCGTAACCGCGCTTGCCAAACACGTTAGTCCGTTCTGACCCGAAAAGGAGCAATGTCAGTGGGCCGTCGCCCACGGTGTAACTCAGGGCCTGGTAGCTCTGGAATGCGGCCAGCATGTCGTTTTGGCGCGAAACCGACGAAATCGGAAAATGCACCCGCATATCAGCGTAGAGATTCAGGTGATCCGTCCTGATCAAACCATCGTAGCCCAATCGTACATATGGATCCTGCATCGTCATTTTCTGTCCAAGAACAGGGTTCCAGGTCCAATACGCCGTACCTGCCAAGATGACTTGTTCAGAAAGGTTGTAACCAAGCGTCATAAAATTCTTGAGCAAAATTGGCCGATTTAGGTCTTGCTCACCGCTAGGCGTGGGCTGGTATGCAGAGGTCCCCTTGAGCGCGGGCCCATAAAATATCGCGTAGTAATTCATGAAAAGAGGATCACTCGTGACCTCTCGTTGCTCCAGTTCAGTGCCGAGCTCGGCCGTCGTCACCTCCGAAGCTGCCTCGATCTGGGGCACTTCACTGGTCGCTTCCGTCGCTCCGGTTAAAGCCAGTTCCACTTCCCCGTCACCGTCAGCGCTGGGCGCAAGCGATTCAGCTGTAACTCGTTCGTCCTCGCTGGATTGGACAACATCTTCGTTCGCTAAAACATTTGCGAGAGCACCTCCCGTCAGAAGTCCCGCAGCTAGCGCAAAAATCCCGAAGCGTCCAATCGTCCCCTTCATAGTTTCACCTCGATGGCTCCTCGATGAGTGAAGCAAGGGGCCTGCCATACAGCGGGGCAGTGTTACCGGCCCTGCAGGGGAATACCGCGTTAAAGAAGAGCTTTGCTAACTGATTTTTCGCGGTACAATAAACGCTATGGCACCCGACGCTCCTGATTCGTCCCAACAATGGTATTTGGATGCAAAGGGGCAAAAGTCGGGTCCCTTTACTCCGCAGGAGATCGGAGTTCTCCTTGAACAGGGCTCCGTACAACAGGACGATGTGGTGACACATCCGGATTTCCCGGGCAAGACGATGAGTGTCCGCGATTTCCTGAATTATTATTTTCCGGGCTCCACATCCCAAAGCAAACCCGAACCCACAAACTCAAGACCGGGTACTTTTGAGCCACCACCAAGACCGGACATTCCGCGTGCTGCCACAAACGAGGTTGAATGGGATCATGAGCCCACCAACCCTGCTCTCAGTCTCTTTGACACTCTCCAAGCGGCACGTGAACGCAAACCAAAACAGGAATTCCAGGACATTGACCTGATGCACGCGCCAGAAATCCGAAACCGGATCTGGCTGACTCTGACCATCGGAATGGGCCTGGTCGCCGCGGTCTGGTCCCTGACGCATCTCATACCAAAAGCGGAGGTCGAGACAAGCGCGCCCCGGATTTCTTCGATCAAGGATTCTGAACCGGCCCATTCAAATACTACGGATTCGGCTTCCGCGCCTTCTTCGTCAGTTTCGCGTGTATCAACACCCCCACTGCCGCAATCGACGCCACGCCCGACCGTCACACCGCGGGCTTTTAAGCTTCCTCCAGCGGTGACGCAACATCCAGCCGCGAAACAGGCCCCTCCCGCGCCTCCGCCCGCTCCTGTGCCGACCTTTGAGGCGGCTCCGGAGGACCGCTCAAACGTTTTTCCAGAATTTGAAGCCGATCCTGTACAGCCCGAGGACGCTCCTTCGGCTGCTCCAGAAATGATGGATGAATCTTCGGATTTTTACGTTCAGCCGGCCAGCATTCCGCCTTCGCCGGCCGCCGAACCGGGATACGAATAAGCAACAGCGCGGCGCGATCCGGCCTTGACGCACGGTTCTGGATCGGAAATAACATCCAGGTGTCTCACAAAGGGCTGCTGATCACATTCGAAGGGACCGAGGGCGCTGGCAAATCCACCTTGATCCGGGAGGTCGCGAGCAAGGTTACCCGCGATTTCGGAAATGTCATCATTCGCCTGACTCGAGAACCCGGTGGAAGTCCGATCGCGGAAAAAATCCGCCGAGTTATTCTGGATGACCCCATCGATCCCCTCGCTGAGCTGTTCCTGTACGAAGCCGCGAGAGCAGAACACATGGCTAAAACGATTGTCCCCGCGTTAACATCCGGAGAGATCGTCCTTTGCGACCGCTTCACCGATTCAGCGCTTGCCTATCAGGGGCATGCCCGCGGGCTATCCTGGAAAACAGTCAAAGCACTGAATCAGATCGCGACCGGCGGTATCGAACCCGATCTGACGGTGTTATTGGACATCGATCCAGCGCTCGGGCTTCAACGGGCACGCGAGCAGACCCGTTTCGAAGCCGAAGGGGTGGCCTTTCAAATAAAAGTTCGCCGGGGTTTTCTAAAAGCCCGTGCGGAAAACCCGAAAAGATGGCTAACTCTGAAAGTTGCATCAGGAAACCCGGAACAGCTCGCCGAAATGGTCATGACGGCCGTTCATCGACGGTTTGGACGACGCCTCAGGGACCTTGAAAGGTCGTCCGGTTCATGACCACGTCCTCCCCGTCCCTCCCAGCCGAAAGAATATTTCCGATTCCCAAGCCGGTCATCCGGCATCATGGAAAGACGATCTTCGGCCCCATGAAGGAGTGGCACACAAAAGGACGGATCGCACCAGCGCTCCTGCTGACCGGAACCAGTGGAATCGGCAAGCGGCATGTGGCCTACTTCATTGCCCAGTGGATTTTATGCGAGCGAAACGGCTTTTCTAAACACGAGGCCTCGGAATTCGGAGGAGATCTTTTCGGTACTGCTCCGCCATTGGAAACCGCGGATCCGCTGACCGAGCCGTGCGGGGAATGCGCGAGCTGCCAGCGCGCCATTCATGGAAACTGGGTGGATTTCGTCGAAATCGCGCCGGATCCCGAAACCGGAACACTTAAAATCGAACAGTTCAGAAGAATGAAGGAGTCGCTTGGTTTCGGTGCCCATGAAGGCGCTTATCGAATCCATCTGATCCCGAATGCGGACCGGATGACCCCCCAGGCCGCGAATTCGGTTCTCAAAATCCTGGAGGAGCCTCCCCGGGGTTGGCTTTTCTTCCTGACTACGAACGACCCAAGCCTGGTATTGCCGACCGTTCTTTCGCGATGCCAGGTACTCCGATTGAAGCCCTTTGATTCCGCGACACTCGACGAACTTCTCCTTGCTTCCGACGTCCCGGCGCAGCGGAAGGCCGTTTGTCTCGAACTCGCTCAGGGAAGTTGGGGGAAAGCAGCCGCGCTGGCCAGTGATGAAATCTGGGAATACCGGATTGAATTTTTCGATTTCTTGAAATCGCCGCAAGGCCACCTGAACCGTCTCATCGATTGGACTTCCCAGGACAATCAGGCAGGAGAACAACAATTGAGCCGTTTCGCGCTTCTCCTGGATCAATTGGAACACATGCTTTTTGACCTGATCCGCTGGAGCTTGGATCCGAAGGATCCTGTGCGCCACGGCTGGAGCAATTCGGACGGAGCGGCCGCCCTCGCTTCACACGCCCGGTCCATGACAAAACAGCTGGGCGGGACGGATCAAGCGCGCCTTTTCTGGATTGAGCGCGCCGAACGCCTCGCTCGAGCGCGACAGGAATCACTTAGCCCGGTAAACCGAAAGCTCCTGATCCAGGATCTTCTTATCCCTTTTCTGAGATAAAGGTTCTGCGCCCGAACTCCTGATGTAGGCGCGCCAGCTCTGATTTCATCTCGGCTTCGCCCAGGCCTCTCTCATCCGCCCAAACACGCGCCAGCATTTCAACCCAGGGGGCACCGTGATCAGCGCGCGACAGAAAGAGCGCCTGCCTGCGCAGGAAGAAATCCTCGAGATGAACCACCATCTCCGTTTTGATCGAATAGCGAAGTTGCGCGGCAAGATACGGAAAGCCTTCCGGATCAGCACCCGTTTTTCGCCCCTTGCTTTCGAGGTCAATGTCCAGAATGGTCAAAGCTTCAGCACCGTACCGATTCAGAAGTTCCTCCGGAACCTCGACTCTTCTGCGCGCCGCCTCGATATGGCAGGCTTCAACGGCTTCGCGTGTTGCGTTGAGATTCAAGGGCACCCGGGTTCTGGGGCTCGTCAATTCATGCGGCAATACGGGGCATTTGCCTTTCATGGCGTCTTTTTTCCTGGCCGAGATGGCAAAATTGACGATTTCCTCGGCCATGGTCCGGTGGGTGGTGTACTTCCCTCCGGCAACAATGACCGTTCCGCCCGGCCCGTGGTCAATGTGATGCTCGCGGCTGACCTTTTGAAGAGGACCAGATGAACCGTCACCCAGCGGTCCCATGAGGGGCCGAACACCGACGTAGGCACTGATGATGTCCGAGTCGCTCAAATCAAGGGAAGGAAAAGTCCGGCGGAGCTGCTTCATCAGATAGTCGATATCGGAACGGGAAATACCCGCCTCGCCGGGATCCTGGGGCGAAGGCCCGTCGGTGGTCCCGACAATCGCAACTCCTTGGCCCAAGTCTGGACGAGGCATCACGAAGCAAATTCGCCCGTCTTCGGGAACCGTCATGACAACCGCGCCTGGAACCGAAAGTCTCTTCAGATCAAAAACGAGATGGACGCCCTTGCTCGGGGCAAGCCATTTTTTCCAGCGACCGGGGGCCAAACGCTGGCCAAGTTCATCGGTCCATGGACCGACGCATGAAATCACCTGATGCGCACGGATGTCGGTTTCGCCGCTTCCAAGGGGTTTCTCAAGGTCCCGGGCACGAAAACCGGTAATACGATCCCCCGTCCAAAGCGGACCCACGGCTTCCGTATAATTGGCAATCGCGGCGCCATTCTGATGGGCCGCCCTCAAGGTCGCGATCGTCAGAACATCGTCCCACATTGAGGCATCGAAATATCTGAAGCCTCCTTTGAGCCCTTCGCTCCGTAAAGCCGGAATTTCCTTAAGGAGCCGCTGCTTCGAAAGACCCTTATGCATCCCGGGGCTTCTGAAAAGCGCCAGGAGATCGTAAAGCCACATCCCCATGCCCAGAACCATCCGCCCGTGCGGATCCCCTTCGAAAACCGGAAAGTAAAACGGCAAAGGCCTGACCATGTGGGGAACGGTGTCGAGAAGGAAAGCCCGTTCCGACAACGATTCGAAGACGAGGGAAAATTCGAGATTTTGGAGGTAACGAAGTCCGCCGTGAATCAACTTGGAGCTACGCGAAGAAGTTCCGGTCGCGAAATCACCGCGTTCGACGAGCGCGACTTTCAGGCCTCGCGACGCCGCATCCCGAGCTACTGCCGCGCCCGTGATCCCCCCCCCGATGATCAAGAGGTCGAATACCTCGTCATTGAATTTTCGAAGAGCGGCTTCACGGCTTCTGAAAGAGAAATCACGAATTTCCAGCCCCATTTTTCGCTCCTATACTCCGCTTGAGTGGCTCGTCGGCGCCGGACGCGTCAGCCCGATTCCAAGTTCCGCGAGCTGATCCGGGTTCACCGGTGAGGGTGATTCCGACATCAAGCAATGGCCTTTCTGAGTCTTCGGAAAAGCCATCACATCCCGGATCGGACCGACTCCGCAGAGAAGGGCCGAAAGCCGATCCACGCCGAAAGCGATCCCGCCGTGCGGCGGCGTTCCGTATTGAAGCGCTTCGAGGAAGAATCCAAACTTTTCCCGCGCCTCCTCCGGGCTGAGCCCCAGGTGCTTGAACATCGCCGCCTGGACGTCCGAACGATAGATCCTCATGCTTCCGCCACCAATCTCAACGCCATTTAAAACCATATCATAGGCTGCCGCCTGAATTTTATCGAGATTGCGTCCATTCACAAAATCATCAAAAAACTCCGGCCTCGGTGAGGTAAACGGATGGTGGCAGGCGTAATAACGATTCTCTTTTTCATCAAATTCCAGAAGCGGGAAATTAACGACCCAGAGGAATGCCGGCTTCCCCTCGCCCGGTTTCGGGATGAGTCCAAGCCGGGTCCCGACGGCCAGCCGGAGCACTCCCAAAGCATCGAAGACAACCTTGTCCTTCGAATCAGCGACCGCGAGCACGAGATGCCCGGGCTGGAGCTGGAGGCGATCCCTGAGCGCCGCCTTTTCTGTCTCACTGAAGAATTTCGCCGCTGGCGACTGGAGATCTCCGTTGGGTTGAACTTTTATCCAAAGGAGGCCCTTTGCGCCGAACGTCGCAGCCTGAGCCTGAAGATCATCGAGGTCCTTGCGTGAGAACTTCTCGGCCTGCCCGGGAATCACAATCGCGCGTACCGAACCCCTGCCACCGCGAGCATTCGAAGCAAGCGCGTTCTTGAATACCTGGAATTCGCTCTCTTTGAAAACATCGGAAAAATCGGTGAGTTCGAGCCCGAAGCGAACGTCCGGCTTATCACTCCCGAAACGGGACATCGCTTCGGAATAAGGCATTCTCGGGAACGGAGTCTGGATCTCCACTCCAAGAATCTCCTTCCAAAGCTTCGCGATCGCCGATTCCAATATCGGAAAAAACGCCTCTTCGTCCATAAATGAAGCTTCGATGTCAATTTGCGAGAATTCCGGCTGGCGATCAGCGCGCAGGTCCTCGTCCCGAAAACAACGCGCGACCTGGTAGTAGCGATCCATCCCGCTGACCATAAGCAGCTGCTTGAGAGTCTGGGGCGATTGCGGCAAGGCGTAGAAAGTCCCCGGATTCAGACGACTTGGGACAATAAAGTCACGCGCACCCTCAGGAGTCGATTTGTATAAAATGGGCGTCTCGATCTCGAGAAAAGAATGCTGATCCAGATGGTTCCGAATAATCGAAAGCATTCTATGTCGGATCATGAGATTACGCTGAAGCGAAGGGCGGCGAAGATCCAGATAACGATACTTAAGCCGCAATGTCTCGGCTACATCAACATCATCCTCGATCAAAAACGGCGGGGTTTTCGCCTCGGACAAAATAGCGAGATCGGAGCAGGCGACTTCAAAAGCACCCGTGGCAAGCTTCGAATTCGTCATGCCCTCGGGGCGATGCCGCACCTTCCCTTTGCACCAGATCACATGTTCGGATCTCAACTTCCCGGCCATCTCAAAGGCCTCAGCACCGTGCGAAAGCGCTGGGTCAAAGACGATCTGGGTGATCCCGTATCGATCGCGCAAATCGGCGAACACCAGGCCGCCATGATCCCGACGTTTTGCGATCCATCCGCAAAGGGTCACTTCTTTTCCCAGATCGGATGTCTTCACTTCCCCACAGGTATGCGAACGAACTATTCTTTGCGCCATGACACGAAGCTAACATCCTGAAAACATAAAGGCAATCTTCTGGGAGGAGAATGGAGGCATATGGTTTGCTTTCTGGCGGATGAAAGGAAAAATCTTCATGCTGCGAGCGTCTATTCTGTTCTTCCTGCTCGGGCTAGCAGCAATTTTTTCCAGCATCACCAATACGCCGGGCGTTCCATTTGAAACCGCTCGGGCCGTCTTTTTTACGTTAACAGGAATGGCGATCTTCACTTTTCTCGTCGCATTAATACGGGGGCCTGAATTCAAGGGGTCTTTCGCGGCGCGGCCTGTTCAATTCCCACGTCCGGCTCCGGACCCGCGGCGCCCGGAAGATCGGGTACTTTGAGCAACGGCGCTTCGGCGATTTCCCGCCGTTCCTATTCAAAAAAAACAGTGGCCAATTCGTGGGAGGAAATCTGGGAGGCAGGCCCTTATTACGAGAGAATTTCGGAACTCCTCGAAGACGCTAAAAGCCACGTTATATTCGTCGGTTGGCAAATCGACTCCCGCCTGCCGATGCCCCGGCCGGTCCGACCGACCACTGCCCTGCTCGGAGCCATGGCGCCCCCACGCGAACGCCTGAAAGAAAAAGTGATTCGGTTATGTGAATCCAAACCGGATTTTCACGTGTATTTCCTGATCTGGGATCACTCATATCTTTACGTAATCGAACGAGAGCTCTGGCAAGGGCGTATCTGGGACGAAGTTCACCCGCGGGTTCATTTCATCTTCGATAATCGCCACGCCTTCGGCAGCTCGCATCATGAGAAAATCTGTATTATCGACGGGGTTACCGCCTTCTGTGGCGGCATCGACCTTTGCGACGAACGGTGGGATACCCCAAACCACTTCTACCATGATCCACGCCGATCTCTCGACTGGAAAGCCGAAAACCACGGGCCATATCACGACATGGCCGTTCAGGTGACCGGAGAAGCATGTATCGACATCCACCGGCACGTCGAAAGAAGATGGAAAGCCATTTCGTCCATCCCCTTTCCCCGCGCCGCAACAGATCAGCGCCCCTCGCAGGGACACCTGGTCTATATCAGCAGAACCGTCGCGAACGATCCGCCGGGCCGCCCCATCGTGCGCGAAATCGAATTTTTGTTTCGCGACCTGATCCAGGCGGCAACAAAACGCATTATTCTCGAAGGACAATATTTCTGGTCCACGGAGATGAACGACCTGCTGATTACAAAACTCCAGGAAATGCGGGGAACTGGTTTCGAACTCATCATCATCTTATCCGAACTGCGCCAGGTGAAGTCTTTCACCCGTGTCATGGCCCAACACCAAATGAAGCTGCTGGAACAGCTTCGCACCGCAGCCCGAGTCACCGGCACCCGGCTGATAACCGGAGTGCCTTATGTGGCGGGACATCAGGCGGCAACCGGCTCGCCCGCGGGCGGCATCAAGCCCATCTACGTACATTCGAAAGTACTCGTCATCGATGATCGTTACCTCAGCATCGGGTCAGCGAACTTCGCGCGACGCGCTTTGCGCGTCGACACCGAACTCACGCTGACTCTCGAAGCAAAAAACGTTGCCGACCGGTCACATATTCGAAGATTCGCCGACCGGGTATTAACACATTGGAAGCTCTCGGACAGGCGACCAGTGAATACAGACGTTTTCGTCCGCCCGTCGAAGCCCACTATCGATCTCTATTTCAGGAATTGGCGGCATTGGTCGATTCCCCTCTCCCCGTTTTTTGATCCGCTTGTGTCCTGGTTTCAGCCGTTTCGCTGGCGTTTTCGGCGGCTGTCTCGCCAACTCTTCGTGGCACCGAACGCATTTCGGCTTTTTCTGGCCTGCGAGGCGGCGGCTTTTCCGGTCACTTATCTGATTGCCGCCAGCACCCTTCCGTTCAGTTCCATTATTTTCTACAGCAGCCTGACAGCAGCGCTCCTGGTTTTTCCGGTGCCGTTTTTTGCCGTCACGGTGCTGGCGTCCTTTCAACTCGGAGTTGATGAGGCCGCTCGCATTATCCTCCCCAGTTTCTGGATCGCCTCACTTTTCGGATACGCGATCACACGCATATTCCCGCTTCAGGCGCGCTCTTTTTACGATCAATCACGGCGCGGACTTGCCGACGAGCGGCTGGGCGTCAGGACGTTTCGGTTCTTGATGCGGTGGATTGCCGACCCGCGCGTTAGCCTGCAATCCAAGATTGCTTATGAAGGGTTTTATTGTGTACCATTCCCATGGTTCGTCTTCGCAACCTGGATCGTGCTCCCAGCGTGCATCTATGTACTCTGCAAACTGATCGCGGTGCTGGTGCCACCGGCTCTGATGACCGCACTCGGGGAGAACGCGCCGGCCGCGATTGCCGCGCTGCTGGTTCTGAAAAATTGGCAGCTCCGGCAAATCTGGACGAAACGAAATTTCGGGAGATCTTCGGGTCGGTATGCAAAAGAAACGTCTCAAGGTACTGACATATAATATCCATAAGGGATTCAGCTCGGGAAACCGGCGTTTCGTCCTCAGTCGCATTCGTGAGGCGATCCACTCGGTTCATGCCGATCTCGTATTTCTCCAGGAAGTCCAAGGCGAGCACGATTTGCACAAACAGACGATCCAGGAATGGCCGACCGAGCCGCAATTCGAATACCTCGCCGGCGAACTCTGGCCACACTTCGCCTACGGGAGAAACGCGGTCTATTCGAACGGCCATCACGGAAACGCGATTCTCAGCAAGTACCCGATTCTCTTCTGGGAAAATATCGATATTTCAAATAATCGCTTCGAACGGCGCGGACTGTTGCACGTCATGATCGACGTTCCCGGGAAAACAAAGCCGGTTCACGCGATCTGTGTTCATTTCGGCCTCTTTGAATCGGACCGGCGCGAACAGATCAGCCGGCTTTGCGCCCGCATCGACTCACACGTGCCGCACAACGAACCCCTGATCATCGGCGGTGATTTCAACGACTGGCGGCTGCGCGTCTCGAAGCTCCTCGGCGACAGACTGAGCGCCCGCGAGGCTTTTCATTCTTTTCACGGTAACCACGCGCGCACATTTCCGAGTTGGCTGCCGGCCTTGCCCCTGGACCGGCTCTACTATCGCGGGATGAGCATCGAGAACGCGAAATGTTTCACCGGGAAGCCGTGGAATGTCCTGTCGGATCACGCTGCACTTTGGGCGGAGATGGTCGTTTGATTCGAAGTTTGCGCTCAAGCCGCGCGTGACGAGGCGGCAAGTTCGAGAATGTTCGCCAATTCCTCGAGTGTATACGGCTTGGCAAGGAACAGGGCACCCGGAAGATGTCGTGCGCGATTTTCACCTTCCTGAACCGCGGACACCACGATCGTCGGCGGAATACGTCCGAACTTATCCCGAATCGCCTGATAAACTTCTTCACCGCTCATCCCTGGCAGACTCAGATCCAAAAGCATGACATCAGGCCAGGTCGTTTCCAAATATTTGAGCGCGTGCTCGCCATCGTCCACGAGATCGGGTTGATGATCGTAGGCCTCGAGAACCATACCGAGCGTCTCACGAACCGAAGGATCATCTTCTACAACTAAAACCCTCATTCATTGCTCCACGTTTTTTATTCTGAAAACTTCTAAGTACGTCTGCTGCGCAGGCAAACTCGACAAGTACAATGGAGCAAGCTTTTTGCATATTTAGCGCCAAAAGGCCATATGTTTTTTGGGCGTTTGAGGCTCGTTCATCAGCCGTTGTTTAAACCCCCGGGAATAATTGGACACGGGATGCTCCATTGTAAATTTCACTGAATAATATGCGAGGTTCCAAAATGATGAAGATCAGATTTGAAGATGATTCCTTAGGACGCATGAGCGTTCCCGCAGAAGCCATGTACGGCGCACAAACAGCCCGTGCGCTCGCGAATTTCCCCATCTCAGGCCTATGCGCCTCACCAGCTCTGATCAGGGCGTATCTGCAAATTAAACTCGCCGCAGCGCGGGTTAACAAGACCTGTCAGGTCCTGCCGGAAGGGATCCCGGAACAGATCGTACGCGCAATACAGCAGATTCTTTCTTCAGAACAGAGCTGGAGAGACCTCTTCCCCGTTGATGTCTATCAGGCGGGGGCCGGAACAAGCCAAAATATGAATATAAACGAGGTGATCGCGAATTTCGCAAACCAAGGGCGCGGCAAAGGAGAGGGATCGGTGCCCCTCGTCGCCGTACACCCGAATGATCATGTCAATCGATCCCAGTCAACGAACGATACTTATCCGACGGCAATGCGACTGGCGTTACTCGAAAGTTCCAAACCACTGGTTGAGGAACTTCGAAAATTGGCCAAAGCGTTCCAAGAGAAGGGACAAGCTTGGGATAATATTCCAAAATCCGCCCGAACTCATCTTCAAGACGCCGTTCCGATCCGGCTCGGGCAAGAGATGACGGCCTACGGCATTACGGTCGAGCGCTGCGCTCGTTGGGTGGAAATCGGAAGAGATGCTCTCCGCGAACTCGGTATCGGGGGAAGCGCCGCGGGCACGGGCCTCACCGTGCCGGACGGATTCGCACCGGGAATGATCCAAGAACTCAAATCGCTCACGGGGGAGGAACTCTCACTTTCAGGCAATCTCTGCGAAGCCATGCAGTCTCAATCACCCGTTTTACTTTACTCCTCCATGCTTCGGATCATGTCAGTCGAATTGACCCGAATCTGCAACGATCTTCGTCTCTTGTCATCGGGGCCAAACACCGGGCTCGCCGAAATCATTTTACCCGCAGTGCAACCCGGTAGCAGCATTATGCCGGGCAAGGTGAATCCGTCGATTCTTGAAATGGCCAATCAGACCTGGTTCTCTGTTATGGGTTTCGACCACACGGTGGCGCTGGCTGTTCAGGCCGGACAACTGGAATTGAATGTCATGATGCCCATCATGGCCCATTCGCTTCTTGAGGCGACCCGAATAGCGACCCATGCTGCACGGGTCGTACGGCAAAAAGCCATTGAAGGAATGAGGCCCAACGAATCGCGGCTCCGCCGTTACTTTGAAAATACGCCGCAAATCGCCACCGCACTCTCGCCAAAGCTCGGTTATGAAGCCACGGCAAAACTCGTAACCGAAGCGACTGAAAGCGGAAGATCCGTCGTTGAACTCGTTCGTGAACGAAATTTGATCAAGAAAGGCGAACTGGAGTCACTGCTTGATGTTCGTCGGCTGACCGGAATCTGATTGCGCCTTGACCATCTGACCATTTGAACGCGGAATCACGTCTGGCATCTGGTCAATGGGGTTATCATAATCAGGGCCGTCCATTTCCGCTTCGTCCTCGGTTTCAAGTTCCGGATGAGCATCATTGGTACAACCCGGCTGCCCGGGCCCCTCGCCGATACGAACGTGCCAATGGTTCCGATGGCTTTTCACGTGACGGATAAACCGCCCGAATTTCTCCCAATCCGGGTCTCCCCTGGCCACTTTTGCAAGCTTTCGGATATGAGACCTGTCAAGAAACGCGACCTTCACGCAAGCGTAAGGGTTCTTGAATAACTGTTTCGCCAGCCACCAATTCGCGACCGGGTCGAATTGCCGATGGAAGCTCACGATCGAATCCTTATACGGTCGAGTCATGAGAAACCCGAGATCCACGTCCTGCCCCGTTGTGTGAGAAGCATGGCCCCTTCGTCCGACCCGTCCAGGCAAACATCCGCCCTTCGGAGCCGAGATATCTCCCACGATTAAACGAACACCCGCGTACTCGGGAGCCGAATATTGCCCCCCGACCTGACGCCCCACCCATTCCAGCATCCCGATCATCGCGTCCGTGCCGAAATCCACGCAACGAAACGGAGCTCGCAGACGGATACGATTCGAGGATGTCGGCACGATTTTTCGGCCTCGCGCGAGAAAGCCGTTGTTTACGGAACAGTACGACTGCTCTTCCCCGCGAAGCACCTGATCCGAAATGTAGGCCAGGACGTCATTCAACTTCCCTGACGCGACATTGTCGGCGTATTCACGTTGCTCGGTGGTCATTTCACCGCAGTAACTCGTCTTTCGGCGCTGCCAGGAACACCGATCCACCCGTCGCCTGCGCTTGAATTTCGGCGTACCGCAACAGTGATGTCCGTTGTAAGGAAACTCAGGATTCCATTCCGCGCAAAAGTCGAGCGTCGGGCCTTCGCCATAGAACTCACTGTTTGACCCCGTTCTTTTGGCCGAAACAGCCGGATCCGAGGACAAATTCGATGAGGAAGACCAGCCCACGAGCGAAGTCGCCGAATTCCGCCCCGGCCAGACCTTCGAAGCGAACGAATAATCAGTAACGAATTCAGAGCTAGGTGAGCTCGGTAGGAATTCGGGCTCGACTGAACGGGATTGGGCAGCTTCAAGCGTCGAGCATAATCCGGACAGAAACCCCGAAATCGTGATCACTCCCACGATGAAGGCCTTTGATGACAAAAATGAAATCTTCACTTGGAAACAATAGAAATTAAACAGGCGATAGTCAAGCGAACGGCACGCCGAAACCGTCAGAGATTCTTCACGTAGCGCAGCTGTTCTTCCAAATCCTCGGTTTCATCTTGCCAGTACTGATGCGACCCGAACTCCGGGAACGCAAGCGGAAATGCCGGATCGTTCCAACGACGCGCCACCCATGCGGTGTAATGAATATATCGCAAAGCACGGAGAGGCTCGATCAGCTTCAGGCCGGAAACATTGAAATCACGCATTTCGCGATAGCCTTCGAGCAGGATCGTACGCTGCCGTAAGGCTTCGTCATCCCTCCCGGGAACAACCATCCAGACATCCTGGACGGCGGGTCCCCGGACCATATCGTCAAAATCGACGAAGAACGGACCTTCCTTGTTCCACAAAAGATTTCCAAGGTGACAATCGCCGTGAATCCGATGAATCGGGGCCGCATCGAACCATGGCTGCACGCGACGGCAGATCTCCTCCGCTGCTTGCACATACCTCGACTGGAATTCGATAGGAATGAAATTACCCTGTAATAAGAATTCCAGCTCAGAAAGGCCGTAGGACACGGGACCGATGAGCACGCGATGCTCAGCTCGCCGCGAGGCTCCGACGTTATGAATCCGGCCAAGCAGCCTGCCGACCCTGCGAAGCTGTTCATCAGAAAGCTCTTCCGGGGCTCTCCCGCCCACCTTCGGAAATACCGCATAATAGATCCCGGCGTGCTCCATCTGGCGGAGAGTCGAACCGTCACTGAACGGCAATGGCGCGACGGCCGGGATCTCGGCTTCCAGAAGTTCCCGCAGAAAAGCATGCTCTTCCAGGATCTGCTCGCGGCTCCAGCGGCCCGGCCGATAGAATTTGATGACGCGTCTCTTTGCATACAGGGCAGCCTGCGGCAGATTGAAGCCGGCGGAGGTTTCCGGGACATCAACGGCATCTTCGATTTCGACGTCGTAAACGCGATTTTCGAAACTGTTCAACGCGAGAGCGCGTCCCGTGCACCGGAAGCCCGCGGATTCCGCGGCATCAAGCACCCGGTCAGGCGTAAGCTCGAAAAAGTAGCGCGTCTGATCCACTCCCGCGGACGGGCGCCGCGCGTCCATCACCCCGACCCCAAAATACGATCGACCGGAGTATCGAGTTTTTTGTCACGATTGCAGTCTTTGCAGGACGGAACGATGTTGCCCTTCACGCTCGAACCGCCACGCGCAAGCGGAACAATATGATCCATCGTCAACTCGTGTGCGCGGAACTTACGACCGCAATAATGACAGATCCCGCGGTTCAAAAGACTCAACCACCACTGGGTTTTTTTTAGCTTTTGAGCCTTTTCACGTTCTTTTTTGATCCTTTTCGGATCGGACAGTTCGGGATCGAGACTATAATACTGATCGCTTCGGCTGTTATCCGGCATCGGGACCTCATAGCATGTTCAAAGGACCATTGTCACCTAGCTACCCGGAGGCGACGCGGAAGCTTCGGCAAAACGAACCCGATCCGCGAACGTCCGGTCAAAGGTGTAAATATGGTAGCTGTGCCGAATCACCGAGCGTGCGACATTTCGCACCGGAATTCCCGAACGAGTCACGCCCTTTTCAACCCCACGATGGGCGTGCCCGTGAAACGCCGCATCCGCGCCCGCATTGTCGATCGCCTCTGCAAGAAGATAGCTGCCCAGAAAAGGATAAATCTCCCGCGGCTCTCCCTCCAGAGTACCTTCGACGGGCGAAAAGTGAGTCAGCACAAATCTGAAATCCGTATCCAGCTGGCTGAGTATCGAGCCGAGAAGCTGCGCCTGATTCCGGCCGTGCCGGGCAAAATCCTTCGTTTCCTGTTCACCGAATTCGGTGACGCAAGCACCGAAATACCCCCCGCCGAATCCTTTTAATCCAGCGATACCGATCCGGCTTCCCCTGATCGTGAAAACGGCGGACGCCCCCTCAAGCACCGTCACCCCCGCATCGGCGAGAATGGTCTCGATCTCTTTTTGCCGGTTCTGGTGAAAATCATGATTTCCGAAAACGGCGACGACCGGTAACGGCAGGTCCTCAAGATCCCGCGCGAGCGCCCGGGCTTCGTCCTCCGAGCCGTGATGGGTCAGATCACCGCAGATGAAAAGAAGATCCGCCTTCCCCTTCAGCCCGTCGAATGAAGTTGTTACACGTTCGTGTCCATAATGAAGATCCGCGACAGCGGCAATTCGAATCACGAGACCTTCTCCATGTCATCCGGCTCATGTACGGTCTGGACCTTGATCTGATTATCAATACTCTTGTCCGGCAGGAATTCCTGAGCAACCTGCTGAGCCGCGATACGACGTTCCGGAGAGCTCACCTCGCCTCTCAGGATCAGGCGGTCGCCCTCGAGTTCGAATTGAACATCGAGTTCATTGGTCCTGGGATCTTCCGCAAAACGCTCTCGCAGGTGCCCCAAGCCGTATTCTCGATGAAAGGCATCCGACCAGACCCGGCTGAGCTTTTCCTCTCCGCGCGGCAAAGGTGCCGGAGAAGCCGGAGTGACCGCGCTCCTTTCGGCCTGCGGGGGTCTCGTCGCGGCATTTCCGAACACATCCTGGTACAAACGATGGATAACGAAATTCGGAACTCCGATGTCATTGGATTGCGCGTACAAAAGCAAGCTGAGTATCCGACGTGGAGCGCGTCGTGCCCGCCGGATCAGGTACTCCCAGTCGAGCCGTGCGTGAGAAAGCAACGCAATTGCATCATGCCAATGGCTCGGCGTCCATTCGCTGTGGGCGACCGCTTTTATAATGAGAAGGTCCTCGGGGGCGACCAGGCGAAGCCGCTTGCCGTGAAATTCCGCGATGGTCATTCGCTCGTACATCTCAGAGTCGAGGTAGATATCGCCTTTCGATTTGAAAATGACGTCCACGAGAATGTCTTCTTTGAAAGCCTTGTAAAGCCAGACCGGATCCGTCTTTTCAGTTCGGAACCCGTGCCTGGCCAGCGCTCTGAGCGATACTTCCGCTCCTTCCGGCGTAACGAAAAGATCGATATCGCGGGTCGTGCGCGGCCGGCCGAGGCCGCTTGAGGCGATTCCGCCTATAAATGCATAACGGACGCGCGCCTCTTCCATCGCTTCGACGACGTCCTCGAGCACCTTGTTAAAACGAGCCGCCGTTTCGGGATCTTCCGTTGACAGGCCTTTTTGCTGCTTTGCTGCCGATCCACCTTTTACAACTCGCATGATTCCCCGCTCTTTTTAGAACGTCGAACGCACGAACACCACGTCAACGAAGTATCAAAAGGCGCGCCAGTCGGATGTCACGGGAATACCGCTTGCACCGTCTGGCAGCATATACAAGCGAATGAAAAGCAGCAGACCTGTAACTCTGCACGGAGGGATTTATGCCAGATAGGCAGAATGAGGAAAAAACCACCGACCGCCACAACATTTCGAATGACGTGCAGCAAGACGAGGACAAGACTCCCGTCGGCAGCGGTCTACCGAATGCTGAAAGCGCTTCTCTCGAGGGAAGACCCGTCGAACGCCCTAAGGCCGGCGGTCGCCCTGGAGCGAGAGGCACAGCCGCGATGGATGAACAGACGCGCAAGGAAGTTGCCCGTAAAGGCGGCCTTGCCGTGTCACGCAACAAGCAGCACATGGCTGAAATTGGACGAAAAGGTGGCCAAAGCGTTTCAAAAAACAGGGAACACATGGCAAACATCGGACGAAAGGGAGGTGCCGCTTCGCGCGGGCACAGAGGATCATAAATCGATCGTCATACCTTCATAGGCAAACGACCAGTCGACTTCGTGAATTTTAGTTCCGGAGCGCCGGGCTGAAGTCAGCTGATTCTGGTAGTAGCGCATGGCTTGGGCTTGAGCGACGGCGATTTTGTCGTCCGTAGAAGCCGGATCATGATGCATGAAGATGACGCGTTTTATGCCTTCGCGGATGGCGATGTCGAGGCCGAGAGAAGCGGCCGCGTGGCCCCAGTCAACTTTCTCGATGGTTTCCATGAGTGTGTACTGGGCATCGAAAAGCATGAGATCAAGATTCTGGTAAAGAGGGAGATCCTTGCCTAGCTGTTCCGGCGTCACTCGAGTGCATTCGGTATCAACGCAATGGGCGACAGCTTTACCGCCCCTTTCAAAACGATATCCCCAGCATGGATCCGGATGGTCGAGCTGGTACGGGGTAACGCGAACGCCAGCCAGATCAAATGGCTTTCTGGGCTCAAGCTGGTGATATTCGATTATGGAGCCCAGCTGTTCGAAGGCGACCGGAAAAAACGGCTTTCTGAATAGCGTCCGAAAGATCTCCGGCAATTCCGGTTGAACCGCGTACACGTGTATCCGGTTTCCGGGAATGAAGATGGGGGTAAAGAACGGCAGCCCGATCAGATGATCCCAATGAAAATGCGTAAAAAGAATGTGGACCTCGCCGGAACCGGTTCCGCACGGACCTTTCATCATTTCATAGCCAAGAGGACGGATGCCGCTACCCGCATCAACAATGAGCTGACCGTCAGATGTTTTCACTTCAAGACAGGACGTATTGCCGCCGAACCCTCCCAGAACGTGCTGAGGAAGACTCAAGAAAAAGGAATCCAAATCGGACCGATGCTTAGCGTCATGATCAAAAAACCGATTAAACAACTCGCGCACGTGCTTTTCGACAGCGCCCGGGGTCGCGGGGGCCGGGATGGTTCCCCTAACGCCCCAGATCTTAAGTGACATCGAGGGATCCCCGGAACGCTGGGTTACGCTTTTGTTATGATTTTGCTTGGATGTCATCGATTTTTCGCGGGGTTAACTTACACTTGGGGGCCTGACGATCGCCGCTCCGAGCAGCACAATGATTGAGAAAAACAGCACATGCCAAAGCCGTCGAATAGGAGCGCATGCTTGATACCTTGGAAAAATTATAACAGCAAAATTCGTGGGCGCATCCGAAATCACTCGACCCGACCTAAAGTTTCAAGAAATTTCGAACTTCTGAAAGGAGTTGGCAAAAGACACCGTGCCGCGTTACTTAGGGACCACTATGAAACGTGGACGTCCAAAGGGTCGCTCTCGCGACCGCCGCTCGTTTGGTCCTTTAGGTGACTTGATTCGTAAGAACCGGCTCGATAACGGGTATGGTCTTCTTGATGTTGCCAAAGCTTGCGAATGCTCTGTTCAGTTTGTTTCCAATATGGAACACGGACGCGCGCCGCTTCCCTGGGAAAAAGTTTCCCAGCTCGCCGCTGTGCTGAAGATCCCGGTCGAGGAACTCCAAGCCGCGAATCTTGCAATCCGATCTGATTTTAACTCCTTCGTCAGGACGTCAAAAGGAAAGCAACCGAAAGCGACACCTTCAAACAAAGGTTCCGGAACGGCTTCGGCGGTGGCATTCGTGGCGTGCGCGGCCAAAGATGAGCAACTCCGGCAGGTGATCCAGCGTTACCAGATCGCCACTCCTGAAATCCGAAAACGTTTCGTCCGCGCGGCGATGCAGATTCTCTGATCTTGATCGAAAACCGTCGAATACCACTCCGAGTTTGCGCCCAATCCGAGGTAACAGGTAAAGGTTTGTAACGGACCCGAATTTCCCATCATTTCCATCCAAAAACCGCCACCTCAGCGGGCGCACCGGAACCCGGCGGAGTTGAGCGAGACCGACGGCCCGTAGAACAGATAAGAGGCGAACACTCCGGCGTCCGCAAGACTGGACCAGCTGCCGCCGCGAAGAACAGCGCCACCGGCGAGGTTGATATACGATTTG
>Ga0208245_1000911_pt1 | contig 20283 bp, 19 predicted proteins | sample RifOxyC1_FD_184035 | JGI IMG/M metagenome (GOLD analysis project Ga0208245, IMG submission 184035) | Soil microbial communities from Rifle, Colorado - Rifle Oxygen_injection C1 (SPAdes) | ecosystem: Environmental > Terrestrial > Deep subsurface > Rock core/Sediment | place: Rifle, Colorado... | reverse complement strand
AAGATTTATCAGAAAAAAAATGGCCTGTCGCAGGTCACGACAGGCAAAAAATTAAAACCTTCTATGGTGTCATTTTTTATGATGCAACCGAAATGATTTCGGTGTCATAGTTATTTGATTTGACACGGCCCTGCAACATTACATCGCAGGGACCACGTTCAAGCAGAGCTTTCGCTGCACTCAATGTTTTGCCTTTTTGTTTTCCCATTTGAAAAGATGGCTTAAACCGCCCTCTTCCTCAATGGTGATAGCGAATGAATCTTGCAGCGCAGGCGAATCAGGATTCAGTTCAATCTTAAATCCGTAAACCACATACCAGCACGTAAGGTTGGGATACGACCTGCTCGGTCGCTCTTCCAACTTCGGTGGCAAGGCGAAGAATTGAAACCTGCTCCTGTCTAGTTTCAACTCTTCTCCAATTTCACGGACAAGAGTCTCCTCGGGATTTTCGCCTTCCCTTATAAAAGAAAAATATCAACGATTTGTGCCATGGCTTTTTTAATGGCTCACACGGCCGGCATCGCCGTATGAGCCATTGGAACCGCACCCAAAAAACCCTTACAAACAACCCTTGGTAATAAAAGTGCGTACGCACACTTATTACCAAGGGTTTATATTTTATAAACCTTTTTTATTTTTTCCAATAATTGCCCGTCTTCAATTTTCTCTGCGGTAAAGAAATGGACTTGCTTATTATTTAAGCCGAAAAAATCCTTTAAAATTTTGATTTCTTTTCGGCATTCAAACGGGTGCAGCCAGACACTTTTTTGCGAAGAATAAAATCTTAATTCCTTTAACTTGCGCCTAAAGGCATTTCGCTTAACTTTATGCGTGTTAGGAATATCAAAAGCCACAACCCTGATTTTTCCATCCCATTTTCTAGGCTTTTCAATTTTTAACCCTAAAACTTGATGTCTTTTCATGGCTTTTATTCCTTTTTCAGTTGGCATAATCACAATATCATGCTGATTTTTTTCTACAATAATCAGCCCCTTCTTTTTCAGATAATAAAACGCATTATCAAATTTTTGCCTATTATTCGATCTGCATTTGGAATCCTTTAATAAAACTTTTGCCAGCCGGGTAAGAAAAAAAGGTGAAGTTGCGGCAATGGTAATTACGCCCGCCAAAATTAAACATCCTAATATTTTTCTTGAAGTATCTGCTTTCATGAATTTAGTATATCACACCTTTGGTAATAAGTGTGCGTACGCACTATTATTACTAATTAGGCGTTGCGAGATTTTATGCTTTGCAGAATGCCAAGACCAATAAAATTGCCGATTAGGCCAGAGCCCCCGTAGCTTATAAATGGCAAGTAAATTCCTACAACCGGAAGCATTGACAAATTCATGCCAATATTAATTACAAATTGGGCAATCAAAATAATTGCAAAACCCGAAGCAAAAAGCCGCGGAAAATTAGAGTGAGATTCAATAGCAATTTTTAAAACGCGCCACACCAAAAATCCGTAAACAAAAAATAATGCAAAAACGCCCAAAATTCCCCATTCTTCGGCTATTACGGAAAAAATAAAATCTGTGTGTGGTTCGGGCAAGAATCCGTACTGCACTTGGCTGCCCTTGCCCATTCCCTGCCCCAAAATTTGCCCGGATCCAATTGAAATTTTTGTCTGATTTTGGGACCACGAAGCCCCTAAATAATCATAAGGAAAAATAAAAGCGGTAATTCTTTGTTTTTGATAATCTTTAAGCAAAAAATTCCAAGCGGCTCCCGCAACAATTAAAAAGCAAAAAGAAAGAATTAAAAAATGGTTTATCTTAATTCCGGAAACCAGCAAAATTCCCAGCCATATAGAAAGCAAAACTGTTGTGCCCCCGAGGTCTGGCTTAATAAAAACCAGCAAGGCGGGCAAAAAAACATACAAGCCGGAAAAAATAATGTGGCGGAATTTATACATTTCAACGTGCCTTATTGAAAAATATTTTGCCAGCAAAACAACCAAAACAATTTTTGTGGGCTCAATCGGATCTAAACTTAAAAGACCAATTTTATACCAGCCTCTTGTGCCTCTGATTTCTGGCGCAAAAAAATGAAGCCCCAAAAGCATAGTCAGGCATATTCCGTAAAAAATTAAAATTAAATAAGAGTTATTCCGTAAAATTCTGTAATCAAAAAAACTCGCCGCAATCATCACTAAAAAACCGGCAGTAAAAAAAATAATTTGCTTTTCCAAGTTTGAAAAATTATTTTTAGCCAGGCCCGTACTATAAAGCGCAATAAAACCAAAACAAACCAGCAATGTTGCCGAGATTATTATTCCCCAATCAAGTTTTTTTAATTGACTTGTAACAACGCTCATTCCTGCTTCGTCATTGCGAGAAACGAAGTGACGAAGCAATCCAGAGAATATAGATTGCCGCGTCGCCTGCGGGCTCCTCGCAATGACGACTACTTTACCAAACTTAAAAATTCTTTTTCGTTTAAGATTTTTACGCCGAGTTTTTTTGCTTTTTCTGCTTTGCTCCCCGGCTCTAAACCTACCACAACATAACTTGTTTTTAAAGACACTGATTCAGAAACGTCTCCGCCCAATTCGCGAATTTTTGCTTTCGCCACATCGCGCGACAACGATTCTAATGTCCCCGTAAGCACAAAACTTTTTCCGGAGAATTTTTGGGATTTGGGATTTGGTTGGGCATTGGGTTTTGGATTTTGGATTTTAACTTTATTTTCCAATTTTTCCAAAAATCTAATGTTTTCTTTTTCGCCAAACCACTCATAAATAGACTTTGAAACAACCGGCCCAATATCTAAAATTTTCTCAAAATCTTCAAGTTTGGCATTTTTTATTTTTCTAATATTCAAAAAATATTCTGCCAAATCTCTAGCTGTTTCTTCGCCAATATTTCTAATTCCCAAAGCATAAATAAATCTTGGCAATGTTATTTCTTTTTTTTCTGCAATTGATTTTACTAAATTTTCAGCTGACTTTTCTGCAAAGCGCTCAAGCAAAGCCAAATCGCCCTCTTTTAAATCAAATAAATCAGCTGGATCTGAAACAAGCCCCTCGTCAAGCAATTTATCAATTATTTTGGGTCCCAAGCCGTCTATATTAAATGCTGCCCTTGAAACAAAATGATAAAAATTACGGCGCTGGCGGGCAAAACATTTTAAATTCGGGCATCTTAGCAAAACTTCTGTTTCCGATTTTTCCAATTTTGTTTGGCAGCTTGGACACTTTTCCGGCATTTTAAAACTTTTTTCTTTTCCTGTTCTTAATTCCGATAAAACTCTTATAATATCGGGGATTACGTCTCCTGCCCTGCCTACAATTACCGTGTCGCCAATTTTCAAACCCAATCTTTTTATTTCATCTTCGTTATGCAAAGTGGCGCGGGTAATTGTAATGCCCGTAACCTGCACCGGCTCTAAAATTGCAACTGGAGTCATGGCTCCCGTTCTGCCAACCTGAATTTTTACATCCAAAACTTTTGTTGTTGCTTCTGCCTGAGCGAACTTAAAAGCAATCGCTCCGCGCGGAGCCTTGCCAACAACTCCTAATTTCTCAAAAATTTTATTATTATTTACAACAACCACAATTCCATCAATTTCATAATCCAGCTTTTCCCTATTTTTCTGCCAATATCTGTGAAACTCAAAAACTTCTTTTAAATTTTGGCAATATTTATTATGCTGGTTAATTTTAAAACCCAAATCTTTTAAAATTTTATGAATTTGCTCATGCGTCTGTTGGTTAAAATCAGTTTTTAAATCGTATGCAAAAGAATCTAAATGGCGCGAGGCTGTAATTTTTGAATCTAATTGTCTAACAGATCCGGCCGCAATATTTCTTGGATTAGCATAAACCGCTGATCCCTTTTCTTTTTGTATTTTGTTTATTTTTTCAAATTCTTTTTTACTTATAAATACTTCACCTCGCGCCACCAATGTCATTGCGAGCGAGCGAAGCGAGCGTGGCAATCTATGGCCCATGCTTTCACTCTGGATTGCTTCGTCGGACTGCTGTCCTCCTCGCAATGACACCGAAGGTGAGATGCTTAGCGGGATTGCTTCAACTGTTTTTAAGTTTTGCGTAACGTCTTCGCCAATTGTTCCGTCTCCCCTTGTGGCGCCGGTTTTAAAAAATCCGTTCTCATAAATCAGTTCAATTGCCAGGCCGTCAATTTTTAATTCACAATAAAAATCTACTTCGTTTTTTTCATCAACTGTCAACAACTTCAAAATTCTATTTAGCCAATCTTGCATATCTTCTTTTGAAAAAGCGTCGTTAAAAGAAAGCATTCTTTGAGGATGCTTTATTTTTTTAAATTCCTTTAAAGGCTTGCCTCCCACCCGTTGCGTGGGCGAATCTTCGGTTATAAATTCGGGATATTTTTGCTCTAAATCAAAAAGTTCTTTTTTTAAAGAATCCAAAACCGCATCAGAAATTTCCTGCTTATCTAAAACATGGTATAAATGCCTATGATGATTGATAAGTTTTTTTAACTTCTCAATCCTATTTTTAATTTCTTGATTGTTCATTTTTATGGGCCTTTAATGCACCGGACAGAATATCCAACTCCCTGCCAATTAACGTCACGGTAAACTGTGGTATGGCCTGAGTCCAAACTTCTAAGATAAGCCTTGCCAGGAACAGCTTGCAAAGATGACCAAAAATATGCATAAATGTTTTCGCCATAAAAATAGTTCCCGGAAACAGGATGAATAGAGACGCTACGATAACCGGCGAGAAGGCCGTTAAAGCCAGAGGTATCTCCTGGTTTTAGTTTTGTTCCGGCAGGATTACAGTCATATCCAGTCCTGATTCCAACGCAAGTTTGTTTGGGTATGTTGTTCATTGCATACAAATTTTCCAAAGTATAAAATTCTGAATCTTTTGGAATACGCCAGCCTGCCGGGCAAATACCCTGAACTGTTTGCCCGGATAAACCGCACATCGCCTGATTCCACTGATATAAACCCCCGTATTTATTGTCGCAGTTCCCGTTGCTGTCCAAATAGCAGTATTTTTCAATTTCTGCTGCCGAAGGGCAATTTGTTCCCTGATTTATAGAACCATCTATACGTGTTCCAATATTCATATTTTTCGTCATCCAACATCGGCCTACAATTAATTTGGTTCCGTAAGACTGACCGTCTCTTGTATCAACCAAATTATCTCCGCAAACCCACGGCCTGACAAAAACAGATATCTCCCTGTTAATTGTTTTATTGCCCGAAGTTACTTCTACATAAGCAACATAATTTGCCGAAGACGTAAAAGCTGTTGAACACTGGCAAGACTGATTGGTATTATCACAATTCCCCCTGCAATCTCCCGTAAAAGCATAAGAATAGGTTCCAGTTCCACCTGAAGCTGATGCAATAAAATTGACATTTTGACCAATAGAAGCGGGATTGGGCGCAGCCGCTGCCGTAACAGTCAATTCCGGCAGCGGAGGCGCCTCTACTTGTTTGCCAAAAGTAATTTCAATCTTCCTTTTAACCGCGTCAGCTCCAATTGCATGCGTATAAGAACCGGTTGAATCAATGCGAAGCATAGAAAATATATTTTGCGGATCATCTACCGCCGACTCTTGTGAAACCACCGCCCTTACTTCATATTTTTTTCCGCCAGCCAGCGTAGAATTAAAATTAATTTCGCAATTTTCGCAAGTTAAAGAATCGCAACCAGCGGGATCATCGGCCGGTGGTGTAATTGATTTGCAGTCTGGATCTTTATTTGGATTATCAGAATTGCACATATAACAAATTCCGCGCTTGCCGTCCTCGGGTATTATTTTTCTGTCATAATAAAGAGTTTTTTCAATTCCGCTGTCAGCAATATAAAAAGCTACAACAGAATCTCCAATGTTTCTTATGACTTTTATTTGACTGTATAAAATTATGCTAATTGATAAAACCACTGCCAATATAATCATCATCATAAAAAAAACAATAATCAATGATACGCCCTTCTGGGAATTTTCAAATTTTAAATTTTTAAATTTTCCAATTTTCATTTATTTAAGTTCCGTTGTGAAACTGTTGTTTGAATTGTTCTTTCTTGCTCTTGATTATCGCTTGGAATTTTAACATTTAAAAGTATGGTTACTTTTGGCTGGACAGTGTCTTCGTTTGAAGCCCCGCACTTATTTGGCGGATCATTATGGCAGATACTTGAATCTGCAGAACCGTCAGACCCATTGATAGAAAACCTGATAAAATTTATTTTTAAATTTTTTGAAGTAAGCGGAACCGAAGGATCATTTCCTTTTTTTTCCCATAAAACTAAAGTTGAATCTTCTGGACTGGCAACATCTAAAAAGAATTCCTGACAGCCGGAGTTCGTAATTGCAGAATCAACTTCTGATTGATTTATAAATTTTATGCCCTTAAATAAACCTAGCGACTGGTCGTAGCGCGTAAGCAAATAAGAATATCCTTCATTTCCATTTAAACAATTTCCCGAATAATCTATGCTTGCCACTCGCAAAGCTTTTGACATATGTTCTTTAACATAACTTATTTGGCTTAAAACTTGCTGTTCGGCTAAAACTCTTTTTTGATGAGAAACAATAGAAATAAAAATAGTAATAGACGTTCCAATCACAAACAAAAATACAGCCATAACCACAATAAGTTCTATTAATGTAAACCCTTTGGATAATTTCATATTAGTACCAATTATATAACGTTTCTTCTGTTATAACACAATTAGATGCCGTGCATTCTCCATCGGCAACACCCGCGTTAATAATACTTGCCTTTTGCTTCCAAGAAACCTGTGTAATTACTTCAAAAAAATGAGCGTTTTCGCAATCATCGTTTTCACATTTTATAATAATTTTTCTTTTAAATTTTGTTTCTTTTGAATCTGGGTTGGCTGGATTGTAAGCATAAAAACCTTTGTCATTTAAATATAAATAATCTCCCGAACCTCCAAACATGCTTGTTGAGGAATAGTCGGCCTGGCACCCCTTATCTGCTGCGCAAATGTCCAAGCCGGCAGTCCATTTATAGCTGCAAGCGTCGGGGTCGGGGTCGGGGCAGGTGTCTATTTTTAGCCAATTATTATCTCTTATATTTCTGACAATTTCCATTCCTTCCTGCGCCAAATATGTTGCGGTAAGCTGATCTGCCGTATTAGAAGTTAAAATAAAAACCAGTGAAAAAGCGCTAAAAGTTCCTATAACTCCAATAGACAAAACAAAAATAGAAATTACCAACTCTATAATTGTAAAACCCTTATTTTTAAATTTTGAATTTTTCATTTTAAATTTTTACCGCACTTCTATCATTCCCGATTTATTTACAAAAACAGTTCTCTCTAAAGAATCGTCAGAATTTAATTTTAAAACAATTCCGATTCTGTCTGCATACTGGCAAAGATCTCCTTGGCACATATTGATTATATTGCTTATTTTTACAGTTGGGTTGGGCGGGCTAAAGTTTACGCTGGTAAAACCTGAGACAGGATTATCAATATTTTCAATGCGGTCTATATACAAGCTTTTGCTTTCTTCGCTAATATCAACTATTTCTATAATACAGTCTTCGCCTGAATCATCACTGCAAAACCCGGTTAAAAAATTGCCGTCAAATTCTTGATTGCCATCTATATCAGCATATATCAAATATTTTACCGCAGGCGAATTTTGAAGATTAAAATAAATGCCATACCCTTTAACTTTGTCTGTTATTTGAACTCCGGACAATCCCAAATCTTCGGTTTTTCTTATATCCTGGCCAAGTTTATAGGTTGCTCTTGAGAGCGCAAATTGCTTTTGAATTGTTGGAAAATCGGCAACCAAAATTACAGAAAAAATTCCAATTATAAAAATCACCACAATAATTTCAACCAAAGTTATGCCATTTTCAGTGTCATTGCGAGGCTTTTGCAAAAGCCGAAGCAATATAGAGTATGTGTGCGAATTCTGGATTGCCACGTCGCCCTTACAGGATCTTCGACCTGCGGGCTCCTCGCAATGACGATACGCGTAATTCATATTTTAAATATATTTAAATACCAGCTGATTATTACGCTTCCCCAAAATAAAGCCATAAATGTTCCTAAAATTAAAAATGGGCCGAAAGGTATTTCACTTTTCAGGCCTTTTCTGTCTAAAATCATTAATATTATTCCTATTATAGCTCCGAAAAAGAATGCCAAAAATAAAGCAACTAAAACATTGGAAACCCCAAGCAAAAGCCCCATTAAAACAGCCAATTTTACATCGCCAAAACCCATCCAACGCCCACGGGAAACCAGCCAAATTATAAAAAAGAAGCCAGCCGAAATAATAACTGCCAAGACTGTCATTCCCGCGAAAGCGGGAATCCAGAAACTCTCAAACAAGCGATATAAAAAAGTTATGATAATAGCAGGTAATAAAACCTTGTCAGGAATTAAATAATGTTTTAAATCATAAATAAAAATGATTACCAGTGAGCTTGCAACATAAAACATAAATACTAAGTAAGCTGTCATTGCGAGGAGCGAAGCGACGTGGCAATCCAGAAGTTTTGTACATATACTCTGGATCGCCACGCCTTGCTGTGGCAAGGCTCGCGATGACATCAAAAAAATTATCAAAAATAAAATTCCGGCGGCAATTTCCACCAGCGGATATTGCCAAGATATTTTTTTATGGCAATAACGGCATTTTCCGCGTAAATACAAAAAACTAAAAACAGGAATTAAATCTTTCCAGATTAAAGTGTGCTTGCAATGCGGGCAAAATGATCTTCCGGTTAATTTCTTTTTTTGCTCAAGCCTGTAAATTGCGCAATTTAAAAAACTGCCAATACTAATTCCAAGCAAAAAAACAAAAACATTTAAAACAATAAAAATATAATCCATTTTTATTTTATTTTACCATTTTATTTTGTAACAAAAAAGCTCTGTTTTTCCCCAGAGCTTTTTTGATTTTAAATACTTTCTACTTTACGGACATGTAAGGCTACCAGTAGCAGTACAAGCAGCGAGACAGCTAGTACTTGTTTCTATCAACTTGTTTGTGTCTATACAGATATATTTACTAGGATCAGCCAGCTCCTGCACACAAGCGCAAAACTTGTCTTTTGTTGCGCTGGCAGAATTACTAGCGCATACAGCTAAGCCCGTTCCGTTTTGAAGCTTTTTAACTCCTTCATCCCACGCTTCAGTACCATGTTCGGGAGTTGGAGGAGTTCCACTCGGGTTAGCTGCGACATAATCGCACGGATCGGAATAAGTAAAAGAAAGGCCTGTTCCGGTTGTAGCATTTGAAATAACATCTGTTTGCACTGTATGCATATTTTCTTTTAGTGAAGCGTCTTGGCTTTTCTTAATATATCCGGAAATTCCAATAAGAACAATTGCAGCCAAAATTGCAATAATAGCAATAACCACAACCAATTCAATTATTGTAAAACCCTTGGCCGTAAGGCCTTTAAATTTATTCATATAATTAAGAATTATTTACAAGTATAATTCTCAGATCCAGCAGTACTATCGCAGGTGTCAACAGCAGTAGGAACTCCAGCATATCCGGTACTATCAACACACCAAAAACTTCCGTCATTAAGGGTTATTGTGGCACAGAAAGCTGAAGCGCTTTCAGCCGCGTCTAATCCGGTGCCACCGGCATCAGTAGCGGCGCCCGATGGATTTAAATATTTATTATCTAATTTATAGCCCACATACGTGGTTGGAGTTTGCTCATCAAAATACACGGCGGAGTTTGCCATTATAGTGCTCATATCTCCCTTAATGGCTGAATCTCTTCCTTTTGCAATGTACTGCGTTACGTTAACCAACACAATGGCCGCCAAAACTGCGATAATTGCAATAACAACGATTAATTCAATAATTGTAAAACCTTTTTGTTTATTCATTTGATTTAAGTTAATTTATTTTTTAATTTTTAATTTATTTGTTAAGTTTACCTGGTCAAATAATTTCGCTCCGCGAAATTAGCCCCTTGGGCTATTTGACCGGGTGAATTTTAAGGATTTCGACCTTTGCCCTTTAAATATATTGGGATTATTTATTTATTTTACAAAATATATAAAAGCTATGCAATAGCCTGCCTGTGGATAACTCGAAGCTTCGCATAGGCGAAGCTGAGACACTGAGCCTCAAGGGCGAAGTGCCGGGCAATTTTCAATTTCTACACTGCGTTATACTGCTTTTACAATCTGCGCTGTTTATATCTGTTTTTACTCCTCTGCTGTCAACGCAAAAAGCCAAATTTTTATCTGTAAATTTTTGGCCGCAGGCCGCCCAAGCTTGGCTTTCAGCGTAGCAACAAATTCCCGCAGGATTTTTTGATTCATCATAACAATTCCCGGCAGGATTTTTAGGCATTTGCGAAATTGCGTTTTTAACAACGCTGGTTTTTATTGGGTCGCAAAAATCTTGATAGCTATTATTATTTCCGTTGTAATAAACTTCGCCGGCCGGAACTAAAACAGCCAAGTTTCCCGCCACATTTGAATCTTTGCCTTTGTTTATATACTGCGTAACGCTAAACAAAATAATCCCTGACAAAACAGCGATAATAGCCATTGTAACTATAAGTTCTATAAGTGTAAATCCTTTTTGCATATTTTTTATCTTATTTTATTTGTCATCCCCGACTTGATCGGGGATCCATGGTGCTTTTATTTTAATCTGGATTCCCGCTTTCGCGGGAATGACACTACGAGATTAAATTATCATTTAAATAGTTCCAAGAGCGCCGTAAATTGGCGCTAAAATTGAAATTGCCAAAAACGCCACAATTACTCCCAAAAAAATTATAAGCGCTGGCTCTAAAAGCGCGGTAAAAGTTTCAACCGCCCTTTTTACTTCTTTTTCGTAAAAATTTACAATTTCCATTAAGTTTTTATCAAGCCTGCCCGTGTCCTCGCCAACCTGCACCATTTGCACCACAAACGAGGGCACATAATTAGGATATCTTACTAAAGCCGAGCTTATTTTTTCTCCTCCCGAAACTCTTTCTTCTGTTTCTGCCAGAATTTCTTTGTAAACAAAATTATCTACTGTATCGCGGGTAATTTTTAACGCCTTATTTATTGAAAGTCCTGCGCTTATTAAAGTTGAAATATTTTCGGCAAACCGTATAAGAAAAATTTTCTTCATAAAATTTCCAAAAAACGGAGTTTTCAAAGAAATTTCGTCATACCTTTTTTTGCCTTCCTTAGTTGTGAAATAATACGCAATAAATAAAACCAGTAAAAAAAATCCTATCATTACAATCCAGCCAAAATTTGCCAAAAATCCGTAAAAATTAATCATTAATTGGGTAAAAAATGGAATTTTTCCAGGAGTTTGCTCCAGCAAATCAACCAGCCGCGGCATAACAAAAAATATAACCAGCAAAATTACAAAAAATAAAATTGCTATGACAAATATTGGGTAAATCATTGCTCCTTTTATATGCGAGCTTATGTCGTGCTCTCTTTCAAGGTGGTCTGACAAATAAAAAAGCGCTTCTGAAATTTTTCCCGATGCTTCGCCGGTTTTTACCAAGCTAACATAAAAAATATTAAAAATTTCAGGAAAAGTCGCAAAGGCCTCAGAAAGAGGATTTCCTTCTTCAACTAATTGTGAAATTTTTAGAATTTTTTCTTTAAAAACCGGATTTTTTGTCTGCGCTGCCAAACTTTTTAAGCTTTGCGTAATCGGAATGCGGGATTGTATCATTACCGCCATTTGGCGTGAAAATATTGCCAAATCTTTTTTTGAAACCTTATTTAGAAAACTTATATTTTCAGTACGCAAAATTAAAGGAGTTTGTTCTTTTATTGAAGTAACAAAAATATTATATTTTTGCAAAAGCATAGCCGCGGCTTCTTTTGTGGAAGCCTCAACTGCGCCTGTTTCCAATTTGCCCTCTTTTGATCTTGCTTGATAAATATATTTCAAACTATTCTGTCATTGCGAGGAGCCCGCAGGTCGAAGATCCTGTAAGGGCGACGTGGCAATCTATAACTCCAGATTGCTTCGTCACTTCGTTCCTCGCAATGACGCTAAATAAAAATTACTTCAGCAGGTTTCTAACTTCTGACGGATCCATGGCGTAATCTGTTGCGTTTTTCAGAGACACTTCTTTTTTTCTTACCAAATCAACCATTGCCCTGCTGGAAGAAATCATCCCCTCTTTTGCCGAAGTTTCAATGACAGCGGGAATTTCGTGTATTTTATTTTCCCTGATTAAAGTTGAAACCGCATTATTGCAAATTAAAACTTCGCAAACAGGCACAAACCCGCCTTTTATTCTTGGAATAAGCCTTTGGGAAATTATTCCCAAAAGAGATCCTGACAGCTGAAACCTAATTTGCCCCTGCTGGTCGCCGGGGAAAACATCAACAATTCTATGAATTGTCTGGGCCGCCGAATTTGTGTGCAAAGTTGCGAAAACCAAATGCCCTGTTTCAGCCGCGGTAATTGTGGTGGAGATTGTTTCCAAATCTCGCATTTCTCCAACCATAATTACATCGGGGTTTTGCCTAAGACTGGCTCTTAAAGCATTATCAAAATTCAAGGTATCAATTGCAACTTCACGCTGGTCAATAATTGCCTTATCAACAGGATAAGTATATTCAATAGGGTCTTCAACAGTAATTATGTGAACTGCTCTTGTGCGGTTTATTTCATCTAACATTGCGGCCAAAGTTGTAGATTTTCCCTGGCTTGTGGCTCCGGTAACCAAAATTAATCCTTGCGGGCGGCTGGAAAAATCATGTAAAATTGGCGGCAGGCCCAGTTCTTCAATTGTCCGGATTTTTGAAGGGATAAAACGCAAAGCCAAGCTAATTGTGCCTCTCTGGAAAAAAATATTTACTCTAAACCTGCCCTTGTCTTCGTGCTGGTAAGAAAAATCCGCTTCTTTTTCTTCCATAAGTTTTTTCCGCTGGGCTTCAGACATTATTGAAAAAGCTATTCCCTGGGAATCTTCTGGTATAATTATTTTTTCCTGCACAAGCGGAACCAGCTGGCCGGTAATTCTTATATTTGGCGCGTGGCCCACAGAAATATCCAAATCCGAAGCCTCTTCCCTAACAACTAAATCCAAAAGTTTTTTTAGATACTGTAAATAATCCATAACTTTTGCTTTGCAAAAGAAATTCGAATTTCGAATTTCGAATTTCGAAACGTCTTAAATTTGTTTCGGATTTCGAATTTCGTGCTTCGGATTTCGTTAAATATTATCTTTCTTCGGTTGTTGCCCTTGCCACCTCTTCAATTGTGGTTTGGCCTCTCAAAACTTTTAATATGCCTTCTTGCTCCATTGTCAGCATTCCCTGTTTTTGGGCTGCTTTATAAATTAAACTTTCCAAAGGATTTTTTTGGATTAATTCTGCCAATTCGTCTGACATTGACAAAACTTCAAAAAGACCTGCCCTGCCCGAATAACCTGTAAAACCGCAAATTTCGCATCCTTTTGCCTCATATATATAGAAGGGATCAGGTATTTCTACTCCGCTTTTTGCGTGCGCGGGCATAGATTTTACTTTTCCTGTAATATAATTTTTTACTTTCTCCGATGGCCGAATTTTAATTTTGCACCGAGAGCACAAAACTCTAATAAGCCTCTGGGAAATTATAATTTTTAAAGTTGAAGGAATTAAAAACGGCCTTACCCCCATATCCATTAACCTTGGAACCACTCCAACGGAAGAATTGGTGTGCAAAGTAGACAAAACAATGTGGCCGGTTAAAGCGGCATTTACAACCAGATTTGCTGTTTCTTCGTCCCTGATTTCTCCAATCATAATAATGTTAGGATCTTGCCTTAAAATTTGCCTTAAACCATGCGCAAAAGTATACCCGATTTCGGTTTTTACTTGCGACTGATTAATGCCCGAAATAGAATATTCAATTGGATCTTCAACCGTAACAATGTTTACCGAATCTTGGTTTAAAATGCGCAAAATTGCATATTGAGTGGTTGTTTTTCCAGATCCCGTTGGCCCGGTAAATAAAATCATTCCGTAAGGTTTTTTTATTGCGGCTTTTACAACTTCCAAATTTCTTCCTTCAAGCCCCAAATCTTCAAAAGATCTTTTTCCGGTGGAAGGGTCTAAAACCCTTATTTCAACTTTTTCTCCGTAAAGAGCCGGAAATGTAGAAACCCTAAAATCAACATCTCCATTATTAATTTTTATAGAAAATCTACCGTCTTGCGGAAGCCTGTTTTCATCAATTTTCAACCCGGAAAGAATTTTAATTCTGGCAACAATAGCCGGATGCACGTTTAACGGCAAAAACAAGCTTGGATGTAAAATCCCGTTCAGCCTAAACCTTACGTTTAATTTTTCCCTGCCCGGCTCAATGTGAATGTCGGAAGCATTTCCCTCAATTGCGTGCCGCAATATCACCAAAACCATTTTGATAATCGGGGCGTCTTCGGCTATTGATTCGGTTGATAATTTTTTCCCAAAAACATCTGTCCCCTTTTCTTTATTAAGCGCTTCCAAAGCTTTTTTTGTTTCAGCTGAAATGTTTCTGCGCTGTTTTAGGAGATTTACTAAAATACCCGGAGTTATTAAATAAACCTGATAAGTAAAATTTTCTTGGTTTGCCAAAAAACGCAAAGCATTTTGGGCTGAAATATTTTCTGGGTAAACCATGCCAATTTGCAAAGAATTACCTGTTTTGGCAATCGGCATCATTTTGTAATTTACAGCGGCTTCTTCGGGCATTAGTTCTAAAACATCGGAAGAAACATCTTCTGCTTTTACATTTTTTAAAGGAACGCCCGACACTTTGCTTTTTAGTTCAAAAAGAGAAATTTCTGAAACAATCTTTTTTTCCAAAATTAACTCTTCTTCCGGCTTGCCGGTTTTTCCTATTTCAGCCTGCAACTCGTTTCTCATTTTCTCATCTATAACTGCATTTGCGAATAACTCTTGAATTAGTTTCATTTTATTCCGCTGTATTAATGGCTTGTTGATAATAAGGCAAAAAAGGATTCTCTCTGCCTATTTTAACTTCTTTTATTTCAATTGGCGCAATACCCATTTCAGTTAAAATTATTCTTGCCTGTTCTTCCGAAACCGCCGATATAAACCCTGTTTCTGTTTTTTTGTCTCCTGCAATAAATTTATAGCTATATTGCGTTTCCATTTCTGTAAAAGCCTGGAGATTTTTGAATTGCTCCGATTCAAAAACCGACATATCAATATTGACTTTTGGCTTGTTAAAAACCAAAACCTGCGAAACTTTTTTTGGCTGAGCCAAAAATACAGCAAAAGAAACAACGGCCAAAAATAACAAAAACACAATTGTAATTCCCATTAAAAACATTTTCTGCCTTGATTTTGGCGATATAAATACTACTGACATTTTGAAATTTTAAATTAGTATGAGTGTGTTTTAATTTGCAAATTAAAATTTGATATTTGCTGGGTTTGAAATTGAGATTGGCCGGGCGCAGCTTGGGTTGACGATGACGATCCAAAAGAAATGTTCGTAATTTCAAAAAGCCGCGATGATTTTTCTAAAGAAAGCATAAAATTCCCCAACGAAAAATAATCTCCCAATAGATCCAGCGAAAAACTTATTTCTTTAACGCTCCCTTCGTTTTCTTTTAAATTACTTACAGATGATTTTGACAAAAATAAATCTTTAACTATTATGCCATTTTCTGCCGCTGTTTTTTGAAAATAATAAACTAATTGCCCAAGCTCGGGGGATGCGGGTAAGGCATTATCAATTTTAGCAATGTCGTCTTCGCGCGCCCGCAAATCCGCATATGCTTTTGTAATTGCCGCATAATAATCGTATTTTGCGTTAAACTCGGCTTTTTTTATGCCAAGATCTGACTGCAAACTTTTAAATACGCGGTATTCCGGCGCTACCCCAAAAAACACTACCAGCAAGATAATGAAAATAATTAAAGCAATCGCAATAGGCCTGTCAATTATCATATATTAACAGATGTGTTTATTTTTTGTTTCTTCATTCTTTTCCAAGCAAAGAAAATTATTACGGCAGCCGCAGCAATAATCATAATAATCAAAATAATTTCAATCAAAATGCTAAATTTTGGCTTGCTTGCTTTATTAATGGTTTCTGGCAATTCTGCAACAACTGTATTGTCTGCTAAAATTTCCTGTTCTTGTTGAATTAATTTTTCTTCTGGCAGAGCAGGAGCAGGGGTCGGATTTAAAACTCCCGCCATATCAGAAAGATAGCTGAATATATTTTGGTCTAAAGCAAGGTTTAAATTAAAACTGACTCTGGCAGAATCTCCCAAAGAAGAACTTAAAGAGCCTACGCTTTTTATATATTTATTTTTTTCGAAAACAGCAACTTGCCTTGAAAGCGCGTCCATATTTTCAGATTCACCAGAAAGCTGTACTGCATTGTTTTTTTCATCCAAACTAAATTGCTTAAACCATATATTTGGCATTGTCTGTATTTGCATAAAGGCCAAAACATTTGAAGCAAACTCGTGGTTTTTAAACAATATTGTAAAGTCTCCAATTTTATTTTCATAAGAAACAACTTCTTTTTCATATTCTTTTTGCTGGGGGGTGCCCACTGTTTCCAAGGCTGCTGTTTCTTTTTTTATTTCCGCCCTCTGAAAATTATTTTTAATAAGAAAAATAATATAACAAAATACTGCAGCTATCAGCAAAGATATTACAAAATAGGAAATAACGTCCATCCACCAAAATTTTTTGGTTCTAAGTTGGAATATTACAGAAAAATCCATCTAATTATTTTATTATACACCAAAATAATTTATTACGCATTATGTTTCCAATCCTCCTAACGCCGCTCCTGTAGCCGCAGAAAAACTTGGCGCTATTTTTTCTAAACTCTTTCCTAAAATCGGCGGATACAGCAAATCGGCAAAACAATTGGGAATTTCAATATTCTTTTTAAAAACTTCTCCAAAATATTCGCGAAGCCCCGGCAAGCCCGATGTTCCGCCCGTCAAATAAATTGCGCCGGCTTCTTTGCCTTCCTGCTGGTAAAAATCTGCCAATATTTTTTTAATTTCAACTATCAAAGGTTCAATTAACAAATACAGCGTTTTTGAAATTTCTTCTTTTCTGGAAGTCAGGCCTTCATTGTTTTTTAATTCATCTGCTTCAGAATGCCCCAAACCCAATGCCGAAGCCAAGCTAAAAGTTAGCTGGCTTCCGGCAAAATTAATGCTGTAGCTTTTTATCAAGTTTTTCCTGTCAATTATATTTATGGTTGTGCTTTGAACTCCGATATCAACCAAGCATATGCAGTTTTTATTTTCTTTGGCAAAAGATCTTGCAAGCGCCAAAGCTTCGGCTTCCACAGCGTAAAGTTCTAAGCCCGCCATTTGAGCAACCGCCTGATAATCTTGCACAGTCTGGTTGGGAATGGCAACTAAAAATATTTTCAAGGCAGACTGTTTGTCGCCGGGAGTTCCGCCAATTAATTTCCAGTCTAAAGTTGTTTCTGTTACCGGCAAAGGAATAAATTGGGAAGCATTATAATAAACAGCTTCCGGTAATTCTGCTTTTGTCATTGGAGGCAATTCAAAAGAAGTGCAAAAAGTAGAAAAATCCGGCACTGAAAATATTACTGCCTTAGTTTTTATTCTTGCTTCGTCTAAAACAGCTCGTACAGCCCTTGAAACAAAATAGTTTGACAGCAAATAACTGCCTTTTTCAATATTTCTGAAAGGCTCTTTGTAAAGCGAAAAAGATTTTATTTCTCCGTAATTTTCCAAAGTTTTTCCCTGCCCCCAGCGGGACAATTCAACAATTTTAATTGATGCTGTGCCGATATCAATTCCTACCATTTTTTTAGGAAAAAACATCTTGCCCGGATTGGCAAAAATATTCAATTTTTCCATATTAAAATTATCCAAGAAATTTGGACTCATATATTATTCTATTATATACTTAAACAAATAAAACAACACTGTGGATAACTCATCCCGCCATGTCATTGCGAGCGAGCGCGGCAATCCAGAGTTATAGATTGCCATGTCGCCCTTGCAGGATCTTCGACCTGCTGGCTCCTCGCAATGACAGCTAAAAATTATGAAACAATTTTTACTTGATTTATTATTTCCTAAGTTTTGCCTTGGCTGTAAACGTGAAGGCTCATATTTATGCGAAGATTGCCGGTCGCTTTTAGATATCACTCAATTCTATTACTGCCTTTGCAGCCGAAACCACCAGACAATTCCGCCAAATGAAAAATATGGAAAATGCAGCCGGTGTCAAAATAAAAAACTTTCCGGTCTTTATTTTGCGCTTCCCTACAAAGAGGGGCATATTACAAAAAAATTAATTTACAAATTTAAATATAAGCCGTATTTAAAAGATTTGGCAAAAACTTTGGCGGGAATTTTAATTGAGCATTTTATAATTACACAAAAAAATACAGACGCAATTTGGAAAAACTCGGTTTTAGTTCCTGTTCCTTTAGACAAAAAGAAAATAAAAATCCGCGGTTACAACCAGTCAGAAGAGTTGGCAAAAGAATTATCAAAAGTCTTGCAAGTTCCGATAATTTCAGATGTTTTGATAAAAACAAAAATTACATCCCCGCAAATGGAATTAAAAAAAGAAGCGCGCGAAAAAAATCTCCTCGGCGCCTTTGCAGTTTCCGATTCCAGTGTCATTGCGAGCGAAGTTCGCCCTTTGGGCGACGAGCGTGGCAATCCAGAGTCAATAAAAAACAAAAAAATATTTTTAGTTGATGATGTTTACACAACCGGCTGCACAATGGAAGAATGCGCCCGCGTCTTGCGGGACGCGGGCGCCAAATCAGTTTGGGGAATTGCCATTGCCCGCGAAGGATAGCAAAACACCTCAACCTGTTGAGGTGTTTTTACTTCCTCGCTTTCTCGCTAATCAGCTTGATTGCCTGTTTAATAAGGCTGATTAGCTTTTGCATAATTTGGTTGATTTGGTCTTCTTTACTGCTAGGCAAGGCTCCTCCGCATCCTGTGGTGGTAAAAGTGTTGTCTTCGCCAATTGTTTCGTTTGAGACCGAATCTGTGGAACGCACGCGGTAGTGGTAATGGAGACAAGACGATAAACCTGTGAGCGAAACCGAGTGGCTGGTGACTCTTGTGCTTGTATCTGTTTCTGTTGTTGAAGTTCCATAGCTTGAGGTTGTTCCGTAGTCAACTTTAGATGAACCGGCTTCGTTGGTGGTCCAGGTAATGGTGGCTGTTGAATCGGTGGCAATAGATGAGACATCTGAAACAGTTGGGGCAGTGGTGTCTACTGCGTAGGTGGTGGTAACTTCGCTGGAATATTCTGTTCCATCGTAGGTTCGGCAGTAGACTGTTCTTGTGGTGTTTCCGGTGGTTACTGCGTAACTGCAGGTCATTGATGAATACGGGGTTGCGTAGCTGGTGTTGGCTTCTGTGCATAGTGTGTTTGCCGAGGTTGGAGCTTGGCCTCCGGCTGTTCCGGTTTCATTGCAGTAGTAATACAAAGCGTCTGAGTCATCGTCTGCCTGGCCTGTTGGGGTTATTGTGAGAGCGCTTCCGCCTTGGATGGGGTTGGGCGAGGTTGCTACGCTGGTGAGGGCCGGGGCGGTGTTGGGGGGAGAAAACGGAAGGTCGTTAAGACAGCGGACTGAAAGACCATAAGTCTTAGCCTGACTATGGCGTCTGACCGTGGAATAACTGGAAAGGAAGGTGCGGTACCAAGCATTAGAATCGGACTGAACCGACGACCAGAAAAAACCGCGGTTGCCCTCAAAATTAAATCCCCCCCCTAATTCGTAGAGGCCACCAAAAAGGACATTAAAGCCGGATGTTCCACCTGATTTTAGTTTTGTGCCGGCAGTTGAGCAATCGTATACTCCGTTTCTGTTGGCGTCGCAGGTTTGACCAGCATCTTTTAAATAATTTTCAAGAGTGTATTGTTCTGTGTCTGTTGGCAAATGCCAGCCCGTCGGGCAAATACCTGTGGCGCCTTCTGTGGTTGAACCGCACATTGCTTGGTCCCAATTGTAGAGGCCGCCGTAGGTGGTGCAGTCTCCCTCGCCGTTTAAATAACAATATTTTTCTATAGCTGCTGCAGATGGGCAGTCGGTGCCCTGGAGCGTTGCAACGGAAGTAAAAGTTCCCACGTTCAAGTTAGCCGCCATCCAGCATTGGGTGTCAATTTGCACAGTTGGATATTCTTTGCTGTCGCGTGAATCTATGAGAGTGTCTCCGCAAGCCCACGGATCCACAATGTAATCAATCTCCACCCCCTGTTTAACCCCGCGGGTTAAACACTCGCCTGAACAGGCTATTTTTAAATCAAAGACATCTGTTGGCTGTTGCAGATTTTGTAATAGCACACGATATTTTCCGTCGTGGTCAA
>Ga0208245_1000895_pt1 | contig 20674 bp, 15 predicted proteins | sample RifOxyC1_FD_184035 | JGI IMG/M metagenome (GOLD analysis project Ga0208245, IMG submission 184035) | Soil microbial communities from Rifle, Colorado - Rifle Oxygen_injection C1 (SPAdes) | ecosystem: Environmental > Terrestrial > Deep subsurface > Rock core/Sediment | place: Rifle, Colorado... | reverse complement strand
CGCGCTCCTGCCACGGATGTTGAAAGAGCGAAAACGCAAAACCGCCGACGCGACAGCCGTGTCGCCCAAAATAGGCATCTTCTGGCACATCCCGTGGCCAAACCCGGAAGCGTTCGGTATCTGTCCCTGGAACCAGGAACTTCTTCGCGGAATGCTCGGAGCCGACGTTATCGGCTTTCACACGCAATACCACTGCAATAATTTCCTCGAGACCTGCAACCGATACCTCGAGGCGCGCATTGACTGGGAAAACTTTTCGGTAACCATGGAAAACCACACCACGTTCGTACGCGCGTTCCCCATCGGAATCGATACGACCCCGGTACGCTCAATCACCGAACAGGAACGGGAACAACTCAAAGCGCATTATGGAATAAAAGCCGAATGGGTCGCCGTGGGCGTCGATCGCATGGACTACACGAAAGGCCTCCTGGAGCGCGTTGAAGCGGTCGAACGTTTTCTCGAAAAAAACCCAAAATACGTGGGGAAGTTCACGTTCGTCCAGATGGGTTCTCCAAGCCGGAGCAACATCGCCGCGTACCGAACCATGGTGGACGAGCTGGTCGCCGCGGTCCAGCGGGTCAACAATCGATTTACCAGCCGTTTTTCGCGTACCGGCTATCGTCCGGTGATCCTGCTTCCGCAACACCACGACTGGACTGAAATCCGCTATTTTTACCAGCTCGGCGATATCTGTCTGGTCACTTCTCTTCATGACGGAATGAATCTGGTCGCGAAAGAATACGTCTGGTGCCAACGGCCCGACCGGGGTTCGCTCATTCTGAGTAAATTCACCGGCGCGAGCCGGGAACTGACAGAAGCTTTCATTGTAAATCCCTACTCGATCGAGGAAATGGCGGACGCCATTACCGCATCCCTTACGCTCCCCGCTGAAGAGCGTGAAAGAAGGATGACGGCGCTTCGGGAAAAGGTTCAGGCCCGGAATGCCTATCATTGGGCTTCCGACCTGATCAACGCGCTCATCCGAAAAGATGACAAGGTCCCCGCAAAGCCCGTGGACGTCCGCATCCACTCCGAGCATCACGGGAACGTGCCGGTCATACCTCCACGGAACTCACCCGGAGAGCCGCTCGCTCCGGTCGAGAGCACTCCAGCTTAAGCTGAATTTCTGATAAATTGTTCACCATGGTCAACGGCTCCCATTCCATGAAAAGCATAGGCCAGGAAATCATCCGCTGTGACGTTTGTCCGCGGCTCCGGCGCCATTGCGAGAGAGTTGCGATCGCGAAAAGAAAAGCTTTCGCGACCGATCAATACTGGGGAAGACCCATCACCGGCTTCGGCGACGCCAATGCGGAAGTACTCATCGTGGGGCTCGCCCCCGCCGCGCATGGCGCGAACAGAACAGGACGGATTTTTACCGGTGATCGCTCGGGCGATTGGCTCTTTCGCGCCCTTCACCGCGCGGGGTTCGCGAACCAGCCCACATCTCGCGCCGCCGATGACGGCCTCGAACTCCGGAACGCCTACGTCACCTGCGTCGTGCGCTGCGCGCCGCCGGAGAACAAGCCGAGTCATGCCGAACTGCGCCGATGCAGTCGGTTCCTTCAGCGCGAAATCGAGACGCTCGAGCGCGTTCGAGTTTTCATCGCGCTTGGCCAGATCGCTCTTCAGGGCCTCTGGCCCCTGCTTGTTTCGAAATACCAGCTGTCCATTGCCCGGCCTCGCTTCGCGCACGGCGCGCTCATCACGCTTACTCCCGGGATTTTGCTCATCACCTCATACCATCCGAGTCAGCAGAATACTTTTACCGGACGGCTGACGGAATCGCGATTTGACAAAATTTTTGAAAAAACACGCACCGCCGGCGTTTCGATCAACTCGGCCCGCTGACCCGCCGGACGATCAGATAGTCCCGTTCGAGGATGGACAGATCGCGGCGGTCCCAGGCGACACGCCAAAGCGGCACGTTATTCTCAGCGCCGTGAGTCTTCCACCGTTTCCAGGGCCTGATCACGAAAACATTGCCCTTCTCAGGTGGAAATTCCCGTTTTATGAAAGCCCGGAAATGGTCAGTGCCCTCGCCAGCCGGAACAAGGACGGTTTTCCCGGACATCATCGCTTGGCGGAGCCGATCCGGCGCATGGATCCCGGGAATCGGCGTGCCGACTGAACAACTCAGAAGGCCCCATTCGGAAAACATATTTACGTGCAGATTGTAGTACACCAGCTCCGGTCGAGCGCCATGCGCCTTGGTTTCCGCGATAAGCGCTCGAAGATCGACCATTTCACGTTCGCCAAGAACAGCGCAGAAAGCTCCAATCGCCCAAAAAACACCCAGCGCGCTCGGAGCGAGCCACTGGAGCCTCAAGGTTTTCCCAAACACTCCGAACCAAAGAATCCCGCCGACGCTCACCAAAGAGGTTATCCAGACAAAAGGCACGAGCCATCCCGGCCACCACGCCGGGAGCGGAGAAAAACGTCCGGCTAGAATCGTGAGCAATACAGGAACGCTCGCCACAATTACAGCCGTCAGCAGAAAACCAAGCCTGTAAAGATGATCCCAGACTGCCGTGCGAAAATGAAACAGAGTGACGACACAAAGAATAATCCCGGAAATAACCGGCAGATTGTAGTTCTCAAACCGGTAGGGATGCCAGAGGAAGAACAGCACACTCGGAACGAATCCACAGAACCCGAGCGCCAGCATTCTTTGTGTTCGAGCGTCTCGAACGAGGCGCGGAAGCCGGGCGACGAATTGAAAGTAAGAAACCAACACCATGAAAAGCCATGGGAGCAGGTAAAAACCGAAGGCGGAATTGATGCTGACCCAGCGGCTCTGATTGGTCGCGACCTTGCCAAGGATTTCCTTGGAAATGTAAGTCGAGACGAAATTCGAATAATCGAGGACAAGCGCGGGGGCAAAGCCTGCAACACAAACCGCGACCCCGGAAAGGGCGGCCACCCAGGCTTTCCAGTTTTTCACCTTCTGGAGAAGCTGTCCGGTCAAGAGCCAGAACAACAACGCCGTGACCCCGAGAAAGACGGAATGAAGCGGCGCCTTGATCCAGCCGATGACACCGGCCAGAATCCAAAAGCCGAATCCCGCTTGTTCCGGTTTAAGCCGGTCAAGAAGATACAGCCCGACGGCAAAAAAGGAGGCTAGTTCGACTTCCATTTGCGAGGCAAACATGTGGGCATAGATGCCGATGGAAAGAGCAAAGAAAGACGCGGCGGAAAGCGGCAAGCCTGTTTCCGAACGCACCGGCGAAACCGGATCTCCCGGCGGGAGATGCCGTTCCACGAGCTTTCCAACCGCGAGCGCACCCGCGAACACCAGGAGCAAATTCATGTAGAGGGCTGCCCAGGAACTCAACCCGAAAATCAGAAAACCGAGCCGGAGCAGAAGAAAGTGGAGCGGCCCTTTGTAATAATCCGGAACGTCCATCAACGTCTGGACGAACCAGCGTCCGTCCCGGGCCATTTCAAGCGCTTGCGAAATATAGACTTTCTCGTCCCCGGCTGTACGTATAAACCTCGTCCCGAGGAATGGACCGTAGGCGGCCACGACGATGACAAAAAGCGCCAGCGGCCAGCCCCAAATCCGATTCAGGCTATTCTTCATCAATTACTTCTTGCGCATCTTTTTCTTACGGAAAGCCGATTTTTTATCAGTCGAACGCTTTGATTTCGCCTCGAAGAATTTTTTGGCGAACTCTTTGTCGGTCTTCAGCTTGAGCGCCCGCTTCTTGCGGCCTTCGGTCCGCAGGCGGCGGCGTGACAGATTGGCCTTTGTTTCGGTCGCGGGTTGAGCGGTACTTGTTGCGGTCATAAAGTCTCCTTAAAATTCAGAAGGCAATCTTGTATCATAAGAGCCCGAGTACATGAAATATTTCTTCTTCGGACGTTGAATATGGTGATCGAGAGTTTTCCAAACCCCTGCACTGCCACAAAAGAAGGCATTTTGGCGTTGGGCGGAGACCTTGACCCGGAGACCTTGATCCTCGCATATCGGAATGGAATATTTCCCTGGCCCATCGAAGGCCTCCCCCTGGCCTGGTTCTGCCCTCCCCGTCGGGCAATCCTGGAATTCAGCAGTCTTCATATTCCAAGAAGCCTGGCACGGGCCAAAGCGCGGTCTTCCTTTTCGTTCACGATGGATATAGCTTTCGGCGAAGTCATCCGGGCCTGTGCTGATTGCCCCCGTCCGGGACAGCCCGGCACCTGGATCACCGGTGAAATGCTCGCGGCCTATTCACGGCTTCACGAGCTCGGGTTTGCCCACAGCGTGGAAGTCTGGGACGGTACCGAATTGGCCGGCGGTATTTACGGCGTCAGCGTCGACGGGACTTTTGCCGGCGAAAGCATGTTTTTTCGCAAGAGTCCCGCCTCAAAACTCGCCTTGCTTCACCTGATCGAGTTTCTCCAGGCAAACGGACTCACCTGGATGGACATTCAGGTCATGACGCCGCATATGAGAGCCCTGGGCGCAAAACTTATTTCACGTGATCAATTTCTGAAGAGACTGAAACAGACTCGATCGCTGGGGTTGAATCTTTTCCGGGCGACTGCCGCTCCGGCCGCGCCGTGAACTTAAAACCGATTTTCCCACGAATCTGACCGGGTTCCGGCGACGCCAAACCGTCCGAGGCCGCCGACTCCGCCGACTCCGATGCTTCCAAAACAACGGAAACCCTGCCGCCCTCCTGAAGTACCCCGAACAGAATTTCCTCGGCGAGGGGTTTCTTCAGATGATCCTGAATGAGGCGGGCCATCGGCCGTGCTCCCATGTGACGATCATATCCGTTTTGCGCGAGCCACTGGCGCACATCCGGGGTCACGTCGAGTTCCACGCCTTTGGCCAGGAGTTGTGACTCCAACTCGAGAAGTTGCTTGCCGACGACCTGACCGACCGCAAGCGGATCGAGGGTATTAAAGTAAACGGTCCCATCCAGGCGGTTCCGGAACTCCGGACTGAAAGCCTGCTCGACGGCTTTTTTTGCCCCGGCACCGGTGCCCTGACCTGCTTGCGCCTTCCCGGAATGGCCCAGCAATTCGGCCGATCCGAGTCCGAGGGACCTCCGTTCCATATCCCGCGATCCGACGTTCGAAGTCATGATAATAATGGCGTTCCTGAAATCGGCCTTGCGCCCGTTGTTATCCGTCAACGTGCCGTGGTCCATGACCTGGAGAAGGATATTCCAGATATCGGAATGCGCCTTCTCGATCTCATCCAGAAGCACGACGGAATGCGGATTTTTCAAAACGGCATCCGTGAGAAGCCCGGCTTGATCGAAACCGACATAACCGGGAGGAGCTCCGATCAGCCGGGAGATCGTGTGTTTCTCGCTGTACTCACTCATATCAAACCGCAGGAAAGGCACACCGAGGCAGTGCGCCAGTTGTTTCGTGAGTTCGGTTTTCCCAACGCCCGTCGGGCCGCAAAACAGGAACGAGCCTACCGGTTTGTCCCCCGTTCTCAAACCCGAGCGCGCGAGGCGAATCGCCGTAACGAGGGCCTCAATCGCATGGTCCTGCCCATAGATACTGTATTTCAGGTCACGATCGAGGTTCTTCAGTCGTGACTTCTGGCTGACGCTGACTGATTTGGCGGGAATGCGCGCGATCTGGGCAACGATCTCCTCGATCGCCGCCGCATCAAGAACACGGGTCGAAGCGACGGTCTTCTCGAGCGCCGCCCGGGCCAAGCGGTGTTTCGCGCCTGCCTCGTCGATGATGTCGATCGCTTTGTCGGGCAAAAACCGCTCGGTGATGTGTTTGGCCGAAAGCTCAACAGCGGCCTGAATCGCCTCGGGGCTGTATTCCACGTCATGATGAGCCTCGAACCGGGACTTGAGCCCGTTCAGAATCTGAATGGTTTCGGCAATCGAAGGCTCGGGAACATCGATTTTTTGAAAACGCCTCGCGAGCGCGTGATCCTTCTCGAAAACGTTCCGGTACTCCGTATACGTGGTCGAACCGATACAGCGCAAATCGCCCTGCGTGAGGAATGGCTTCAGCAGGTTTGCCGCATCCATTGAACCCCCGCTGACGGCTCCTGCACCGATGACGGTATGGATCTCGTCAATCAACAGAATCGGCTCCTGTTCCTTCAGCTTGAGTTGTTCGAGCGCAACCAGAACCTTTTTGAGTCTCTGTTCGAAATCCCCCCTGAACTTGGCTCCGGCCAGGAGTGCCCCCATGTCCAGGGCGAACACGACGGACGTGCGAAGAATCTCAGGCACTTCCCGAGCCACGATTCGTGCCGCGAGCCCTTCGGCAAGTGCGGTTTTTCCGACGCCAGCTTCACCCACGAGAAGCGGATTGCTTTTGCGCCTGCGACAGAGGGTCTGAACCATCCGCTCCAGCTCGTTCTTTCGGCCGATCAGAGGATCGATTTTACCGGCGCGGGCACGCTCGTTCAGGTTCACCGTGTAAAGCGAAAGCGGATCTTCGGCGGCGCCGCCGCGCTGTCGGTTTCGCCCGTGCTGCCCCGACTCCTGCCGGCCCCCGGAGGCGCCGATCCGCGCGAAGTCGCGGGGCGCGCTTTCCTGAAGATATCTGTTCTGATCGATCGCGCCCTGCTCCTCTGAATCGCCCTGAAGCTCATCAGCATCGCCGGCAAGCTCATCGATATCTTTTCGAAGACCGTGGCTGATAAAGTTGATGACATCCAAGCGTTCCACTTTTTGCTCTGAAAGCAGCCGCAGGGAATGAGAGTCGCGGGCCTGAAAAATGGCGACAAGGAGATCCGCGGGCTGGATTTCGTCTTTTCCGGCCGACTGCACCTGAAATAAAGCGCGCTGAATCAGTCTCTGAATCGCCAGTGTCGCGACCGGATGTTCGGGAGTTCCGTCATCATCTCCTTGTTCTTGTTCTTGCCGGTTCTCGACTCCCGAGGACTCACCTTCCTTCAGGTCGGTTTCTTCCGGCTTCACTTCCGGCACTTCGGTGCTGAGATACTGATCGAGATCTTCCCGGAGATCATCGATATCCGCGCCACAAGCATCCAGAATCTCGATGATCTCGGGCTCCTTCAAAAGGCTCCAGAAAACATGTTCGAGCGTGAAATACTCGTGATCCTTCTCGACCGCGTAACGGACGGCTCGATTCAGGACGGTTTCTGCTTTTCGCCCAATCATGTGCTTGGTTCTATCGCACACCGGAGCGGAAATCCATGGGCCTTGGCATATTCATGGACCTGCATCACTTTCGTTTCGGCGATATCATAGGTATAGATGCCCGCCAGTCCCTTGCCTTGCTGATGGACACGGAGCATGATCCTGACCGCTTCGTCGTGCGGCTTCTTGAAATAGCGCTGCAGGACATCAACGACGAACTCCATCGTGCTGTAATCATCATTCAACAAGAGGACGGCGAATTTCGGAGGTTCCTGGAGTTTTGGCCGTCCCTCCTGAACCGCCACATCGCCAACGGCGTGCTCGGTTCCAGGTGTTTCTGGCTTTTTTTCGCCTTGTGCGACAGGTGGCCTGGCGCCATGCGGGACGGTTATGCGATCTTTAAGCCTCATCACTCAGCCTCATCATTTCCAAAATATAGTTTGCTTTTTCGGACTCGGCAACTTGCCAGGCGGCTCGCTTGAAGGCATTCTGAAGATGGGAGCTTCGCATGGCGCACAATGAGCCGAAAAGACCGGATTCACTTCAGCGACAACTCGAATTAGCACGTTTCGACCGAGCGCTCGAAGTTTCAGAAAGCCTGGCAACACGCCGGGCGCTCCTCACGACGACTGAACTCGCTCGACTCAATCACATTCTGACCGGAAAAACGAACGACCCGTGGCGTCAGGGGCCGGTTACGATCACCCTGCCGTCCGGCGTCAAGGAAACGCTCGCGCTCGTCGCTGATCCGGTCGTCACAGCACGTGACAAATTGCACCGCGCAACCGAAACAGCTGAATCCGGAGCCGTCATCGAAGCGGCGGTCGAGATTTACGTAGCTTTGGTGCTTGCGCATGTGTTTCAAGATGCGAACCGTCGGACAGCCGTACTCGCGAGCCACTACTTCATGCATCGTTACGGCATTCCCATTTCGGGATTCGCGCTCCACGAACTCGGACTGGGCGACTTGCGCGAGGAAGGCCAAATCGATATCCTCCGGGATACGATCCGACAAATGGCGAAATTCGCGCTGAAGCAAAGGTCGTAACGGACTCGGCGACCAAGGAGGAATTTTTTCACGTGATCCTGAAGAACCTATTCGGCAAGAAAAAGGAAGCCGCCAAACCGGAACGGTCGTTTTTGACGAGAGCGACACGCGTTCCGCTGAGCCAGCTCCATCGTATCAGCTTCCGACAGACTGATCCCCCGCTTGAGCCGTTCGCGCTTTCGAACATCTCAACGTCAGGAGTGGGATTTCTGCGCGGTTCAGTGCAATGGCCCGAAGTCGGTTCGATCATCAAGGGCGAATTCACGATCAGCGAACAGAAATTCCCGATTCAGCTCAAGTTGGTTTACGCGACTCAGCAGGCAGCCGGCTGCCAATTTCAGCCGCCCTTCGGCGAACTCGCCAAGGCCATCGCCAATTACCTCCAGGTGGAGATAGCCGCGCTCGAAATGACCTGTGTTCCGTCCCACACGCTGCAGGAGGAGCCCGATGGCACGCCCTGCTGGTTTTACGGGGAGAACAACTCGGAGCTCTATTACGTGCTCAACGGCGAAAGCATTTTGCGTTTTCACGCCGTCTTTTTCGCCAATTACATCGAAGGTGGAAAAGGTCTTCCGCTGAAATTTGGCGTCGTCGTGAATGATCATCCGGAAGACAAGCCGGCGCACAAAGGCGCCTCACTGATCCATTGGGAGTCACAATGGAATGAGGAACGGATGGACTCCGCGAAACGTTTTCTCTGCCACATTCAGAAGCTGAAAAAAGAGCACCTGGACGCCCTGCTTGGACTGCTTGGCCCGAGTGGCCGTTAATTTTGCAATTCACCTGAATCGTACGAGTGCTCACGGGCAATTCAAGGCAGTTCAGTGCGGTTCACGATCTCGGCCAAGGCTGCGCCCACGCGGTCCTGCGCGGCTCGGGCAGCATCCTTGTTCTCGGCGGTAGTCTTGGTCAGGACGACAAACGGGATGAAATCGACAATTGCCCCTCCGGCGCCCGCTTTCGGAACAAAGCCGGAAAGATTGTAAACGCCTCGAAGAGATCCCGTCTTCGCGCGAAGAACTCCCTGCGCGGGCGTCCCCTGCATCCGGTTCTTCAACGTTCCATCGATCCCTGCGATCGGAAGCGAGTCCCAAAGAGCGGGAAACTCCGGTCTTCGTTTCGCGTCTTCCAACAGCGTCATCACGACCTGAGTCGTGACCTGATTCGATCGTGAAACTCCAGACCCGTCCCACAACGTCACTTGTTCCGAAAAGAATCCCGGCCGAACGGGAATCCCGAGACTTGCCGCGTGAACCGCGCCAATTCCCTTGACCCACTCCCGGAGAACACCCTGCCCTGCCGCGACCAGGTCATGTGCGGGATCGCCCCCCCGCTGCCCCATGACTTTGAAGAGAGCGTCACCGATTACGTTCAGGCTGAGCTTCATGAAGGGTTTCAACAGCTCGGCCATGGTCGGAGAATAAAACTCCAGAACGCGCCATTCAGAATCACTGCTCGCGGGCGCCGCAGAAAATCGGATCCCTTTCTCCTTCAGGGCGCTCAAAAGGAGATTTCGAACCCAAGCCTTGGCATCGTGAACCGGCAGCACGAATTCTCGCGGGCTGCTGCCTTTAGCCCAGGTCCCGCTCACGACAAAGCTCTTGGCGACGGACGTCCGGTGATTTCCCGCGCTCACGTGAAGCGAAGTCCAGCCGCCCTCACGGATCTTGAGCTCAACCGGGATCGGCACGCCCTCTTCAGCCCAGAAAGCGCGATTTGCAGCGGTCACGACCAATGTCGCGCAGTTGATATTCATATTGAAAGCCTGGGCGAGCGCGCCGTAGCAGGCGGTGATATCCTCCGGACTCCAACCCTCCGGATAGCGAAGCTGATCCCAGCGAGGATCCCCCGCGATAACAGAGATCTCTCCTCGAATTTCAGAAACACCTTCATCGACGAGCGCGGTCGCGATCCGGTCAACGCGCGTCCGGAGGTCCTCACCGTGCTCGATCATGCCCCAGGACGGATCACCGTTTCCGATCAAGGTGAGTTCAGTGATCTCTTTGGTCCGGTCGCGCTCCACTCTCTTCCACCGCACCAGGGTCGGAATGCGGTAATCCGGCCCAAGAAGCTGAAGAGCAGCCTGCGAGGTGAAAAGCTTCGCATTCGATGCCGGCGCGAAAACGGTCGTGGGATTTCGGACGTAAGGCGAAGGCCCGGAAATCCGAACTCCGAATAGAATGGCCCCGCCCTGCTCACCGTCCGGGCTGCCGGGTCCCCCCGGTCCCGAAGGCCCATTGATGATTTGATCCCAGTCCGGTCCGCCGCGCGCCGTGAATGGATTTAAAACTTCCGGAACCGTGATCTCCACGTCGTCAGCGGATTCATAAAAAGCGACGTCAGCCAAACTCGTCGGCCCGGGCAATAACGCGAACAGCAACAGCACGGGAAAGAAGACCGCCTTCATCACCCGTCCACTATCTCCGAAGGCACCACGTTAGTCCAGAGGCGCAGCGGGACGCGGGCTCCCGGTTTTGCCGGATTCCCCGGATTTCCCAAAATCCAACGATGGGTTGCGGTACTTTAAAAACAATAAATCCCGCTCCTTCTGCGGCACGGGATAGATCGCGAGCCCCGTCATTCTGCGTGCTTTTTCCAGGGCTTGCGCCTCATGCTTCCAGAAGCGCTTCAGGGCATCTATGCCGTCCTGAACCTCAGCGGCGATACTCCGGGCACCAGCGTTCTCGAGAAGAGCCAGGATCAGCTCTTCCAAAGCTCGATTGGATTGTCCCCGAAAGAACTGATCCCATAGTTCCACCCACCCCGGAGGAATCTGGCGAAACCCGACAACGTAGGAATACCGCTTGCCCGGATCCGTCCCAAGCTGCCCTTTCGGAATCGCATGGCCGACATAACGCAACAATCGCATCAGGGCGAAAAACGCGTCTCGTGTGATCTCGCGCGAACGATACGCGCCGTGAAAGCTAAACTCCGGAAATTGTTCCGGCAACGTGGAAAGGCAGAAAAGAAGCCTTCCGGTCCCGGCCTCAGCAATTCCGACCATCGGATAAAGAAACGAAAACGCGCCCGCGACATTCCAACGAGGCTTGAGTTCCTGGATCAGCCGTGTCTCAAGCAAAACGGCGTCAAGATCCGTCGCGCAGGTCTCGAAAACGATACGGCTGGCGCTTTTCAGAATCGCCAGCATTTTGCGGTCACGTTTGCAGCGTTTCGCGTTCCGATACTGCCCGAGCCTGCGCCGCAGATTCTTGGCTTTGCCGACGTAGACGACTTTCTCATCCTGATTCAACATCCGGTAAACACCGGGCACGGTCGGTAGACTTTCGAAAAAGTCCGGCCCGAACTTACGGTCGAAGGAGTTCACCTTTCGCCCCTCTTCCTGGCCTCCTTTTGCGCTTTAACCGCGACCTTCACGCGATCCATGTCGACGGCTTCGGCAAAAACGCCGTACATGGTCCCGATACTCGCATCGCGGTACTTGCCGTATTGTATCAAGTGCCAGACCACGTGTCGCATCGTTCCGGAAGACATCATCACCTTCCCGATGGGACGCGTGATCGTCGTGCTGTTCACGAAATTGAGCGCGAAATCAATGAGCCGCCGATCCGTCGAGGAGGTCACGACAATTCCGGACTGGATCAACCGCTGCACAAAATCCTTCGCCCGGGAATAGCCGCAATCCAGCTCATCATCCCCTTTGATGAGCTTCCAGCTGAGAACCAGGTCATTATCGACGTCACAACCGTCGAGCAAGCCCTCCATTGCGCTGAGGATGATCGTCATCACGTCGAGATCGCTGACATTGATCATCCCGGGGTTTCGCTGGGAATCGGGGAGCACGCCGTCAAGCGCGATACCACAGGAGCGTTCAAAGCCGAACTTTCGACAGCTCTCGAAGGTCCGCGGAAAGTGGCGGGCCACCATCCGTGGAAGAGCCGCGACGAAATCGTCCCGGCTGATGAGATACTGTTCAACCCCTTTTCTATCAAAAATCGAGATCTGCTTGCCGGTCAGGAATTCGAGATAGGCGTTCCGGTAATCGCTCAAGGAATCCATCAGCGTGATCACCGCCGTGACCGCCATCTGATCGAGGAAAAGCGAACTCGTCGGCATGATGTTGGTGATATTGGCCAGGAGACCTTTCACGGCGGATTCGAAATCCTTGCGATCCTCCTTGGTCCGAAGAACCAGGACGTCATTGGTCATGGTGATCAGCTTGGCCAGGCCTTTCAGGTTGAAGCTGCGCTGCATTTCCCGAATCGTCGTTTCTTCCTCGAACGGGAGCCCGTTCATCTTGCGCAAAATATTCACGACAAAGCTATGGATCACCTCGTAGGCCTGAAGCCCGCTTCGGATCAAATCCATCATGTCATCTGAGCCGCTGTTCAAGTCAGCCGAAATGACGTTCGGCCGCTGCAAGGGGACCGGAGCCGGAGGTCCCACCCCGTCCAGCGTATCACTGGGCAAGGTGGCCCCTAGGTCTTCCACGGAATATTCCGCGGCTTCCCTTTCAGCCTGTTCGCTATGTGTTTTGCCGAACGCATCAATGATCCGTCCCGACAGGGTGTGAAAAAACATCAACCGGGCGAAGCGTCCGCCGTCGAACGGCGTCACTCGTGTTCCGAAGTTCGGATTTTTGACCTTCATCGCGAGTTTTATTGCCCTTGATCTGCCGAACAAATCAGGCGTCACGTCAAGCCGGCACGTGCCCCAGGACTGAGCTTCCGGGTTCAGACAGTTCTTGTGCTGAACCGCCTCAACGAAGACCGGCAGGCCGTCCAGGAGATACGTGTGGTACTGCCGCATGATCCTGAACATCCCCGAGAACGATGACGGGTGAATGAACTTACCGTTTGAATCCTTGTTGAACCGGGTCACCAGGTCCATTTTTTCAATCAGGTCGTTGGGAGGATTCACCCCCATTCTCCTGCTCAGCTGAATCAACCCGGCGATCGACACCGGGGCGAGTGCCGGGTTCCGGAACCAGGTCTCGAACCGCTCCCCGAGAAGCCGCATCGATGCCTTGATTTTCTCGACGTTTTCGAAGGAGACGTTCTCAACCGGGTTCATCGTGAATTCGAACCAGGGAGCTCCCGCCTCGAAGTGATCGGTCAGCGCTACGAGGCAAGCGCCGATTTCACGGGTATTCCAAGTGTCGCGCGCGGAAAAATTAGGGCAGACCGCGTTCAGGAAATTGATTGCGACCTGAGCCGCCGGCACGAGAGCACTCCTGAAATCCCGATCCTTGATTTCGAAAACCGCGAAGATCACCTCGCCGAGTTCGTCCGAATCCATGCTCCAGTTCATCTCCCGTAAGAATTCGGAAGCGACTTTCGCGACCGTTTTCAGGTCAGAATACATGATGGGATTTTTGGTGGCCGTGTATTTGAGGTAGAGCGCCCGGATACTTTCCCGATGCAGCCGGACGAGGGAAATCCAGCGATCGACCGTCTCCTTGCTGAGCGAGGATTTGATCCCGAGTAACTCCTTCACGCCAAATACATTGTGGAGGCTTCGATCGACGTTCGGCCCGATCTTCAGGAGGCCTTTCCGGACCAGGATCGAAATTTCCTGGTCATTCAAAACGTTCTTCTGCTTACCAACGACTTGCGTCCAGAGATCGTTCAGCTGCGTCGAAAGACATTCAAAAGCGGCTCTTGATTCCTCTGCCGTGCCCTTCACGATCTGGATGGCCGGGGGGCATTCGGCGCCGCTCGCCATTTCGATCACGCCGGGTTTTACCGATTCCTCACCCCACCACTTCTTAAGCCCGCAGCCGCTGGCCAGAAGCGCGGACGAAACGAGAAAAACTGTCGCGAGAACCGGCATCCGCTGCTGCTTTACCATTGGTAACGTACCCCCGTCGTAATCGAGTCCAAAGAGCGCCACTGCCCGTAGTAACTCTGATCGCGACCCGCGATCAGGTTTGCTGAAGCATAGAGAACGAATTGCGGATCAGGTTGGTACTGGAGCAGCGGGCGCACCCAGTCCCCTTCCCGGCCTTGCGTGAAGTGATGTTCGATTCGAAGTGAAGGCCGGAGTCTCGCACGGAAGAGCCTCGTGCTCAGCTCCGTCCAGAAAAGATCCCTGCCGTAAGCGGGAGACTCGACCACCGGACCGCTCGGGGCGGGCTTCGCGACAGTTTCGACCGACTGCAAAGCACCGGCCCTCAGAAAGGACCAGGGCTGAACTTCGGCTGAAAGGGAAAGGCGTCCCGAGTTCTTTTCGTAAGCGGCCTCGAGGATCGCGGGATCTTTGCCGGGAGCGGTCCACCGGCTCGCGATGAATACTTCCCGCGGAAATTTGGGGACAACGGTCGCGAGCGCGTTCAACTCGTCACTCACGTCGTCCGGCTTTGCGTATCCGGCCGCGTCGGGCTGTGCCGCGGGAACCGGTGCCGACCAAGTCATCAGTTGAAAGGAACCGATCGTGCTGTTCAGGCCGAGGCTGAAAAAAGTCTGCACTTGCAAAACGATCTTCTGGATATCTCCGGTATCCAGGCGGTACCGCATCGGCAGCAGAGTCCCATTCGTATTCAGGTATGCGGGAGGAAGCCTCGCGAATCTCGAACCGTTGGCCTTCTCTTGCTCCGAAAGGTCGAGCCTGGGCCCGAATGAGGGCAGGAAAAGAGGGGAAAGCGCGACCGTAAATCTCAGTTTTTGAAGATCGCCGCTCCAGCCCGCCCCGAACCATCCGACCACACGTGGTTCGAGAGCATTGGACTGATTCTGAACCCAGTTGTTCCCGATCGCTCCTGTCGCATGGACAGGGATTTTCATCCCGTCTTCGTCGAGAGGATGAACACGTCCGAGCCAAAAATGTCCCCTCGAAGGAGTCGGCAAACGCCAGGCCATCAGGGGGATATCGAAGCTCTTGTCGCCTTCCTTGCCGCTCTCGATGAACGAATCGAAATGCAGTTCAAGCGAGGGAAGACCGGAATTCTTGAGCAGGTCCTCGGATTTCCAAGGGAGAAAAAAGTCGAGCCGGGAACTGACGGTCGGCTCAAGGGCATATTGTTGGGCGCCGATTGATATCCCCTCAGCCGGAATGCCCGCAAACGCGACCGGGCAAAGCAGCATCACTGTCGCTAAAAGTGCCGGGACAACGCACCACGACCATTCTCTTTGAGTTGCGATTCTGCTTCCACGACTGCAACGATAACCACTCATCGCGAACCTTCCGGCAACCGTTATAGATTTCTGGACCAGAAAAGTCAAGTAATAGCAAATGCCAATTTATTTTCGCAATTCGGTGAATTCTTAATCGTCAGGTCTAGACGGATTGTGAAATCCTAATGCAACATCTCGTTTTTATTGAACTATCTCTACTTGCCTTAATTGGTCCGAGAATCTAGAATGGAATCATCACCTCTCCGCAACCCGGCAGTGCTTAACATCCAAATCAATCCATCTTCACGTGAAGAGCGTAGATCGCACATATTTTTTGGAAACAAGCGCTACGCGATTGAGACGGGCACGTATGTACCGTTGGAGGTTTTATGAAGAACTATTTTCCCGTTTTGCTTCTGATCTGCGCCCCTGCGCTGGTTTCGCTCGCGTCTCCTTCTTACGCGAACGTTATCTTCGAAGAAACTTTCGACCAGCAAGCGGACTGGAATGTCACTGGCGCCCTCAATAAAGATTGCGGCATAAACTGCACGGATGCGCCCCCAAACTGGAATAATTATTACGCTATTCCGGCCGTCGGCAATCTCGCAACCACCATCCGGTCGATTCCCGACGGCAGTGCCGACCATACGGGCGCCGCGACCAGGAAAGCCTACATGGCCTATTACAATAATGTTCAGTATTCAGGGGGCGCAGAGCTGAGCAAAACGTTCCCGACCGAGTACCCCGAACTCTATCTCCGCGCCTGGATCAAAACCCAACCCGGCTGGTCAACCGCACCGAACTCCTCGATCAAGCTGTTCAGAGTCATCCACTACGACCGCGTCGGAAGCGCCTTTGCCTACTTCTCTGGCGGCAATGGCGCCCCGATGGGCGGCTTCAACTGGGCCACGAATGCCACCTACAGGTCAACGAACGGAATTCCGGATGGTTGCTACATCGCGTGGTTCAGGTGCGATCCACAAAGCAGCAATTATACTTGCGCTCAGTCCCCCTACAACACCGACACCCCTCAACGCATCGTAAGCGGCATCGCTCCGGATGAAATCGGAGGATTCGCCGACGGCCGGTGGCATCGCTACGACGTCCACGTCAAAATGAATACGCAATCCGGTTCGACTTGGAACCAAAATGGAATTTATGAATTCTCCTATGATGGAGTCCCTGTCGTTTCTTATACCAATGTCCAATGGAAATACCCCGGCTCCTCCATGAACGTCGGATGGAACACCGTCCAGTTCGGCGGAAACAACCTGAACGCCTACACAGGCGGCAGTAATCCGCAGTGGGCCGCTTTCGATGACATCGTTGTGAGCACGTCTCCGATTCCGGATAACTATGTGATCGGCGATTCCGGCGGCGACTTGATCGTTCCGACGATCGCGATCACCTCTCCAGCGATCAATGCGGTGGTCAGCGGGACCAACTCAATTTCGGCGAACGCTTCGGACGATACCGGCATCACGAAAGTAGAATTCTACGTCGACTCTTATCTTGAAAAGACACTCACGGCGCCGCCGTATTCCTATACCGCCGACATCAGTGACGTACCCGATGGAACCTATGTTCTGAGAGCCAAAGCTTACGACGCGGCCGGAAACATCGGACAGTCGCAAGATGTACCGTTCGTCGTAAACAATTCAACGCCCTCGCCAACTCCAACGCCCTCGCCGACTCCAACGCCCTCGCCGACTCCAACGCCCTCGCCGACTCCAACGCCCTCGCCGACTCCAACGCCCTCGCCAACTCCAACGCCCTCGCCGACTCCAACGCCCTCGCCCGACACCAGCGCCCCCTTCGTCCAAATCACCTCACCTGCTTCAGGGGCAACCGCACGAGGGATTGTCACGTTCTCGGTTTCTGCGAACGATAACGTCCGCGTCGAGAAAGTCGAACTTTACATGAACGGCTCGCTTTACGCGACGGATGCCGTCGCACCCTACACGTTCGCGTGGAATTCCAACTCTTACAAAAATGCGACCTATAACTTCGTCGCGAAGGCATACGATACAGCAGACAACGTGCGCTCTTCGACCGAAGTGAACATTATCGTGAAGCGAAAACCTAAATCGCCGACAAATCTTACTGCACAATAAGCAGGAGAGGGGAAATAAGATGTGCCAGAGCAAACCAGTCTCATTTTCACTTTATGTCAGAATGACCCTCCTCGTGACGTTTTGCTCACTACTGATCACGGGATGTAAAAGGCTTGAGAGTACCCGTTCTGCTCAAAGCGAAACAGCAGATCAAAGAGGAACCGTCACCCTGAATTGGGATGCTCCCTTGACAAACACGGATGATACTCCTCTCAATGATTTGACAGGCCACCGGATCCGGTACGGTTTGATTTCAGGCGTCTACTCGACCTCACTGGACATAGGACTTGCGACGACGTACACCATCAGCAATCTTTCGCGCGGGAAAAACTACTACTTTGTAGTCTCCTCAATAAACAGCTCAGGAGAAGAAAGCGACCTATCGAACGAAGTTGCGAAGATTGCGCCTTAGCTGACATTTTTACTTATATCGAGCAAATTTTGAAACTACCCTGCTCACTATCCAACAAACATCAAGGCGTGTAAGCAACACCGAAATTATAAGAAGACAATGACACGGATCGTCCATCGCCAACCCTGAGCTGCAGCTCCGAGAGATCAATGACAAAAGAGAATCCGGCTCCGGACGCGAGAGCACGGTTTAAAGAGATCCCAGTCGCGATTTCACGATCAGAAAATGAGACCAAACCCCCCGCGCTCTTCAGAAATGAAAATTTAAAGTAACCCGAGACCGAGGTATTACGGTTCAGCGTTCTTCTAAAGACCGGAAACAACTGCGGACCAGCAATGCTGTATCCAAAAAGATCATTTGTCGCGGAAAGTGAAGTGTAGTATCCGCCCCCCGCGAGAGAGACACGCCAGGGCTCCTTCACAAAAGAAAGGACATAGCTCAATCGAAGATTGACGCCTAAAGACCTAGAGCTAATCCCCGTCTGGCTACTCCCCAAGGTGAGAAGAGTCGCGTATGTGTTAAATCCCGCATCCCAAACGCCAGGACGGAGCTGATAATTCAAACTCAGCTTCCCTGTCAACGCGGACTCAGAAAAAGGTGCAACATTGCTCTCACTGAATGCAAGCCCCGTGTAGGCCAAGCTCGGAGTCCAGGAAAAAATCTTCGTGACCGAGCGATTTTCCTTTGGTTTAAGCCGATCCCAGTTCGAGATATGAATGAGAATCGATTCCTTTTCAACGATTCCGAACGGACTAACAGCGAAAAACTGGATCTGCGACGAAGCCTGGCTGACCCTTACCCGGACTTGAAATCGACCGTCCTTCTGAAGCGGAATATCAACCTTCCCGAGCAGCAAGCTCCAGTTATACCAAAATTCGCGGTTAAATTTGCCTTCCACAACGACAATGGGCCCGGAAGATGAATCAATCAGGAACTCCGCTTTTGGTGAAAACGTGAACCCCTGAATCTGATTCTTGGAATCATTCACCTTTGAAAGAGTGGCGTAGATTATTTCGGCAGCCATACCGATTCGCGGCGGAGCAACGATCCACAAAAGAACCAGCATTGAAGCGATCAATCCAACTTGACGCATCGTTTTAGAGCGTATCATCCGCATCAGGATGTCGTGAAACGAAAGATCTCGTGAAAACCCCAAACTCAACCTCACGATGAAAAGCGAACGCACGCGCAAAGCATGGACTACATCAACGGGCGCATCAATCCCTGTCTGCAATCAAAGAATTGAGGATTTGTCGCGATAAATCGGTCCTCTTTCACCTGCCAAATCAATTTACACCCTGCGGGCTGATAAGACTTAACCCACCGCAATCACAAGTCTTTCATCATGACAAGCAATTCTGTTTTTAGAAGTTTTTTCTTTATCTATTTCGTCAAGTATGAAAAACTTAAATATACAAAGAATGCTTCACATTCAAGAACTTCGCCGGCAACCAACCAGCCCCGGTCATGAACAATGACGGAAAGATCATGAGTAAAAGAACATAGTAACGGAGGCAAAGTTGTTCAAAACAAGAGCAGCACAATCCATCGCAAGCCTCTATCTGGTTGGCATGCTCATTACGATTCAGTTCGGCTGTTCGGCTCGGGTCATCGGCGGATTTCCGCAAACAAATCAAAGTACCCAGATTTCGCCGGGTCCGAAGATTCTCGGTTTCACCTCAACCAATCCGCCCTCTCCTTCCAATTCATCAACCAGCCCATTTGTCATCGGACTTTCCAGTGCGGAAACAACGAACATCATTCTCTATAGCGATTCGAATTGCGCAAACTCGATCGGTTCGGGATCAAAAGCGCTGTTCGAGGGAGTGGGGATCACGGCAGCCGGCTCGGCCAATCTGACAACGACGATTTACGCCAAAGCGTATGACAACGAAGCCAGAAGTTCAGCCTGCACAGTTCTTACCACTTACATTCATGACGACGTTAGCCCCGTAGCTCCCGGTTTTATCAGTATCAGCCCCCTTTCGCCTTCAAATGCCGCGGCTCCGATTGTAAAAGGTTCCGCGAGCGCCGACACCCATAATATCGCCCTCTTCAGAGACTCAAATTGTGTGACGTCGATCGGCTCCGGAACGAAAACACAATTCGAAGCCAGTGGAATCATCACAGGCATTTCAACCAATACAGCCACGACGATCTATGCCGAAGCGATCGATACCGCAGGAAATCCCTCCGCGTGTACCGTGCTGACGACTTACATTCACGATGACGTCGGACCGGCCGCCCCTGCATTCGTCAGCACGAATCCCGCTTCCCCTTCGTCCAGTTCACTCGCTCCGGCGGTTCGAGGAACTTCCAGTGCCGATACGGTGAGCCTGACCCTGTACAGCAACGCGGGGTGCACCACATTGATCGGCTCGGGAACCAAAGCTGCTTTTGAAACCACCGGAATCGCTGCCACATTAGCCCCGAATGCCACCACGATGATCTATGCCAAGGCCGCCGATGCGTTGTCCAATACTTCAGCCTGCACACTCCTGACGAGCTACACCCATGATAACATCGGCCCTGTCGCTCCGAGTTTCGTCAGTGTAAATCCTGTATCCCCCTCTACGACCGTTAGCCCAGCCATCAAGGGCGCTTCAAGCCTCGATTCCATCAGTCTGACCTTTTACGAAGACGCAGGATGCACGGACTCGATCGGCTCCGGAACGAAGGCTTCATTTGAAGGTGCGGGGATCACCGCGACTGTTCCTGAGAATGCCACAACGACTGTCTACGTGAAAGCTTTTGATGCCGCAGGCAATCCGTCCGCGTGCACCGCACTAACGACTTACACTCATGATGCGATCGGACCCGGAGCGCCCGCTCTCGTCAGTACAAATCCTTCATCCCCCTCCAAGACTTCAACCACTCCAACGATCCGCGGGACTTCAACGGCGGATACCGTGAGCCTAACCCTTTATGATAATCCGGGCTGCACAACC
>Ga0208245_1000894_pt1 | contig 20722 bp, 10 predicted proteins | sample RifOxyC1_FD_184035 | JGI IMG/M metagenome (GOLD analysis project Ga0208245, IMG submission 184035) | Soil microbial communities from Rifle, Colorado - Rifle Oxygen_injection C1 (SPAdes) | ecosystem: Environmental > Terrestrial > Deep subsurface > Rock core/Sediment | place: Rifle, Colorado... | reverse complement strand
TTCTGACTGAAACCGGAGTTGAATTTCCCGAAATATTTCCCGCCGCGTCATAGGCCGAAACCATGTACGAATAATTCGTCCACGGCGAGAGCCCCGAATCCTCGAATCGGGGCTCCGCTGTCCGGGCGATGTCAATGCCGTTACGGACGACCCGATATCCCACAACTTTAGTTCCATCAAAAGAAGCCTGCCAGGTCAGAACCACTCCCGACGAGGACGTGGCTTGAGCCCTCAATTCGGAAGGTACGCTGGGAGGATCCATATCCTCTTTCAGATCATCTATTGGCAGTTTTGGTACGGTATCCTCGGGCGCTCCCGTTGGTTCAGGCTGCCCGATCGTCGGCTGCCCGAACGAATACAATGCCGACCATGATTCCCGAGTCGAACGCGAACATCCCGTGGCCAGCAACAGAACAGAAGCTGCCACGAGCGCGCTTCCAAAAACCTTGCGAGAAAGAGACACGAACTCCTGAATAGGAATTCGAACCTCCAATCCCGCTCGAGTCGGGCTCCCCCTCCAACTTCGCAAATCCCCCCCTCGATTTTCGGGCCGGGATCCCCTTATCCTGGCCCGAAAACCTTAGCCTCAAGGACTATATTCAAAGGCCCCGATATCAGGTTTTCCGTCCGGCACGGATATCCCGGTAGCCACGCCAGCGTTAATCATGGGGCTTCCGGACTGCAACGAGAAGTATTCCATCCAGCTGCCCGTTTTCCTGAACCTCGGATCGACGCCGTTCAGATTCCCGCTCATCACGGTGCCGCTGCCACCGTTGCTGATACCGCCCGAGTTGAAGAACGCGTTGTTTTGAACGACCGGAGCTCTCAAATTACCTCCGCCCCCGAGAAAAATACCTCCGTCTCTGGAATTCTGAATGATATTGTTCTGGATCCTGAGATTCGAGAGGACCTGCCGGCTCGCATCGATAGAAATTCCAGTACCGGCCGAATCGGTGATCACGTTATTCGCAATCAACAAATCGTTGATCGCGGTTCCCAGGGGATTGCCCGGCCAGACAACCATTCCTGCTTTGTGGGCGCGCTCGACGACGTTGTTCCGGAATTGAACATGGTTCACGCCCGCGTGATTGTACATATGACCCGCGACCCAAACGGCTGCCGTATAACCGACGAAGTGATTCCTGTAGTAGTCGGCGTCACTCAGCGAAAGTTCGTGCCCTTCTCCCCAACCGTTTGAATCCGTGAACTCAACGTAGTTGTCGTGGAACTTCAAGGCCCAAGCTCCGCCATCCTTCGTCCCCGCGACGAGGGAGAGGTACCCTCCATAGAATTCGTTATTGTAAACATCGCAATCCTGCATGAAATTCCAAATCTCGATCGGGATCGGCTCGATGTTATTCTGTCGCGTGACTCTAAATTTTGAGTTCTTAATGACCAGATGTTTGACATAACCTGGCCAGGACTTAAGCGCGTTCCCTCCTGTGCCATTCTCAACAACAGAGACGTTGTCGATGACCATGTCTTGCACCGCTTTAATCAGGAACGAAGCATTCAGCGCTTGTCCGTTGTGAGGAGCCGATGAATTGGTAATCGTCACGTTCCTGACCACATCGCCGATGCCCCATTGCGGAGGCGGCACCGCCGGCCACTCCTGGTCAGCGCCGTTCCACCAGTCTAGGCCTTGCATTTGTATCGCGGCATCCGCGATATTCACGAAATCCATGTCTTGAATGAAGAAACGGTGGCGACCCGAGACCTGCATCCCGTGACGGAGCGCGCGTCCGTTCCCATCCAGTTTGAACCCGGTGACGGATTGATATCCCTCGACCGGGGGATTGGAATTCGCAGTGATATACCATCCTCCGTAAGAGCTTCTGACCGTCGTAACAGTTCTGCCTTCGCCACGGATACTGACTCTGGGCGCGAGATCACATCCGCCGTTATCAGTATACGTTCCGGCTTTCAGAACAATTCCGTCCCCGGCCGTTCTGACCCGTCCGCAGGCATAGGACAAGGCAGCCCATGGCCGAGCCTCACTCCCGTCATTGGAGTTTGACCCGTTCGTGGCGACATAATAGAGCCTGCCAGTGATCGCCGGCAGAGCGTTGTCACCGATTTCGATGACCGCCGAACAGATCTTCGGCAATCCGGCGGCCGAAGCTCCCAAATAGATCTTTTCGGCTTTGGAGTATTTCACCCCAGCGAACGTCGCCACGTTATTGACCGGAGTGACAGGATTGGCGGTCGCCGTCAACGTGCCCGACGCCCGCGTCGCACACGTCGCGTCGGTGTATGCTCCGAGCGTTACGGCAGCCGTACCAAAGGTCGGATGACCTGACGCATCCCGAAAACCGATCGCGGGCTGAGGATCAAATGCACTTGCAACTCCGGCGCTGCTCGGCGGCTGAGTTTCGAAAACAATCGAAGCCGCTGCTCCCGGAGGCGTTCCCGGATAACCGGCGACATTCAATTCACCCACCATGGTCCAAGCCCCGCCGTTCACTTCCGAAAGCGCTCGCAACCGGATGTATCGGCCGGATTTGCCGGAAAATTCGACTGCTTTTTCGGCTCCGTCGTTCGCGAAAGTCCCCGCGGCGACAGGCGCACCCCACGTGTTGCCATCGAAGCTCACGTAGAATTCGTATTGAGCGATTCTTCCATTCACTTCAGCGGCGTTTCCGTTCGGCAGATACCGAAACGAATAGAGTTCGTGGTACTGACCCATGTCGATCTGGATCTCGTGCGGCGGATTCGGACCACTCCACCCGGTTCTCCAAATCGTGGTCGGCTTCCCGTCAAACGCATTCGCGCCGACTTCGTTCGCGCCAGCCGTTTCCTGGCTGTCGACATATTTCAATTTCCAGCCCGAACGATCGACGGTCGCCGGTCCCGCCGCTGCGGTCCCGACCACGTTGAGTTCGCCGACCATCGTCCAAGCTCCACCGTTCACTTCAGAAAGCGCACGAAGCCGGATATAACGTCCCACTCTGGCTTTCGCGAAAGTAACCGATTTCTCCGTGGCATCGTTGGCGAATTTCCCGGAGCTAACCGGTACTCCCCAGTTCGACCCATCGATGCTCACGTAGAACTCGTAGTCAGCGATCCGGCCGTTCACCTCCGTCGGGTGAGCCAGGTACCGGAACGCCGAGAGCGAGTAGAACGCTCCCATGTCGATCTGAATCTCGTGCGGAGGTGCGGCCGCCGTCGACCAAGACGTCCTCCAGATCGTCTGCGGATTGCCGTCGAAGGCATTCGCGCCGACTTCACGGGCACCCAGGGTTTCCTCGCTGTCAACGTACTTGAGCTTCCAAGCAGTGCGTGAGACCACCGGACCCAAGGTCGAAACCGAAACCGCCGCGGATTTCGCGGAGATATTCCCCGCAGCATCGAAGGCTGCCACTTGATAGGAGTACGCCGTGTCTTCGGCGAGCCCGCTGTCGCGATAGTTCGTCGAGGTGACGGTTCCCACTTTACTGCCTTGCCGATACACCTCGTAGCCAGCCACTCCGACATTATCGGTCGAGGCGGTCCAGCTGAGACTGATTTCGGTCTTCGATAAGCCGCTTCCCATCACCCCGTTCGGCACGCTGGGTGTGGTCGTGTCCCCGAGCGTCTTCGCCGAAATCGAAGAAGATTGAGACGAGACGTTCCCGCTCCCGTCAAACGCACTCACGGCGTAGGAGTAAGAAGTCGAGAGCGAGAGGCCCGTATCGGTGTAACTCGTCCCGGTCACGGTCGCCACTTTCGCGCCGTTTCGGAAAACGTTGTAACCGGCAACGGCGACGTTGTCAGCAGAGGCGCTCCAACTCAGGTTCATGGAATCCGAGGATGGCGTTCCGGCGAGATTCGTCGGCGCGGTCGGGGCCTGGCTATCCTCGACGCCAAGCGCGTTCAACTCAGCCACGTGTGTCCAAGGGTTTCCGTTCACCTCGGTCAAAGCACGAAGCCGCATATACCGGCCGGGGGATGAGGGGAACGTCACTTCCTTCTCGGAAGTATTGTTGACAAAGGTGCCTTTCGCGACCGCGGTGCCCCAATTCGTCCCGTCCATGCTGATGTAGAACTCGTATTGAGCGATTCGTCCGTTCACTTCCGTCGCATGGGGCAGATACCGGAAGCCGTTCAAAACGTAAACCTTGCCCATGTCGATCTGGATTTCATGTGGCGGTACCGGCGCCGGCCACCAAGCAGTCCGCCAAATCGTCAACGGCTTGCCGTCGATCGCATTGGCTCCCGCCTCATTCGCGCCGGCCGTTTCCTGGCTGTCCACGTGTTTCACCGTCCACCCCGCGCGTGAAAGCGCGGGCGCGGGCGTCATGACCGAGACCGCGGTCGATTGCGCGGACACATTTCCAGCGGCATCGAACGCCGCCACCTTATAAGAATGCGTCGAGGCGCCCAAAACTCCCGGATCCGTGTAACTCGTCGCGAGAACCGTCGCGAGCTTCGCGCCATCGCGATAAACCTCATAGCCGGCCACACCCACGTTATCCGATGAAGCACTCCAGCTCAGACTCACCTGGGTCGGAGACAAAGCGACTCCGGCAAGACCCGTCGGAACACTCGGTGCGGAGGTGTCGGTCAACGTCCTCACCGAGACCGCGGCGCTGAGACCCGAGGACTTCCCGCTCGCGTCGTAAGCCGCGACGGCATACGAGTAAGTCGTCCCGGTCACGAGTGTCGTATCGCTGTAGCTCGTCGCCGGCGACTGCGCGATCTGAGCACCATTGCGATAAATCGTGTAACCCGTCACGCCAATGTCATCCGACGAAGCCTTCCAACTCAGATTGACCTGAGTCATCGATACCGCCGTTGCCGTGAGCTCGGCGGGCACCGTTGGATTTTGTGAATCACTGATGGTGTTTTCTCCAAAAGCCAACAATTCGGCCACCATTGTCCAGGGATTCCCGTTCACCTCCGAAAGCGCTCGCAACCGGAAATAGCGGCCGGTTTTCGACGCGAAGAAGACGTCCTTTGCCGCCGTATCATTGGCGAACGTTCCGGTCGCGACCGCGGTTCCCCAGTTCGTCGCGTCCGCGCTCACGTAAAATTCGTAGCGCGCGATCCGGCCGTTCACATCAGTGGCATCGGCTTTCGGGACATAGCGGAACCCATTCAGAGTGAGCGATTTCCCCATATCGATCTGGATCTCATGCGGCGGAGTCGGCGCCGGCCACCAAGCCGTACGCCAGACCGTCTGCGCATTACCGTCCAGGACATTCGCTCCCGCTTCATTCGCGTTCGCGGTTTCCTGGCTATCGACATACCTGACGCTCCAGCCCGTTCTCGACAACGTCGGAGCATTGCCAAGCACATTCAGTTCGGCCACCATCGCCCAGGGATTCCCGTTCACTTCCGAAAGCGCTCGCAACCGGATGTATCGGCCGCTTTTCAGGGCGAAGTTCACCTGTTTTTCGGTGACGCTGTTCGCGAATGTTCCCGTCGCGACGGCGGTTCCCCAGTTGGTACCATCCGCGCTCACGTAAAATTCATATTGGGCGATCCGGCCATTCACCTCGGCGCTGTTCGGATGCGGCAGGTACCGGAATCCATCCAGCTCATAGGAACGGCCCATGTCGATCCGTATCTCATGTGGAGGTGTGGGTGCCGGCCACCATGCCGTACGCCAAATGGTGGAAGGATTTCCGTCAATCGCATTGGCTCCAATTTCGTTCGCGCCGACAGTTTCCTGGCTGTCGACGTAAGTAACCGCCCATCCGGTTCGCGGCAGGACCGAGCCCGCATAAGCCGCCGCGCTCTGAAGCGCGCCACCGATGAGGCCCGCTAAAACGAACGTTGTCGATGCAAACAAACGCAATGAACACGCTTGAGCGTTACTATTCCCCGATTGCATAGTAGTCTCTCCCGTCAATCTATTCGGCATACCGCCGCGAAAAGTTTTCTATTATCTTCATTCTAACAACCGTAACATGATGCGTCAATGGAAGTTCTAAGCGCTCCCGCCCTTCAGATGCGTGTCGCCGTCGACACAGTCGACAGGTCAAACCTCACTGAAGCTCGAAAGCGCCGATATCGGGCGCGCTACCCTTGAAAGGCAAGCCCACGTTCGTTCCCGCATCGATGAGAGGGCTCGAATTCTGAAGCGAGAACCACTCGGTCCAATTTCCCGTGCCTTTAAACTGCGGATTCAGCGCACGATTGTTGCTGTTTGTGACATTCGAACAGCCCAGATCCCCGAAACCACCACTGTTGAAATAAACGTTGTTCGTAATCACCGGACTGACGCAACGGTCTGGAGACGCTCCATAGCTGCCGATCGCGGCCTCGCTCGTGTTCTGGATCACGTTATTCGAAATCTTGAGGTTCGTCAGTCTCGCGCTCGAGAACGCGAGCTGGATGCCGCTCCCTCGGGCTTCGCTGATCACATTGTTGTGGATCTCCACATTGTCAATCGCGGTGTTCAGCGGGATGCCCGGGAGAACCATAACCGCCCTCTTCGGCGTCTTCTCGATGACATTATTGCGAATCCTGACGTTTCGGACGCCTTCGTAATTATACATATGACTTGCGTTCCAGACGCTCACGCCATATCCGACCACGTGATTATTATAGAAGTCGAGGTGGCTCATCGAAAGCTCATGCCCCTCGCCCCAAGTGCCGGCTTCGGAAAAATCAACTAAGTTGTCGTGAAATTTGAGTGCCCAAGTCCCGCCATCCTGCGCACCGGAGACGAAAGAAAGATATCCCCCTCGAAACTCGCTGTTGGAAATCTCGCAGTCCTTCAGGAAATTCCAAATTTCGATCGGAATCGGTTCAGAGTTGTTCGCGCGACTGACGATGAACTTGGAATTTCGGATCGTCATATGCTTGACCCAGCCGGGCCAGGATTTCAGTGCATTGCCTCTTCCGCCCGTCGCGGAAGACTCGTCGACGACGACATTGTCGATAACGAGATCCTCAAGAGAGTTGATAAAAAGACTCGCGTTCAGCGCTACTCCATTATGAGGTCCGGAGCACCCCGTGATCGTGACATTTCGAATCACATCACCGACCGCGTAGGCCGGAGGCGGCGAAACGGGCCAGTCCCGGTCCAAGCTACTCCAATTAGGCAAGCCAAGCATCTCAATCGCCTTCTCGGCTATGGAAACGAAATCAACATCCTGAATGATGAAACGGTGACGTCCGACGATTTGCATCCCGCGCGCGAGAGTTCGTCCGTTTCCATCCAGCTTGAACCCACTGACGCTCTGAGCTCCTTCTTCCGGCCACTCCGATCTCGCAAGAATGTACCAGCCGCCATAGCTGCTCTTGATCGTGACCTGGGCTTTACCGGCTCCGACGATACTCACCTTCGGGCGTAAGACGCATTGTGCATTGTCCGAATAGGTTCCTGCTTTAAGCACGATCCCCGCGCCCGCCGTCTGCACTCGTCCGCAGGCATACGACAAATTCGCCCACGGCGAAGCTTCCGAGCCATCGTTCGAATTGCTTCCGTTCGGCGCCACGTAGAAAAATGGCCCCGGAATCGGCGGAATGGCGTCGTCAGTCACCTCAACCAGCGTTGAGCATGCTTTCGCGAGTCCCGCTGCCGAAGCGCCGAGATAGATCTTTTCGCCTTTCGAGTATCTCACCCCGGAAAAGCTGACGATTCCTCCCGAGGCTCCAACCGGATTCGCGGCAGCGCTCAAAATTCCCGCCGCGGGTATCGAACATGCCGAATCAGAATAGGCCGCCAGCGTGACCGAGGCCGTGCCGCTCGTCGAAAGACCCGAAGCGTCCCTGAACCCGATCACCGGCTGCCTTGTGAGCGCTTCGCCGATTCTCGCCGAAGACGACGGCTGAACATCAAACCCGAGACTCGTGGCCGGCGGCGGCGTGGTCACCACGCCGTAGACATTCAACTCCGAAACCATCGTCCAGGGATTGCCGTTGACTTCCGAAAGAGCGCGCAGACGAATGTAGCGACCGGATTTTTTCGGAAAAATGACCTCCTTCTCGGTCGCATCGTTCGTGAATGTTCCAGTGGCGGCGGCGGTTCCCCAAGCGGTCTTGCTGTTACTCACGTAAAACTCGTACTGCGAGATTCGCCCGTTGATTTCAGTAGGAGTGAGATGAGAGAAGTATTTGAACCCGCTCAGCTGGTAATACTGACCAAGATCGATTTGAATCTCATGAGGCAACTGATCAGACTGCGGCGACCACCTGGTTCGCCAGAAAGTCCATTGGAGACCGTCGAAGGCCTTGATTGCCGGCGCGTCTTCCGCAACTTTTTCCTCGCTGTCGACGTAAACCAGCGTCCAAGCCGCTTGCGGGACGAGCGGGGCCTGTTGTGCGGGAGTCGTCACCGAAACGGCGCTTGACTGTCCCGACAAATTCCCGGAGGCGTCGACGGCCGCGACTGTGTAGCTGTAGGTTGTGACTGGGACGACACTGTTATCGATATAGGACGCCGTCAACGACCAGCCCAGTTCGTTTCCTCCCCTGAAGATCTTATAGCCGACGACTCCCACGTTATCCGTGCAAGCCGTCCAAGACAGTTTGACTTGCCCAGGAGATGCGGTCGCGGCGAGCCCGTCAGGTATCGTTGGCGGAGTGCGGTCTCCCGAGTTGCCTCCTGAAACCTGAACGGCCACCAGCGGAGACTGAGACGAGACGTTGCCGGCATAGTCGTAAGCGGCAACGGAATAAAAAATTATTGTCCCTTTGACGTTATTATCGATAAAACTCGTCTCCATCTGATCGGAAACAAGCTGGCCGTTGCGATAGACCTTGTAGCCTTTCACCCCGACATCATCCGAAGAAGCGTTCCAGGCCACCTGCACTTGTGATGCGGAAACCGGAATCGCCAATACCTGTCCGGGAATACTTGGTGAAACGCTATCGCCCATGACAGCCCATGAACTGCTTTGCATCAGCTTGGTCACGCGCTCGGAGCACCCAACCAAAGCGAGCACAAATACAGCTATGGTCACGCGCTGTTGCATGCCAGAAACCGATGTCATGAATGCCCCCTAAGAATAGTTTAGCAATTCACATCGAAACGGGCAAAGAAAGTAGCTGCAAAACTCTGGGCGGGCTTATTCAGGAAAAATGCCTGACAAACCCATGACTTATTCGGAGGCGAGACAACGACCCTAAGGCCCCCGGGGTACCCCCGGGAGCCTTAGGGATCTCTTCAGACTGGCGCGACACCAGGCTGAAGAAGACCAATCTGATTCCCTCCGAGCTCAAAATAATTGCGAACCTATCCAGGCTAACTGAATTTAACGCGCAGAGTCAAGCTTTTGTGAATTCAGTTCTCGAAAGCGCCCAGATCAGGGGCCCCACCTTGAAAAGGAATTCCGACATTTACACCGCGATCGATCAAATTCGAACCCGGTTTCGGCCGGTAGTATGGATCAGGCCGCGCGCCAGTTTGAACGAATTCCGGAACAAAATTGAAGTTATTCGCGATGCTCGAGAATCCGCCCGAACCATAGTCCATCGCAAATCCGCCGCCCCACATCCCATTATTCGTGAACTCGACCCCGCTCACGTCATGTCCGGCAGGACTGATCAAGGCTCCCCAGCGAGCGCTCATGATGACATTGTTCTTGATCTTCACGTTGCGTATCGTCCCAGCGCCATCATCAATATACACGGCCGCAGCCCTGCCGAAATTCGCGCCATCGATCACGTTGTTGTAGATTTGAATGTTATCGCCTTCAAACGGCCGGTCGCCCGACTGATCACTGGATTGAATGCGAATCACATCGGAGGCCATATTGTAGGTCACGTTATTCCGGATCAGATAGTTCTTCGCGGGCCCCTTGCCCCAAATCGCCACCGCCGATAAATACGTCTGATTGGCGCCGGTATTCGCAAAATAGTTCCCGGCGATCAAAACGTTCTCCGTTTCGTAAGAACTTTCTACAGCGACGTCCACGGGCATACTCCCGAGCCCGCGAGGCACATCACTTTCGAAGGTGTTATTCGTGATTTCCCAAGAGTACGGAGTTTTGGGGCCGTTCGGATTAACGAGAATCGAGAACCATCCATTGGTCCAGTTTTTATCGAATTTCGTGTCTCCCTGAACCATCCAGATTTCGACGGCGATCGTGCTCCAGGAAATGGTCGCCATCTTCAAAGTATTCTCGAAGAATTGAACGTTGTTCCACCAGAAGGAGGTGTTCCCGACCGCGCTTCGCATGACTTCGGAGTTGTCCACGACATTATTGTGAATAGTCGAGTTCTTGATGGTGTTGCAGAAAATACGGCCGTTTTTCATGTCGTTATTGTAGATCTCGATACCGACCGCCCAATCGGTTTCGCCCGGTTCGCGGCTCAAAGACCAGTTGTTCTCGCAATATCGCGCCGTTTCTGTCGGTCGCGAGTCGCACCAGCCGCTCCCGGACGGATTTTTACCGGCGATCCACATCGAGGTAGTCATGTCCTTGAAATAGCAATCGTGCACCCGTTGGTAACTTCGGTGAACCGAATAAATGCCGGTCCCGCCGCTCCCGAGCAAGCCGATTCCCGAAATATCGTTGTTCCCCTCCACGACGGGAAGCGGATTTTCAGCAAGGATATAGGGGCTCGCGCTCACGCTTATTCTGACCTGATCCTTTCCCTCTCCACGGATCGCGATGCCGCGGGCGAGAATGCATTGCCCGTAATCGGTGTAAGCTCCTGCTCTGACCACAATCGTCGCACCGGAAGTTTGAACCTTCCGACATGCCGCTGAGAGTGATGCCCACGGCGCACCCGAACTGCCGTCATTCGAATCACTCCCATTCGGCGCGACGTAATACGTCGAACCGCTCGGAAGCGGCGACGGCGAAGGAATCGTAGGAAGCTGCGTCACCTTTCCGGGCACGATCTGGATGGCCCTTGAACAGGAAATGGGCACGCCCGAAGTCGAAGCTCCGAGATAAATCGTTTCAGGAATGGAATACCGAACGCCGGCAAAAGTCGCTACGCCTCCGACGGCCGCGACCGGATTACTGTTTACGTTGAGAATCCCGCTGGCCGTCACTGAGCACGCGGGATCCTTGTACGCTCCGATGGTGACCCAGGAATTCCCTTGGGCAGGCTTACCCTGCGCGTCCCGAAAGCCGATGACCGGCTGAACATCCAATGCCACGCCCACGGTACCGTTCTGCGAAGGCTGAGTGTTGAAAACCATAGAAGAAACTCTGCCTTGATCAGGATCGGTTCCGGAAGTCCCGAAAACATTCAGCTCGGCAACCATCGTTACCGGCATCCCGTTCACTTCGGAAAGAGCGCGAAGCCGGAGATATCTTGCCGATCGCGCAGCGAACAAAACTTCCTTTTCACTGGAATCGTTCGTAAACATCCCAGACACCACCGGATTACCCCAGTTTTCGCCATCAGAACTCAAGTAGAATTCATACCGCGAAATCCGCCCGTTTTGCTCCGCCGGATCGGGCTTGGGGACGTACTGGAAACCGCTAACCGAATAAAACTGGCCCATGTCGATTTGGACCTCATGCGGAGGAGGTGGCGTGGATTCCCCCGACCATTGAGTTCTCCACACGGTGAAAGGGTCCCCGTCAATGCAGTTGGTGGCAGCACCGTTTTCACCGAACAGCTCTTGGCTGTCGAAGTACTTAATGCTCCATCCGGTGCGTGAGACTGGGGGTGCTGAAAGCGTACGCACTTGAATCGTGGGAGACGGCTCCGAAGCATTGCCGGCGGCATCAAGAGCGGCGACGAAATAGGTATAAGTGGTCGCGGCCGATAAGCCCGTATCCTGAAAACTTGCTCCCAGCGAAAATCCTATTTCAGACCCGTTCCTGAAAATCCGGTATCCTGCCACCTCGAAATCATCGATTGCCGGCCTCCAGGACAGATTGATCTGAGACACCGAAAAAGCCGTTCCGACCAAATTTTCGGGAGTACTCGGCGGCGCACCTCCTGAGCCGTTACCCGGAATTCGAACAGCGATAAGAGGCGCAAAGTTTGATTCATTTCCCGCGAAATCGTACGCGGAAACGCTATAAAGATAGATCTTGCCCGGGACGATGTTTTTCTTGTCGGTATAAGTCGTCCCCTCGGTATCAGCGATACCGATTCCGTTCTTGTATACTTTGTATCCGAAAACGCGATTGTTGTCGGAGGATGCCGCCCACGAAAGCTGAATCTGAGTCAATGAGAGGGGAAATCCGATGAACTGCAACGGCATTGTCGGAGCGTCAAAATCTGTCGTTGCCGAGGCAGCTTCATGACTTGAACTTAAGTTGGAAAGAATTTTCGTGGCACGAGAGCACCCCGTATGAGCGAACGTAGTCACGAACAGCAGAATAAATAATCTGCTGCACATTAATAATCCGGGATGTGCCACGCGCCCCAACGACATGAGAAGGTCCCCCCGAGAAAGACAATCGCCCTGTCCCCACCTGCTTTGGACGAAAGATTCCCTATACTATAAATCTAACTTAGTTGACTTTTTTCGTCCAGTTTTTCTATTAACGGCTTGCTCGCGAGGGCGCCGTGCGAACGGCGCTGTCAAAACTTTCGACAGACGTCGCGCGATTCTTCCGTAAGGATTGGTGAAACCGGGACGTAATCTTCTCAAAATCGCCGACATGTTCCCGATTTTGTTGAATATTCCACTAACAGAGCATCTGTGTCATCCCTGGCACCCCCTTTGCTTTTCCTCTCATCAGGCGGGACTTCGGCCAAAGCTGGCATTCCCGAGAGAGTGGAAGCAGATTATGAAAACCTCGTTACTACAATCGAGTGGAGTTCTTGCCCTGGTATCGGCGCTTTTGATCACAGCCACGGCCATGAGCGGCTGCGGAAAGCAGGAATTCCAGGTCACATCCAATCAACAGGCCCAAAAGGCTCCGGGAACATTTACCCTCGCGCCCAAGGTCGACATTGTTCTGGTCGAAGACAACACCGGCTCGATGAACGAGATATTTCCTAAAATGGTCAGCCAGATGCCCACATTCCTGATGGGCCTTGAAGCGAGAGGATGGGACTACCATTTCGCGACGATTCCCCTCACGACCGATCGCGCCTTGAGACAGGCGACCGCCTCGCGCCACGACAGCAACTACGGTTCGGCGTGGACGCCCCCGTACCCAGGAGCACTCCCTCATGGGCCGGGTACCTTGCCGCTTCAGATATTCCGCACTTTGAGCACCTACCAGCAAACCGGCTTTTTATCGGTGAATGACATTTCGAACACCCTTCAGGGTAAGGAGCCCGGGCTCGAGACCATTCGTCTGGCCTTGCGAAACCGCCTTCCGAGCAGCGGCTTTATCCGAGAAGACGCACTCCTCGTCGTTCTGACCGTCAGCAACGGGAACGATACGTCGGGCGTCGCCATCTGTTCGCGAGCAGTCGACGGCTTTGTCGGGCCGTGCGAAGAAACAGGTTTTCCCGAACTCGGTACCCAGGCCTCCAGTTTGAATTACTATTTGGATGCGTTCAGAGACGCCAAACGCGACCCTTCGCAGCTCAAATTCTTCGCGGCAGTTGCGAACGGCAATTATAACTACTGCCTGGGCGGACCTTCCAGACAGGGGGTTCGGTATCAGCAAATCGCCGCGAATCTCGGCGGTCAAAGTTACGATATCTGCACGCAGCCGCTCAATCAGGTCCTCGATTCCTTATCGAACGAACTGCAGACTACGAAAATCGCGTTCCGTACGCGCTATCTCTTCGTCGATCAGGAACCCGAGCCCAGCTCGATCGTCGTCACCCGATTCAAAAACGGAGATCCTTCTCAGGCGGAAATCATTTCCCAAAGTTCTTCTCAGGATGGCGACGGATGGAGCTATGCCGGATACGTCACCAACGTGTACTCGATCGATTACCCGTCGGAGATGGGGATGGCCTCCGGCTACGCCATTGAACTTCACGGGTCAGCCAAGCTCACCGGGGACGACACCGCGAGCGTGAGTTTCAAACCCGCTGGATCGCAAAACACGGTAAGTCGGTAATCATACGGTGTTTGCCGATAAAACCATTTTAGATTCAAAGCCTTAACATAGACGCAATTTTCTAGTTTTAATATCTGACACGTTCGCTATACTAATTTCAATCAGATTATTTGACTGATTCGGGGGGAAGATTTGCAAAAGCTTTCGCTCTTTCGCGGGCTTGTCTTTTTCGGATTCTGTATCGGAATCCTTCATCTCGACCCCGCTTTTGCCGCCAAAAAATCGGCTTCTAAAAAGTCGGCTAAAAATTCGGCCTGCGCGAAGCTCGCGGCCATCAACGTCAATAACCTCAACTCTGTATCGCGAAACGCGGGCACCTCCGGCTCCAAGTGCACAATGCCGAAGCCCAGTCCCGAAGAAAAGATTCACATTCTTATACAACAAGCGATTTGCCGGAAGGACATCTCGGACGCGGCCGAGGTCGTCGTCGGCGATGACCAGGGAGTCTGGCTCAATTACAAATCGCTCCCGAACGATAACCGTCTATACGATCTCGCGTCATTGACAAAGCCGATCGCAACGGCAACAGCTGTTCTGAAGCTCGTCGACTCGGGTCGCTTGAAGCTGAACGAACAGATCGGAGCCATCTTCTCACGATTCGGGATGAAGGCGTTCAACAGATTCAACATCACGGTCGACGACCTGCTCCGGCATCGCAGCGGCCTTCATGAACTGAACGGCAATTATCTTTATGCGATCGCCGGGAACTCTTCGCGGTCCCGTGCCGCTTGGACCGGACTCGAGCGTATCGCTTCACACAGCAATCCACGGACGAAAAAGCTCCCGATCTACAGGGACTCCAATTATTTTATTCTTTCGGAAATCGTCCGGCTGGTCTCCGGAACAGGCTTCGAACCTTTCGTCTCATCGAACATCCTGGCTCCACTCGAAATGAAACGAACTCGATTCGCGGGCCCAAGGGAAGTCGCCGATCCCCTGGCCAGGACTTTGGGAGGCGTCTCGGGCAGTGCAGGACTGCTTTCGACAGGAACGGACCTCGGAAAATTCGCTCAAATGTTCCTGAATAACGGAAAGACACCTAACGGCGGACGTATCCTCTCAAACATGTCGCTCAACGACATGAAAACTTCCTACTACACCGATGAGCAACGCCGGTTTATCGACACGCAGAATGCCGGAAGCATCGAGTTTGCCAAAACCGAAATGCATGCGGCCGGGTTTGACGTGAACCCCTCGATCCTGCGAGGTTCTGGTTTTTCGATGCGTTCTTTCGGGCACACCGGCTCGACCGGAACGTCGATGCTGATTGACCCCGACAACAAGGTCTATGTCATCCTCCTCGCCCGCAACCGTCGTGACGAAGACCCTCCGGTCCGGATGAATGCCCTTCGAAAAGCGATCGCTACCGAAGGCATGGCCCTCGTGAGAGCTCGAAGAGCGCTCGAAGAATGCGTCCAAGCTCAAGCGCAGGCTCAAGCTGCCCAAAACAGTTCGAAACGCCTGAAAACGAGCCCAGCCAATTGGCTCCAGGACCACTTTCGTTTTCGCGTTTTCCGCGCGCAGTAACCCGAACTGTGTCAATTTTTACTCTCGAGGCAATTCGAGGGTTTAGGGATTTGTTTCCCGTTTTTCAAGACGGACAACACAACCCCCGCCGATTCCGCTATAATCTTGAGTAGAATCCTTGAGGTCCGTGAGTTTGTTCGGGGGAAAGATTGAAGGAAACCAGGTTTTCAGTATTCCCGGCATGCGTCGCTTTCGGTGCACTGTTTGTTCAGGTGTTCCTGGTTCCTCCTCTATCGATGGCCTCGAGTTGCGGTGATCTCGCCGCCAACACCGTCAGGAATCTCAATTCCTTGAGCCAAACGACAAGCCTCCCGCGTCCGAATTGCACTCCCCCAAAACCCAGCCCCGAAGAACGCATCCACAGTCTCATTCAAGAAGCGATCTGCGCGAAAAACATCGAACCCACGGCTGAAGTCGTGATTGGCGACGCGGAAGGCGTCTGGATGGACTATCGGTCCCGGCCGAAGGATCGGCGGCTTTTCGACCTGGCTTCGATCACGAAACCGGTCGCGACGGCCGCCTCTGTCATGAAGCTCGTCGATGACGGCAAGCTCAAACTCTCTGATCGGCTCGGCGCGATTTTCGCGAAATACGGAATCAAAGGTTTCGAAAAGTCCCAAATCACCATCAGCGACCTCCTTCGGCACCGGAGCGGCCTCGACGAAATCGATGCGAAACTGCTCAAGTCGACGCTGCCGAGCCCCCCGGGAGGCCTCAAGCAGAGCCGTAACGAGATCGCGCGTTCCGGGCTGGAGAAGCTCGGCGCGAAAAGCTCGCCGCTCCCCAGAAAAACTCCCCTTTATCGTGATTCGAATTACTTTGTGCTTGGAGAGATCGTTCAGCTTGTCTCGGGGATGCCGCTTCAGGAGTACGCAACCACTTACGTCTTCAAACCCGCTGGAATGACTTCCACCCGATTCGCGAAAAGCTCCCGCGAAGTCGCGGACCCTCTCGCGAAAGCTCTTCACGGCCAATCCGGACACGCGGGGCTTTTTTCGACCGGTCAGGACATGGCGAAATTCGCGCAGATGATCCTGAACGGTGGAAAAACGCTCGAAAGCGCCACGGTCCTTTCTTCCCGCCAGGTCCAGGAAATGACGACTTCCCTGCCCTCCGACGAGCGCCGAAGGTTTATCGATGCCGAAAGAATGGGAGGCATTGAGAAAGCCCGGACTGAGATGCATGCCGGCGGCTTCGATATGAATCCTTCCATCCTTCGAGGTGCCGGGTGTTCACTGAAGTCCTTCGGACATTCGGGTTCAACAGGAACCTCGATTTTGATCGATCCTGAGAAGAAGGTTTACGTCGTTTTACTTTCGCAGACTCTTCGCGACGGTGCCCCGTCCAGAATGAACGCGCTTAGAAAAGCGATTGCCACCGAAGGAATGGCTCTGGTCGAGGCCAGAAAAGCGGCACAGGCTTGCGCTCAGGCCGAGGCGCAAACCCAGGCGGCAAAAGCCCCCGAGAAACGGGTGAACAGTTTCACCCAATGGGTGAACGAAAGTTTTGAAGCGTCCGGTAAAGCCTCCGAGAGCTCACGGGCCGGGCACTGAGCCTTTTCTGAATCAGAATCTCATCTCCGGCACGTCCGCCGGAACAGTGAGTCTGGCCGCGGTCGCTTTGACGATCTGCTCGATCGAAACTCCCGGAGCGCGCTCCTTGAGCACGAGTCCGCCGTTCACTTCGATCACGGCAAGCTCCGAGACGATCTTCTTGACGACGCCTACGCCGGTCAGCGGAAGCGTGCAGTTCGGAAGTACCTTACTCGACCCGTCTTTCGCGACGTGCTGCATGGCAACGATGACGTTCCGCGCGCCGGCGACGAGATCCATCGCCCCTCCCATGCCCTTGACGACCTTGCCGGGTACCATCCAGTTGGCGAGATTTCCTTTCTCGTCGACTTCCATGGCGCCGAGGACCGTAAGGTCAACATGCCCGCCGCGGATCATCGCGAAGGAATCAGCGCTCGAGAAAAAAGCCGAGCCCGGAATAGTCGTCACGGTTTCTTTCCCGGCATTGATCAGATCCGCGTCCACCTCATGCTCCTTGGGATAAGGACCGATGCCGAGCAGGCCGTTTTCGCTTTGTAGGATGACCGTCATACCTTTCGGGATGTAATTTGCGACGAGAGTCGGTATTCCGATCCCGAGGTTCACGTAATAGCCGTCTTTCAATTCCTGTGCGATTCTCTGGGCAATCTGTTCACGAGTCAAAGCCATGGTCGCCTCACTTGCTGGTCATGCGCTTTTCGATGCGCTTTTCAAAATTTTTCGCCGCGAAAATACGATTCACGTAAATTCCCGGCGTGTGCACATGATTGGGGTCGAGAGCTCCGACCGGAACGATCTCCTCAACTTCGGCGATCGTGATCTTTCCCGCCGTCGCGATCATCGGGTTGAAGTTCATCGCGGTTTTTCGATAAACGAGATTGCCCATAGCATCCCCGCGCCACGCCTTCACGATCGCGAAATCGGCTTTCAGGGCACGTTCAAGAACATACTGGCGACCATCGAATTCCCGAACATCCTTTCCTTCCGCGATGAGGGTTCCGACGCCCGTCGGCGTATAGAAGGCCGGAATGCCAGCCCCGGCGGCGCGCAGCTTTTCGGCCAGAGTCCCTTGGGGCGTGAGTTCAACTTCGAGTTCGCCCGAAAGCACGAGCTGCTCGAATAATTTATTTTCCCCAACGTAGCTCGAGATCATCTTTTTGACCTGCCTTCGTTGAAGGAGCAGGCCGATTCCGAAATCGTCCACACCCGCGTTGTTCGAGATGCAGGTCAAATTCCTGACCCCTTTCTCGACCAGCGCGGCAATGCTGTTTTCCGGAATTCCGCAAAGTCCGAAGCCCCCGATGGCGAGGATAGCGCCATCACCGATCTCCCGAACCGCTTCCCGTGCATCCGCTACCACTTTTTTCATAGCATTTCCTCTTTTTCAAATCCGCTCGATACAAACCGCGGTCGCCTCGCCACCGCCGATGCAGATGCCGGCCACGCCGCGTTGAGCGCCACGGTCCTTCAGTGCCGAAAGGAGCGTCACGATAATGCGGGCGCCACTCGCACCGATCGGGTGTCCGAGCGAAATCGCCCCGCCCCAGACATTCAGGCGCTCCATGGGAATGCTCAACTCGCGCTGAGCCGCCAATGCCACGACCGCGAACGCCTCGTTTACTTCGAACAGATCGACATCCTTCACGGTCCAGTTCGCCTTCGACATCGCCTTCCGCATGGCATCGGCCGGGGCGGTCGTGAACCAGACCGGCTCCTGGGCATGACTCGCGTACGAAACGATCCTGGCGAGTGGCTTGAGACCGAGTTGTTGCGCTTTTTCCGACGACATTAAGACGAGCGCCGCGGCGCCGTCATTGATGGTCGACGCGTTCGCGGCGGTCACCGTGCCGTTTTTATCGAAAACCGGCTTGAGCGTCGGGATCTTGTCAAATTGCCCCTTCGAAGGTCCTTCGTCAGAATCGACCTTCGTCACTTCGCCCTTTCGTCCGGGCACTTCGACGCTTGCAATCTCGTCACGAAATTTGCCGCTTTTCTGGGCTTCCTGCGAACGTTTGAAACTCTCGATCGCGAAATCGTCCTGATCCTTGCGTGATAAATTCTTTTCCTTGGCGCAAAGCTCGGCGCAACTCCCCATATGCTGGTTGTTGTACGGATCCCAAAGCCCGTCGAGAATCATTGAATCAACCATCGTCTGGTTGCCCATCTTGAAACCGCTGCGCGCGCCCTGCATGAGATACGGGGTCTGACTCATGTTCTCCATACCGCCGCTGACCACGATGTCGCTGTCCCCCAGAAGAATCGACTGGGTACCGAGCATCACGGCTTTCATGCCGCTTCCGCACACCTTGTTAATGGTCATCGCCGGGACGGATTTCGAAATGCCCGCGTAAATAGCGGCCTGCCGGGCAGGAGCCTGGCCTTCACCCGAGGTCAGAACATTGCCCATGATGACTTCCGAGACCTGCTCGGGAGAAACTCCCGCTCTCTTCAATGCAGCCTGGATTGCAGTGGCTCCGAGTTTCGGCGCCGGCACGCTCGACAAAGATCCCTGAAAACTCCCAAACGCCGTACGAGCGGCACCCACGATGACGACTTCACGCATAAGATCTCTCCTCTTCCAAGTAGCTAAGTGTGGCAATAGTGTTCTTTGTTCATACCCCGGGTCGCCCGTAAGATTCCACACGAAATCGCAAAGAACACGCTTCGCCGCTCCGCATGATAATCGACCACAGGATCACGATTGGCGCCTCGTTTGCTTCGAAAGACTGAGTGCACATCTCCTTTTGGAGTTTTTGGCCTTTGCTCTTCGTCCTCTCGGCTTTTGGCGCGCCCCCCCAAATGAGCCCGATCGGCTTCGGCTCCCTGGTCGGGCATGAAAACGGCGAACCCCGTTACGAACTCGTCATTGAAGGACATAATCATTTCAAACAGAAGACGGGGCCGTTCGGCTTCAGACAATATGGCGTTGCCGAATCGCGTCTTGAACTCGGAAGCGATTTCGGAATCACGCTTGACGCGATTTCCGGAATTACGATCCTTGGAATTACCAAAGACGAAAAGTTCCATCCCTTTGTTGGAATCGAGCCCTTCAGCGGAAAGATTGATCTGAACTCAAGCGACTCCAGAACTGACTATTATGAATGGCTCCCCATGGGTTCCGTCGGAATACAATTCGCGATCCGGACCTGTCGCATTCTCCCGCTCGTCCGTGCAGGCGGAGGAATCGGGAACCTCAAAAAGTCGGGGCTCGGTCCTGCTTTGCGGGGCGCGTACGGGCCTGGGTTTCATTTTAATTGTTCCGGCTTTAACTTCGCGGCCGAACTCACGCGCGTCGAGACACGTCCCAATCCCGTTGAATTCGCATCCCTGGATCTCGCGATCCGTCTCTCGAAGAACGGCTGGGAGGCTGGCATGCGAGGCGAAAGCCTCGCTTCGCGACTTCCCGGTCAGAATCCTTACCGAAATCCTTTTCAAGGCAATGAAGCCAGCGAAAAGCGAATCCTGCTGGTAGTTCGCGGGAACCTTTTTGATCTTCAATAACCGAAGATTTGCAGAAGTCACTTGCAACAGCAGCGATCAGCCATTAGCGTTAATACCTTGACCATTTGATAGCCGCAATTCATCCAGGGGCCCCTGGGGGCTCATTGTCAATGAATTGCTAAAAGAATTGCTAAAACCCAAACACGGGAGAAAAACATGAAACGACTGCTGCTTTCTGTATTCGCATTAGGATTGATGCTGATCGCCAGCTCGGCGATGGCCGCCAATTACGGCTCGGCCGGTTGCGGGCTCGGCGCACTGATTTTTAAG
>Ga0208245_1000893_pt1 | contig 20731 bp, 21 predicted proteins | sample RifOxyC1_FD_184035 | JGI IMG/M metagenome (GOLD analysis project Ga0208245, IMG submission 184035) | Soil microbial communities from Rifle, Colorado - Rifle Oxygen_injection C1 (SPAdes) | ecosystem: Environmental > Terrestrial > Deep subsurface > Rock core/Sediment | place: Rifle, Colorado... | reverse complement strand
GCCTCTTTCCTCTGTCTCTCTAATTGGTTCATTGCGTTCTGCCTTGCTAATAATGTGGAGCCACTAACCCTACCACCACCACCACCTATCGCTCTCTGCCAGTCCATGTTCTTCATCTGTTGTGAGGCTATCCTCATCTGCTCTGGGTTTACCCTCTCTTCTCCTGCTGCCATAAACATCTCATCTGGTCTCAACCCCTGTACTAGGTTACCCTCTGCATCATAGTAATCTTCCTCTCTTCCATACTTCTTTATAAAGTTCTCCCTTGTTGGGTCCTCTACTGCTGCTGCTATTGTCGTACCTATTCCTGTAGATGGTGCACCTGTAGTAGAACTAGAACCACCTGAGCCTGCATAGTTATATACTTGTCCTGCATATATTAGGTTAGGGTTATTACCTATCACTTGCTTATTTGCATTATAAAGGTCTTGCCATGTTTTATACCCCAACTTTTTATAGAGACTGCTTAGTGTATCACCACTCTTAACTTTATACGTAGACATATTATGTTCTCCTTAAGAAAAACTTATTAACGTCCTTCCTGCTCATCTTTATTTTCTTAGTTCCCTTTGATGTAATTGACTGTTCTTGTGAGAAGAAGGATTTTATCTGTGAATTGTATTTATTTTCTAAATAACCTGCTGCTTGATAATCCCCCATCTTTTCAAATGCTGGTATAGCAGCCCCTATTACTACTAATTTGTGCAGCTCTGAAGGTAGCTTCTCTGGTATGTCTGTGTCTGCAGTCATAGTAGGAGGCCTCTCTATATACCTTACCTTCAATCCATCCGTTACTGCCTCGTCTGGAATACAATCCTCTAAGAATTCTATTCCCAATACATAGTGCTCCGTGTCTGTGTTGTAAACCTGTATCTCTGAGTACCTTGGACAACCACTAGGTACCTTCTCAGAACCAGATAATACAAAGTCATTAATCTCTATAGGATATACTCTTGTATAGTCTGTGTCCGTGGTATCATACATAATATAAACAGACTCTATTGCTAGTAAGTCTGCTGCGTCACCACCAAATGTATAAATAGCCTGGTCTTCTACCGTGTCTACAGTAGCTGATACAGAAAAACGCCCCTTATTTGCGAGTGCGTACCATTTATAAATTTCTTCAAATGACTGGTTGGCCCACCTTTTAACCTCTGCTGTTGTTACAAAGCCAGAGACAAATGAGTCAGTACTGGCGTTGTACTGGTTTATTCTAGAGCCGACATCGTTTAGTATTTCAAGTAATGTCATCTTCTTCTAATTATAATTATTTTATATAATACTACATTTTCCTAAGTTTGTCAAGCCCTAACCTATAAGAAGATTAAACTCCTCGTCTGCCCTATTATAGAAAACAGTGTAGTCAACTGTTACAGTACCTGCTGGTTCTGGTTCATATGTATATATTGGTTCGTCACTTGCAGTTACAACTCTTTTATATTCTAATACTAATTGCGTGCTAGTAGAATAAAGATATATGTAATAATAGTTATGTTGACCATCATCGCCAAATACCCATAAGTTAACCTTAGTGTCCTCTAGGTTATTAACATAGGTATTTGTATAGTCTACATCCTCTGCTAACTCCCAGTAGGTAGACCAATTAACCCCCACTCCGGGTTCATCAGCCGCACTTGAGGTGTGTGTTTTTATACAAGTATATAGAACACTACCAGAATCCATAACATCCTCCCCTGTTTTATAAATTGCACTAGCTTGCCACGTACCACCATTTACAATAGAAGTGTTAAAAGTACCGTTGGCCATGTAGTAAAAGTAGAGGTCTGTTTCATATTCCACAAACGGTGCAAATATTGGAGCATACCCAAGCCCATGGTTAAATGTAGCAGTCTGTGTGTCAGTTCCCCCTCCAGACCCAGGGTCATAAGCATCAGCCTCTATTGTTAAAGTACCAGTAGTAAATACTTTAAATGTATCATAACCACTGTGTAGTTTGTAGTCATAGTCTGAGACCTTTCCATCACCAATTAGTATACATGGCCTACCCTTCATTCTTTTCTTGAAACTCCCTGTTGTTAGTGGGTCTACAAGTATATAGGTCCATGTTGCATCATCAGTGCCAGGATTTGGATAAATATAAGTACTATCCACAACACAAGATGCACCATAAGCAAACTTACCCGTAGGTACTTCTCTCATAGCTAGTATCTTTGGGGTATAAGTAAGACCATGTTCAGTTGCGGCAGTACCCTCTGATTTTATAGCCCGTGCTATCTTGTTAAGGTTATACCTTGTATCAAAGGCCATATTTACAAGGTCTCCACCTAATGCGTCCTCTCCTATTTTAGAAACAGTTGCTCTAGCTCCAGGCATCCTTATAAGGGTCTATGTAAATTATATACTTATAGTCAAAATCCTCTTCATAGTCTGCTGCAAATGGGTCTGCGGTATAAAAACACAATTGTAATATATTATCATTGGGCCTTGATATCCCAGCTCCAAAATATACTAATGAAATTACTTCACTAGTTGGCATCTTACGCCAAGTATCTGAGTCTGCACTCCTAAACCACCCATGAAATAAGGGCTGGTATCCAAGATTGTGTTCTATTTCTACTATCTCCTTGTCTACTGCAAACCCTGTTTTTGCCAGGGTAACTGTACCACTACCACTCATATACTCTTTAAGCTGATTTTTAGTAGAGTCTATAGTACAGAATCTAGGGTGACAATTCAATGCATTGTATCCACGACGGGCAGTTTTAATAACACCTCTCATTACTTTATTCCTATAAATACACTTATAACACTATTGGTATCTTTAATGATTATATTACCTTGATAGTTAACTGGTGAGTATGCTCCCCCTGGGCTGTCCGACAACACAGAGGTTTCACTCTCTGTCTTACTTGCAGGTTCATTCTTTATTTCTTCTCTCTCCATAGAACCCTCTATGAGTTTTCCTTTAGCGTCATATATACCACTAATCATTATACTGTGTAGTTTAAGTTAGAGTTGAGGTAAGAGAACTCTTGGGAAAACCCTAAGAGTGTTACATCTACCCCACTGTCTGCATTTTTAAATTCATATGAAGCTGTCCTTGCTCTTAGTCCACCTAAGGATACCCTCTCAAACTGGTACTCTAAGGTAGCAGCACCTGTTAAGGGAAGCCTCGTGTTACTTGCACTGTTAAGAAGCGTGGTGTATGTGTTACTTCCGTTCTTAGATACTGCCACACTTATGTACTTAGTAGTTTCTGCTGACGGTCTGTATGTTACGTACAAATTATTAAGAACCTTCTCAACCTCAGGGTTGTCAAAGTCAAAGTACTTAGTTCTTACCACCGATGTAATAGCCGCTGTGTTATGTGTGTATGTATAACCCCTCTGGTATGTTTGTCCGTCTGCATTACTACCAAATATAAGTTGCTTATTGTCGCTGGTGTTGGTTATTGTAGCCCACTGTCTAACAGGGTGGTTGTCATAGAAACTCCAGGTACCCCTATAGGTATCAAACACTATCACTACATTGTTTAAGGCAGCAGAATCACCCGGTAAAGCTGCGGTTAAGTTTCCTATCCATAAGTAATACCTACCATCTAACACACCGGCAGACATCTTAGTCCAGTTAGTACCATTTATTAATCTCCATAACGAATTAGTAACCCAGTTGGTTATAGGTAAAGATATTAGGGATGGCATATTATTCCCATCAAACCTATAGACACCGTCCTTACCAGCCCAGTAGAGAATACCATCTATTTCCTGTATCGTATCATGTGCTACACACCCAGTACCTGCTAATATCTTAGCCTCACCTAGAGTAGCCGGGTTCCACTGCCATACATCACTGTTTGTAAATATTAAAAGCATTCCTCTATATCCTTTAATACCCGTTATATCCCCTATTACTGGTATTATATGTGAGGTGGTTGCATAAGTAGCAAAACCTTCCTCATTAGCATCGTAGAAGGTATGACTATCTGGCATAGTATACACAACATCACTAGTCCTATGTACTGTGGTTATATTTCCCAGGTACATGGTACTACCTATAGTGGTTAAGTACTTTCCTCTTACGTTTGCGTCTGCATTATCGGTATAAATATCTGAGACATTAGTGCCATCAAAATAATGTATATCTGTACTAGCCTCTACAAAATACATTCGGTCTAAATAATTAACCGCACTGCACTTGTAGTTTGCTGTTGTTACTCCTGTTGCCACGACAGACCATGCTGCTGTACCCGTAAAGTCTGCCTCATACAATCCACCACCGGACACTTTCATTATTGTGTGTGCCCCGTCATAGTCTGTATAATCAAACACTAAATCATCCCCAGTTACTGTGGCTATCTTATCTAAAAATACTGAGTATCCACCATCCTTACTAAGAGACCCGTTCTCATCATGATTAACGTTTCTTAAATAAGTGTAGGCTGTGTCCTCCATCATAAAGGGGTTAGTTCCCATGTCCATTCCACCGGAAAGGTCATACCTCCTCATTAAGTATGTATCTGCTTTCATCTTCTAAATAATAATATTAGCTTTAATCATATATTCTAACATAAGCAGCTTTAATTGTCAATGCTACAACCAACTGAATCTGTTAAGGTTAGACTCCTTAAGAAACTCTCTTGTCTTTGTGTTAGGCTTCTTCTCTTTCTGTAGTTCTTTTACTTTTATCTTAAGGTCTTCACTGCTTTTTATAGTATGCCCACCTTCTATTGGAATTCTAGATACTATATGGTGTCCCCATAAAGCAGCCTTGATTACCAATTGACTAAGTCCATCATGTCTATTTAATCTTAAACACACATGGTGTTGTGACATTTTCTTGTCTGCATCCTCTTCTTCAAACCACCCCATGTAGTGAATATTACCACTACTATTTCCTTCAATCCCATAAACATACAACTCTACCCCTTCCATGCCTTCTAGGGTCATCACAGCCTCTGTAACACCATACTCCTGCTCCCTGTCTGGGTGTGCATTTATATAAACTTCTAATGGCTTACCTGGCTTGAATGATTCCTTGTAGTCTGACACGTACGCAAAGAAGATTGGCTCCACTATTGCAGTGATACCCACACTAGCTAGCTCCTCCCTTAACATCTCATTGTGGCACACGTGTATACCTGGGTGCTCCTTTAATATCTCAACCCCCTCTGGGTGTTGTAGTAACCTAGATACATCAGACCCATTCCAGAACACTACCTTCTGGCCTGTGTGTTTCTTATACACCTCATAGTCCTCCTTAAAGTATAATCCCATAAAGAGTAGTCTTTCCTCCTCAGTACCTGAGTATTCTCTAAACCCAAAGGTACTCTTCATTCTCTCACCGTAGAACTTCATACCCTCACAGTAGTACACCTCGGGTCTCTTCCATGTGGCTATTAAACTATTGTGTATTTGTAGTACATCAAAGTTCGGAAAGTCCATGGGTGCCCACTCACTCCTATGGGTCTCGTGTTCATTACCGTACACAGCACCCTGCTCAGATACCTGTACTGGTGTTACTATTATAAGATACCTACACCTCTGTTTAAGTTTCTCTAATAGTATCTTACCCTCCTCTTTATTAAAATGCTCTAGTACATCCCCTATGTATATGAGTTCATAAAAACCCATACCATCTATTAGGTCCATTATATCTCCTATATAAATGTTGTCATAGATATCCCTCTGTAAGTCTGTTATATATTCTGGGAATATTTCCACCCCGTCTATGATTGTATAATGTTCAAACATCTTACCATTCCATACGTCTGTGTATTCCCTAAACAACATACCCTTAGAACCATACCCAATACCTACGTCTAGTATAGTCCTAGGTCTAATCTTTATTATCTGGTCACACAACCAGGTTAAGTGATATGGTCTACTTGTTGGCATTTCCTATATTCCTTACAAATAATACATTCTCGTTAGTAGCTGACTCTGCATACCTGTGCCATGCTACCTTGTTGACCGCATCCATGTGGTCTCCTATGAATTTAAGGGCTTCTTTAAAGTTGGCGTTATATTTAATAGCCTGCCATGCTGCGTCACAAGCCTCTTCATATTTCTTTAAGCCTGCTAGACAGTATGCCTTCATCATCCATGCGTCGTTCCTCTCCCCTAAGAACCTACTCCTTGGTATGTATTCATTTAAATGCTCTAAACACTTCTCCCAATTCTTTCTGTAAAAATACTCCCTTGCTAAGTAGTATCTCTCCCTTGTTAACTCACCATTTTCTTCTACTGCAGCCTTTAGTATTCTTAAGGTTCTCTCTGGGTCCTTCTTGTGTGCAGGTGAATAACCATATACTATTTTAATATCTGACTTATAACTCTTACCTACCATACTACCCTTGTAATTAAGGTAGTTATGAGCAGGACCATTCCAGGTTATCTCAGGTATGTTCTTATAAATTCTAGGAAATATATTACTACCTGCTTTGCCCTCTGCTTCTACAATTACATTAACAAACACGTGGCCTTCCTTGTCTGCCTTCTTTATAATCTTCCTTACTTCCTTAAGGTCTGTCTCTAAATACTCATCTGCGTCTAAGGTTATTATCCAGTCCCCAATACACTTATCTTTACTATGCTGCCTTGCCTTACCAAAGTGGTCTACCCATTTAAAATCTGTAAACACCTTATCCGTAAATTTCTTGGCAACCTCTATAGTGCTGTCCTCGCTACCTGTATCACACACTACTATCTCGTCGGCTCCCTTTACAGACTCTAACGCACGAGGTAGCATCTCCTCCTCGTTCTTTACAATCATTGCTACTGATATCTTCATAGCTTTAAATATTAATTTAATGATATATTGTACTACACTTTACATTATTTGTCAAGGACCTATAGTATTAAGCCCTCCCACTTGGTGGTAAAGGGTACGCCTTATTTAATACTGGTCCCGATTCTGTGTCAGGGCTAGGAATATATTCTACAACAGCCCATATTGTAGACATTTGAACCTCTACTCCAAAAGCTGTATGTCTAAGCCCAATTTGCATTGAGTCTATATCAGGCGGAGTCCATGCGTTAGAAGTACCAGGCTTAACATAAGAAGTTAATAGTGGGGTTTTAAGGTAATATTGATTAACACTGTTTATCTGCCAATCTCCATAAGTAGTTGTTATATTAGAACCCTCTAATACCGTACCACTAGCACTCGGCTTGATTCTCAAATAACTATAATAGTCGTCATTAGAACATTTTACATAAGCATTAACAGCAACAAGAGTAATCTCTTCAGAGGTTAGCCCAGAATTATCTACATTATAATCATCAACACCAGTAACCTCAGGAGAACTTGACGTTTTAACATAATCTGTAGTATTTAACGGAATTTCATCTACTAGCGTATAGTTATTTGAATCACCCGCACTACCATCTGTTTTTTGAAGAGTGTTGTTATCCCCCGAAGCGTTAGGTCTTAACACTATAACAGCACCTTCTCCTGGATAACCAGTCTGGTAGCTTCCAGCACTACTGTTAACAGCAACATCGTCAAAATACCAATCCCCCTGGGTTTGTGACTCTCCAATGAGGTTTCCTCCGAACGCTATAGTGTAAATACCAGTCCCTAACGTCAAAGAAGAAGAAGAAGCTACAGATTCCCCATCAACCTTTAACTCTGCAATTTCCGAACCTGCCGAAGGACTGTTGTTGTACCTAACCTCTATCCTATACCATTCTCCTATTGTAAGAGCACTAGAGCTACTTCCTATTTGAGTAGAAGTATTATAGTACAATCCTAGCTGCCTACCAGAACTCAATTTAACACTAATGTCTCTATCAGCAAAATCTAGATTTCCCTCTCCTAAAAAAAATATCATGTTATCTGCACTGGGAGCAGTATCAACCCTCAAGTAGAATCTAATATAAAAATCTCCTGCAGAACCATCATGACCAAAATACACAGCTTTCTTAGTGCCAGAAGATAAACTGTTAAACCTACAAGAGTAACTTCCACCCCTACTAACTGAGTCAGTAAATGCACCTGTATGGTTGTAGACCAACATGCCCTCACTTGTATAGCTCTGCTGTTCAAATCCAACAGTTATTAACCTACTCATTGTGTACTCTGCGTAAAATTATATGACTATCAACTAAATACTTCCTTCCACGTGTCCCCTACATTCACCTGTACCTTTGTAACTGGCTTCCACGAATCTCCCACATTAACTTTTACTGCTGTTACAGTTTTCCACGAATCACCCACGTTCAACTTCATGTCAGTCCCTGTAGCTCCAGCAGGTACTTCTACTGCAAAGACCTGTACAAAACCATCAGAACTTACTCCACAGTAGAAGTTTATAAAGTGATTACTGTCTATTTGGTAACACGAATTGTAATTACTACCTATCGTATCAAACTCTAGACTAGCATTTGCTGTTGTTACTGCCCAAGTAGAAGTGTTCACTGCAAATACTTGTACATAACCATCATCTCCTGTTCCTCTCCAGAAGTTTATAAAGTGATTACTGTCTACCTGATAGCAAGAATTGTACCATCCTATGTCAGTATCAAACTCTAGACTAGCATTTGCTGTTGTTACTGCCCAGGTGCTCGTATTGACCGTGAATACCTGTACAAAACCGTCAAAACCGTCTCCACTGCAGAAGTTAATAAAATGATTACTGTCTATTTGATAACACGAGTTGTGTGTGCCATTAACTATATCAAACTCTAGACTAGCATTTGCTGTTGTTACTGCCCAAGTACTTGTACTAACTGTAAATACTTGTACATAACCATCTGTACTACTTCCAGCCCAGAAGTTTATAAAGTGATTACTGTCTATTTGGTAACACGAATTATAAGAGTTATCTACCGTATCAAACTCTAGACTAGCATTTGCTGTTGTTACTCCCCAAGTAGAAGTGTTCACTGCAAATACTTGTACATAACCATCCAAATCCCCCGTTCCCTGCCAGAAGTTTATAAAGTGATTACTGTCTATTTGATAACACGAATTATAAAGGCCCTTATTCGCCTCAAACTCTAAGCTAGCATTAGCTGTTGTTACTGCCCAAGTACTTGTACTAACTGTAAATACTTGCACAAAACCCTTGCTAAACTCTTGCCTCCAGAAGTTAATAAAATGATTACCATCTACCTGGTAACAAGAGTTGTCTGCACCGTATGCTGTATCAAACTCTAGTCTAGCATTTGCTGTTGTTACTCCCCAAGTAGAAGTGTTCACTGCAAATACTTGTACATAACCATCCAAACCGTCTCCAGCCCAGAAGTTTATAAAGTGATTACTGTCTATTTGATAACATGAATTATAAAAACCGTATGCTGTATCAAACTCTAGACTAGCATTTGCTGTTGTTACTGCCCAGTCAGCCATTAGTCTTTATACTGAATTAAATTATATGTTGTAATATGGAAAGGTCTTACCCTATCGTCTAGCCAAATCTCAAATCCTTCTTTAACAGCCCTTTCACTAAACTCACAATCCTCACTCATAGTCCTCCTGTCATACTCTTTCCCCTTAACTACCACCTTCTTTTTAAATTTTATATCTCCAAACTCAAAGATATACTCTCCATACTTAGCAAAAAGTTTCTCTAAAACCTTTCTCTTAACAAGCATACAACCTGTTCCTGCTGCATCAATCCTATGCAAATAATCGTCTTCCTTAAACTTCTCTATATTCTCATAAAGATTTATCTTCTTACCATCTGCCTTCACCTCTCTTTTATAAAAAGCACACAAAGGATGAACCCCATTCTTATCAGGATTTCTCCCTAGTATAGGAGCAATTACAATGTCCTTATCATCCTCTATAAACTTTTCAAGTGTATCTGGTGGTATTGGATTATCGTCATCAACAAAGAAAACATAATCAACCCCATTCTTAAGAGCCTCTAAAGCAATATTATTTCTAGCCTTGTCTATCCTCTGTCTCTCGACTACCATAAAAGCACAGGGTAAGGGCTTGTGTAATTGTAATAAGCTCTGCACTGTAGCACTAGGTATAAACCCACTATAAGAGGGCATACCCACTAAGATTGTTTTATTTTTGTATTTCTGTGACACTCTCTTTTGTGAGTGAAATTATAGATTCCTCTTGCTGAGCTATCCTCTGCAAGGTTTCATCTTTTATTCTCTGATAGTAGGTAGTCTTCTCTTCATCTGCACTTTCGACAGCTATTTTCCCGTCAATTTCTTTAACATAAAGACTGTCTCTAAGGTGAGACTCCTCTATCCCTTTTATGTATTCTGCCTTAATAGCATTCTGCTCTTCTGTTGTAAGGTATGTATACTCCATTCAAATAAAAATAATAAATTAAATATTAAGCTGTGTATGTTACATACAAGGAACCTATTGTTGTTGTAGAAGCTGTTGGCCCTGTTGCACTTGTTCCATAACACACATTTATTATCATATCAGTAGCTGCTGTTCCATGGTCCGCAGCCTCACAACTAGCTGGTAATGGACTTGATACTGTTCCTGTTGGTCCAGTCGGTCCTTCTGGTCCCGTTGGTCCTTCTGCACCTGTTTCCCCAGTAGGTCCAGTAGGTCCTTCAACTGTACTATCAGCACCAGTTGGTCCTGTTGGTCCTTCTGCACCTGTAGTTCCCTTAGGTCCTGTTGGTCCTGTTGGCCCTTCTACTGTACTATCGGCACCTGTTGGTCCTGTATGTCCCGTTGGTCCTGTCTGACCTGTGGCACCATCGGTACCATCTGTACCTGTTGGACCTGTTGGTCCTTCTGGTCCTGTCGGTCCTGTTTGTCCTGTCACACCATCAGTACCATCAGTACCCGGACTTGATACTGTTCCTGTTGGTCCTGTCGGTCCTTCGACTGTACTATCTGCTCCTGTTGGTCCTGTATGTCCCGTTGGTCCTGTCTGACCTGTGGCACCATCGGTACCATCTGTACCTGTTGGACCTGTTATACCTGTTGGTCCCGTTGTCCCTGCACCTGTTGGCCCAGTTACACCTGTTGGTCCTGTAGGTCCAGTAGGTCCTGTTGGTCCAGTTGGTCCAGTGGGACCAGTGGCACCAGCACCTGCACCATAAGGTCTAGGTGTAATTAATAGTGCGTCTATAACCCCACTTGAGTCATCAGTTGCATAAGCCTCTAAGGCAATTGCAAAAGATATTTCCCCAGCAGTTGCTTTCTTTGCAATCTTAACATCTGTGTATGTTGAAAGAAAATCTCCTACCGCAATGTCATCCGTTCCATTTACCTTTAAGGCATCAACCTTTCCAATAACTTGTATATAACCATAGGCATTATCATTTATTGTGTTTGTAGCCATACCAAAGACCTTTGGGTCTCCTCCTGTAGTAGTAGTTGTAACCTCGTTCCCTGCCGCAACATCTTTTAATACAACAACATCCCCCTCTGCTAGTGCCCCACCAGAGGTGTTCTTCATTCTAATTGTTTCTTTTATTTCACTCGTGCTTACACCCATATTATCATAGGCTGTAGTACTCATTCCATTATCTGCTTCAAAAAACCCCGTATTTAGGGAAAAACAAACATTGTTAGAAATGTAGTTCTCTTTACAGTATATAGTGTCTACTAATACAGCGTAGTTATACGTACTGAGGTTGTTACCACTTATTAAATTATTACTAGAAGCATAGCCCTCTGATGCCGTAAGTTTAATACAAGTTTTAGAGGTTCCCCCATAAAAATAATTACCCACAATAGAGGACTGATAACCCCTGTTAACTACTATAGTATTAGTACAAACAGGGTCGTAGAAAAGACACCCAGAAACCGAGTTTTTAAAGCCTGATAAGGAAAGTGCTGCTGTACCAGAACCACCTAGTTTAACAAAAGTACATCCAGAGACGAGTGCATTCTTCTGGTTCAGAGATATCTGAAGACCATAACCTGTGTAGTCTTTAAACGTACAGCCTTCCACTAAAATAGAACCATCAAAAGAGAAACTACCACCTATAAGGAGACCCACATTCGTTGTATCAACAAAGTAACAGTTTGAAATTTTTGTAGCCGAATCTGCAGAGCTAGTATAGTTTATTCCATACTTTAGTGCCTTAAAGGTACACCCCTCTATTATTGTCTCAGAACCGGCAATAGAAATTCCAGTTTCATTAGTTCCTGCTGACGTTATATACAAATTTCTTACCTCTGTACCAACTTCTGTTCCACAGTTTATTCCTGTAATATTAGCCGCAATGTTTAATATTGTAGAACTACCCTGTCCTCTTAAAGAAACTTTATCCGACATGACTATAGAAGCCGCTATGGCAAAGTTTCCCTCTGTTAACAACACCGTTCCACCGGTTGTTGCAATCGCTGTTATAGCCGTATTTATTTCTACCTCATCAGCAGTACCATCACAAATGTAGTCTGCTCCACTGTTATCATATGCGTCTGATGCTGCAATAAGAATTGTCACACCACCACCAGAACCCGTTGGTCCCGTTGGCCCTGTCATACCCGTTGGTCCCGTAGGTCCTGTCGTTCCTGCTCCTGTTGGTCCCGTGGCTCCCGTTGGTCCTGTGGGTCCTGTCTGTCCTGTGGCTCCGTCTGTTCCATCTGCACCCGTTGGTCCTGTTGTTCCTGTGGTTCCTGTTGGTCCCTCCGGTCCTGTCGGTCCTGTTGAACCATCTGTTCCATCGGCTCCCATAGGTCCTGTTGGTCCTGTTGTTCCTGCTCCTGTTGGTCCCGTGGCTCCTGTTGGACCTGTAGGTCCTGTTGCACCAGTAGGACCAGTAGCCCCTGCTCCCGTAGGTCCTGTAGCTCCCGTTGAACCAGCCTCTCCGGTAGCACCCGTTGGACCTGTTGGTCCTGTTGACCCTACACCCGTAGCTCCTGTTGGTCCAGTCTGCCCCGTTCCACCTTGTGGACCAGTTGGTCCAGTCGGTCCTGTACTGCCTGCACCTGTTGGGCCGGTAGCACCTGTAGAACCTGTAGACCCTGTTGAACCTTGGGCTCCAAATCCTGCATACTGCCACTCTCCATTTTCTAATATCTTTAGTCTTGCCATTTTATGTCTTAATAATATAATTCAAAACTACATAAGGCTGTAGGTTGGTGTGTGCACTAGCTGCATTAGCCGCACTATTAGCCTGGTTAGTTGCTGTGGTATTCTGATTGGTAGGTGTAGTGTTTTGGTTAACAGCGGTTGTATTCTCAATCCATGTATTAGTTGCTTTATATAAACCACCTGTTGAGTTAGGCCCGTGGTTTCCACCACTTCCCATGTTAGCTGCATACTGTGCCCTGTGTCCGTGTGCGTTCTGTGTATGGGTATGTGCGTTTTGTGTATGAGTATGTGCGTCCTGTGTGTGGTTGTGTGCGACTAGTCCACTCTGTGCTGAAGTTAAAGTAACCTCTTTGGCACCACCTGTTTCTCCTAAGGCGTCAAAGGCTGTGTCTGTACTATCATATCCTACTGGTACCTTACCCTTTAAACTTGGTACATTGAATGTTGTTGAACCGTCTCCATTACCGTAGGTTTCTCCTATTACTGAGAATAATCCTGAGTAGGTTGTTCTACTTACGGCACCACCATCACATAGAAGATAACCACTTGGAGCAGCGGTACCTGCAAACATACTTATCATACCAGAAGTTACAATTGCCACTGCACTTATTGCACTCCCATTTCCATATATATACCCTGTTAAATCTGTTGTTGTTCCGGTTGAAATATTACTAGGTCCTGTAGCACCTGTTGGTCCCGTTGGACCGGTCGGTCCTGTACTACCTGCACCTGTCGGACCGGTTGGCCCTTCAGTACCTGTTGGACCCGTGGCTCCTGTTGGTCCTGTGGTACCTGCACCTGTTGCACCGGCTGGTCCAGTTGCTCCGGTAGGTCCCGTTGGACCTGTAACTCCTACTCCTGAAACATCATCTGTATCCCACCATAAATCTCCTGCTGTTGCCCCTGTTGGTTCATCATCTGAAATATATACATCTGCACCCTGTGCACCTGTAGGACCAGTGGGTCCTGTAGGTCCAGTTGGTCCGGTAGGGCCGGTCGTTCCTACTCCTGTAGAACCAGTAGCACCAGTAGGACCTGTCGGTCCTTCAGCTCCTGTGGCTCCTGCTCCTGTGGGTCCTGTGGCTCCCGTAGGGCCAGTAGGACCAGTAGGACCCGTTGGTCCTATGAACTGAGCTACTAACGATTTTTTTGTTGTTCCTTGTAATGAAGCACTTGTATCACTTACATCAACAACAGGTACCCAGTCTGCACTTTGGTCTACTGCTGCTAGTGTTGGTAATTGTGTTATTCTCTTATCTGCCATTCTTAAGATTCGGTAAAGTTACGTCTAACCCATGTTGAAATTTTTGTGTTTATCTCTTTCCAGTTACCTAAATACCCAAGGAGAATTTGATATAAATCCTCTGTAAGTATCTTATCATCCGTTCCCTCTTCTACTAAATAGAAGGGGTTCCCACTTGTAGTTGTTATATCTGAGTCACCAAATGTAGAGGTATCTGCATCCACTCTTTCAAAAGCAGAGGCAGTAGCCCCTATATCTGTATCACTCCAGGAGCTGGTAGTAGTTATATCTCTCCTGTTAAACATGCTCTTAGTAGTCTAATATTAACCACGCACTGTTTGAACCGTCCGTTGATACGTCTGCTGTTACCTTTATAGTATCAAAGGTATCCTCTGAGCTCATTGTTAGAAAACCTACTCCGTCTGCACTTAAGGTTAAGCTTGCTACCCTTGTTGGCATTTGAGCATTTGTGTTGGTCACATTACTTATCCACTTATTATATGTGGTTAAGTCTGCACCTACCCCTACAGTTGCTGAGAATACAGTATTTCCACTAGTGTGGCTTGCCCTCTTACAGACCAATACTACTTTCTTTGCACCAAGAATACTTACTGCACCACTTGTCTTATCAGCTGTCTGGCTTTCAAACAAAGGTATAATTCTTCTTCTCTCCATTTAATTATATTATTATATTAAATATTAATAACTAATCACAGCCCCGTAGGGCTGTCCATTAACTATTAATCTGCTGGTGGACTTGTTACTTCTCCAGTTGAACTGAAGTTGAGTAAAATCCATTGTGTTGCTGACTTGCAAGTTGCCTCAAATGAAGCATTTGCTGCCAATGCACACTCTACTGCCGCACCTGTAGTCCCGTTGAGGGCTATAGATGATGGTGCAGAACTTCTTATTTCACAACCTGTTCCTGCAATAGCTCCTCTTACTACTTTACCAACAACTGGTGCTGGTAAGATAGCAATATTGTTTGCTCCTGCTGATGTGATTGTTACAAAGTCTGTATTAGCTGGCATGGCTACACCCGTAGTGTTTGTGGTTACTGCTCCAGCTACCTTGGTTACATACCCAGTTATATTACCAGTTATGTTTCCAGTTACATTTCCAGTTACATTACCTGTTAAGTTTCCAGTGAAACCTCCCGCTGTAATGGTCTGTGCTGTATGAAATCTGTTTGACATTTTTATTATCTATTAACTAATATATTTTCCCTCACTTATCCCTGAGGTCAACTTAGTTGTTGGGAGGCAGAGTTATACTCCCCTGCCATGAGTCCACACTATTAAGCTGTGTGTGTAGAACCGTCTCCAAGACTTCCTACAATACCCTGCCATCCGGAAACTCCGTAAGCATATACGTCTGCTACCTTAGCATACATAACGTCGGTATCTTCATCTTCCCAAGCCTTTATCTCAAAGTTCTGAAGTTGTTTGAACTTCAAAAGTCTTCCAGTAAATGATGGGTCAATTAAGAAGTATCTCTTGTCGTAAGTTACTCTATCTGTAGAAGCTGTTTCGCCTCTGTTATAAGCAAATCTCCATGACATGTATGGGTTTACCAATACATCCATGTTTCTTCCCTTGAAGTAGTTGACAGATTCGTCAACGCTTCCTGGAACCATATCTGCTTCAGCTATTTGTAATGCTTCCTCTCTGTTATAAGGGGTTACCATTAATATTAGCTTACTCTCTAGACCGATGTTAAGAGGAATACCCTTGTTAGAGAATACCTCATACATTACATCTTCTAAATCTTTCAATGCGTCATAAGAAAGTGCATCTTGTACACCATCTAAGAAGGTGTTCCTTTGTGCAGTTCCACCATCTTTTCTAGGATGCTGTACTGAAATCAAAGGCATTCCATCACCGTATAATACAGTGTTGTCGAATGCATTTCTAAATATTGAGAAGGCATTTATATCCCTTCCCTGAGCTGCTTTTCTTGCAAGCTCTCTTGACATATCCTCTGCTTGAGCGATACTATACTGGTCTACTTTGTTAAGTAAACTAGAGATAGCCATCTTTCTCTTATAAGTGTTTAGCTCATACCTGTATGTGTACCCGATTAAGAGTTCATCTTCAGGAGATGCTGCTGATTCACCTACTAGTTCAGGATAGTCAATGCCAGACCAACTTGAGTCGTCCTCGAAGAGTTTGTTTGTGGTTTCTACAGAGAAAAGCTTACTGAGTAATGTTTTTACCATTACGTTGTCTGCTTCCTCTTGAATCCAGTTTTCAACTCCGCATACTGTTAGTTCTGGGTATGTACTTGTTATCATAGCCATTGCTATCTAAAAATCAAAATTAATTATTAAGCTCCTACGTTTCCGTTACTCTGGTTTTCTACCAATTTAACGTCTACAAAGTTACCCTTACCAGGTTGACCTACAATTAAGAACTGTAGCTGGCTTGCTGAAGTGTTACTCTCATCAAGTTTTCTCTCGTCTGTGGTTAATACATCAATGTAATAACCTACTAAATCGGAACCAGTTGTGGTTCCCAATGTTGCATCTGCTTCTGCTCTTATTATGTCATTAGGTAGAATTGGTTCTACTAATGCATAAACGGTTTCAACAGTTACGTTATCACTAGCTGCGGTGAATGAAACACCATCTACTAATGTACCGTCATGTGCTGTATCTAGAGCGTTCTCTAAAGGTGTCATTCCTGACCCCATTACCCATCCTCTACATATTCCGTAGATAGGGTCTGATACTGCGTCTGCTCCGTCTACCCCTGTAGCAACGACCTTAACAGTTCCGCCGTTATATACGACTCCGCTGTTAATTACTGGCCATCTCTCTAGTGGTCTACTTGATGCACCATCTGCATATTTTATAATTTTCATTATACAAATGTTTTAAATTATCTATTTTTTTGTGCCAATCTCTCGGCGTATTTCCTCCTGAGTTCATTGACTGCTTCACCCTTGAGTCCTTTTCTTTGGACTTCTGACTGAATGAATGCCTCATCTCTAGCGGGTAGTTTTATTGTCTCTTCAGACTTCGCACTACCACCACTAAATCCTCGGGTTATTCCTCCCGTCATAGAATCCCGGACTCCCTCTGTGTAGCCCTCATCTCTGATTGCCTCAGGGTCCAAAATCCTCTTCCTTGCAACTTCTAGGGCCTCTTGTGGTTTGTATCCAAACTCCTGGTCAAGCATTGCTGCTGTTGCCCTTATAGATTCTTGTACTGTATTGGGGAGTTTTTGATTCTCCTCTCTACTGAAAAAGTCTCTCGTTGCACTTACCTGCATCTCCCATTTATCTCTCTCTTGAGAGTCCAACCTGTTCATCCATGATTGTCTAATTGGGTCCACTTGCTGTGGAACTAGACCATCTGATGGAGGTGGCGTACCGGCGGGTTTCTCTGTTACCTTACTCGTGAGTTTGGATGGTGCTATCTTCGTATCATAGATATTCATATAGTACTCCTTCTCTTGAGGGGAGAGTCCCTGCTCGTTAACGAACTCTTCGTAATCCTCTCTAGTCTTGGTTATTCGGTTGAGAAGTTTAGACTGTGCATCCTCTGCCTGTCGTCTATATGTCTCGGCCTCTTCCTTGATTCGAGCGGCTTCCTTAGAACTGTCGCTATACCTTTTCTTCCAGTCGACGCTGTCATCCTGAGTTAAATTAGGACTATCTTCGTTACCACCCTCAGGAGTGGAGGAAGACTCTGTAGCGGAGGATGAGGTTACTGTCTCGTCGACAGGGCTCTTCTCCTGAAAATCTACTTCTGCCATGCTATGTTGTTAAAGAATTTATCTAGCCATAAAGGCTCTTATTGCCTAGCCTCGAGAACTAGTCTCAAGAACTTTTATGGTTACTATAGTTATTATACTATAAGTCTATGTTATTTGTCAAGCCCATCTCTTATTTTCTCTACCTCTTGTATCATCCATAAGATAGAGCCCGTACCAAATTTGAGCTTGTTTGCTAGTGCTAGCATCTTATCTCTATCTTCTGCTGGAGCTATCATTATCTCCCTTTCTGTCTCTAATACAAAGGTGTGAACCATCTCTTTAATAAACTGCCACCCCTCCATCTCTGCTACTGCGGCCACCTTTCTTCTATTGTCCCTTATTTCCTCTTTAGTATATTTATCCATTACTGGTTATTAAAAATTTACATCATCATACCACCAGCCATTTGGCCAGTCATATCTTCTTGACCCATATTATTAGGCATTGGCATCACCCCACCCATAGGGTTTGGTAATCCTGCTGCTCCCGGCATCTGTGGAATCTGTGGCTGGTTATTCATAGGCATTCCCATAGGTGCTCCCATAGGCTGTTGCATACTCTGTGTTATTGCGTCTGCGTCTGCTACTGCAGCTTCTCCTGCTTGTTCGGCAAGTAATCCATCTAATCTCAAGTGGTCTGCTAACTGTAGTCTATAGCTCTCCATAGCTTCTGCAAAGGCCCCCATCTGTGGGTCTACACCTTCCATCATAATCTTAAACTCCTCGGAGGACATAGTATCGTTTAATCTCCTTAGCTCTACAGAGTGTGTATACCTATGTGCTAATGGTTCTCCTGCTCTACCTGGTACATCATCTCCATCTTGCATTTTCTTCTGCTGTTCCATAGCCTGCTGTATCTCCTCTATCTTATCCTCATCATCGTCTATTAAGAGGTCCTCATCATCCATTTCCATTTCCTTTAGGTACCACTTTGTTAGTTTTCTTATATCTATTACTGGTAATGTACCATCTGGCTTTGGTGTAGCCCTATCTCCTGCTAATTGTACTAACTGTGGTAGTACCTCCTCTGCTTTTCTCATCTTGAATGCTGATGATATAGGAGAAACAAAGTCTGGGCTTATATAAACTCTTGCCTCACCCTTCCATTCAAACATCTGCTTATCAAGAGGCATTATCTTAGAACCCTTTATCTCCCTTACCTTATAGTTATCATCCATATCCTGGTAAAGGTCTATATCTTCTAGCCTCAACTCTCTCATTTCCTTCTTACCAAACTCTAATGAAGACTTCTTAGTTGGTTTGCTATAAAACTGTGTTATTCTACTTAAAAGTAATTTACCCCATGTGGTCATACCAGCCATAAGGTTGTCAGTGTACATGTTTACCATATCAGAAGCATTCTCCTTCATGGCTAGTGTGTTTGTAGCAGGTGTAGAACTCATAGGTAGACTTAATCCCTGTGGATTAATACCTGTGTTCATTACCGCCTCGTCCTTAAGCTCTTCACTTATTCTAAAGGAATCAAAAGGTATACTAGGAATTTCTAACGGTCTTATTTGGTTAACATCACCTACTTTAATAAGCATGTTAGGCTCCATTCTATCCCACTGGTCGTCTACATCACCAAAGATTGTAGCACCAACAAATGTTGGGGGGTTAGTAGCAAACTTTATTCTGTTTAATCTTGCATTTTTAATAGCACTCTCCTCAGAAGACTGCTGTATTGTAATATCTCCTACCCCTAATCCATAAAAACTACCCGGATGTCTTATAAAATGAAAGGATACAAATGGAATTTGCTTATCTATATAAGGAATTGGTCCATCCTTAAGTAATACGTCCTCGTAGATTATAACTTCTGAGTCTGTCTCTACGTTATAGTAGTATATAAGCTCCCCATAACCCTTCTCTGCGTCTCTAGGTGGTTTGAAAAATGGTGAAGCATATGATTCTGTATTACTTACATTATCAATCTTCTCCAGATTTTTAATTTCTCCATTACCCTGGAACATAAGCTTTACCTGTGCTGGTGTTACATACATTATACCAGCGGCATCAGTTGCTGCATGGCTAGTACCGTGTAGGTACTGTGCATTAGGGTCTATATAAAAATCTCTTATATCCCATGGAACAAAGTCCATGTCCTCATATTCAACAATAGTTTTCTTCTCATACTCTTGGGCTGGAATCTCTCCCTTCTCTAAGTCCTCTTTCTTTATATCCATGTCCTTAGGGAATTGTACTGCCCTTGTTCTTATTGTATAAGGTATGTAAGCAATTGATGTACCAAATATTTTAGCTCTCTTCGATGTGTCTAAGAACTTATACCTGATATCAGGGTTTCTTCTTAGATAATCATCTAACATATATCTGTACGTGTAAGCCCTACCTTTCCTTTCATCCTCTTCGTGCCTAGCTTCTATTAAGAACTTAATCTCTTGCTTTCTTTCTCTAGCATCTATAAATGCTACAGTCCTATAAGCTATACTAGACCTGAGGCTACTCTCCCAGTCATCATTACCATCAAAATCAGACCACATTAAGTAGTCTTTTTCTAATAGATTCCAGTGGGAATCCCAACTCTTGGACCCATCATAATTAATTAAATTACAAGAACCCTGTCTGGCATTATACATTTGCTGGATTCTACCTTTAACCTTTCCAACAATCTTCCACTCAGACTTGTTAGTCCAGATTTTATAGTTACCTACATAATCTATGCCAGGACCATCTAAATAACGCTCTAAGGAAACTGCTTTTGTTTTGCTCATGATATTATACTTTTAAATCAATGATATATTCTACTATATTTCTTCCTCTCTGTCAAGTCCTT
>Ga0208245_1000884_pt1 | contig 20924 bp, 26 predicted proteins | sample RifOxyC1_FD_184035 | JGI IMG/M metagenome (GOLD analysis project Ga0208245, IMG submission 184035) | Soil microbial communities from Rifle, Colorado - Rifle Oxygen_injection C1 (SPAdes) | ecosystem: Environmental > Terrestrial > Deep subsurface > Rock core/Sediment | place: Rifle, Colorado... | reverse complement strand
CTGGTCGAGAGGCTTATAGCAAACAACACAAGGGGCTTTGGGCTTGTTAAGAAGGTTCAAGGAACGCTTCTTGGCACGATGGGCACGCTGAGCCAAACGATTGGCTTCCGTGGTGTAGTAATCACGCCACACGTGCATGGCGTATCGCTTCTGTTGCTTGGCATGATACAGATCAGGGCGACAGATGTTGATAATCGTCCCCTTGGAAACATGCCACACGTTAGCGACCTTAGCGTACGAATGCAGATCATTATAATCACGGCGTACTTGATCATAATCCTTGGGGGATATCTTAACGCGACCGTCAAGCGACGGGTCGGGGAATGGGCGCATATATTCAGGGGCTTTGATTGGTATCATAAGGTAGTAGGCTATGGGCTTATAGGGAACAAGTAACCTATAAGGGCAAAGGACTCACAAACGGGAAAACCGCCCCAAGCGTGGAAACGCTGAGGCGGTATTTTGGTGTGTGAATCGATGGAGGACGGAAGGGGGAGGCTAATCTCTCACGAGAGTATCAGGACGCAAGACTTCGTTAAAGGTAAAGCCCAGAGCCGTTAGATGCGTGATATCAGACGTCGAGAGTGTTTTGTGGCCGGTAATAGCTTGAATGTGAAAGGCAATATCTGGGTCTTTGACGTAGTGATAGCGCGAACCGTACACGTCGCGGGAATAGTATTGGATGGTGGAGAGGGACATAAACGTTATTCTTTAAAGTGTCTTAGCTTTGGAGAAAAGCAGAAGGCAGAAGGCGAGGCAGTTTGATATGAGCCGAGCAGAACATGATTGTTGTGGCCGTCTTGAGCGAGGAGCCAAGGCGACGAGGAAAGATCCTTGCGTGCTTTGACGATAGCTTGTTTCAAGGTGTGAGCTTTGATCCCTAACGTCCATGATCCTGAGATATAAAAGAGATATTCGCGTTGCATATGTTTATCAGTGGATAATGATTGAACAAAGGAACGTATACGCGGAATCGTTAAACACGTTATCACCTAAAGTGTGGTAGATGTTTGCTCGCTTCCCTTGGAACTCATACCGACGCGCGAGACGGTTACGAAGCCCGCGCATTGTTTTAAGATTAACGAAACCTTGAAACGTTGAGCCTAGAGACTCAGTGCCGTCTTCACGAAGCACGTTATAGTAGAACATAGATTTTTAGTTATTTTATCCACCCTTCATTGAGTAAACGACCTTCACGAAGAACACAACACGCTTGAACTATATCCATCCCATGATGTTCAGCGAATTTTTCAATCGTCAAAAAGTTATTGACATAATCAAGGTAAAGATCCAGAGATTCTTTTTTTGTTTTTTGCATAGTGTTTTAGGGATTATAGTTATGGTCAATCGCGCAAGACACTTGCGAAACGTCTAAACAATGTCTAACACGAAAGTTGTGCGCAACTTGCTTCAGTGTTTTATCAGTAATCGTTGAACATTCATATTTTTTGAATCCGCGCAAATCTTTGAGAAAAATGTCAACTTTTCTTATTGGCATAGTGTTTAGTTTAAAAATCGGCAAGGATGAAAGAATCGGAACCAAAACGAATAACGGTTGTTTCATCTTCTAGCTCGTCAATTGTTTCGTATTCTGAACCATGTTGCTTATTATAATCTTCGAGATCCTCGTATTCTGAGAACTCACAACAAAGGGCGACAGGGTCAAGATAAAGCTGTTCATCTGTTGATTCCTCATACTCTTCAAGATAATCAAACAGGGCACGCTTACCTTCCCAAGTGAAGTTATTTTTGTAAGTGTCGGAGAATGAATCACAGAAATCTGTGAATGAAACTGTGGAGATCATATAGGTTGATTATAGTTATATTTTAGCAGTCCAATCACTAGTGTTTACCCACTCACCTGACCATGGTTTACTGTTTAGAAACCACTGACCCTTTTTCTGTTGAATTGATACGCCATAAAGCGCGTTCAAACGCTCCTTTGTTGTTTTGGTAAACCACCCAGCATTAGAAATCCATAAAGAGCCGTCCCGTTTTTCGGCTATCTTGTTTCCGTGTAACCATATAGCCGTCCCGTTTGTCTCCGTGTTTGAGCGTTTCAATGTTTCGTTGTTATTAAATGCAAGAACAATCTCGTTTGTTATTTTTCTCATATTGATTGGTTGATTTTATTTTTCGATAGTGACTGAAGTGTCTTTTGTTGATCCACAATGAGGGCAAGCCAAGAAAATAAATTCTGTTAGGGTTCCAGTAGTGACGCCGTGATAGCCACACGCAAGGCAATGGAGGAAAGGCATAGGGGTTATAAACCTGTAAAGGTTAAGACTACAAAAAGAGTTAAAAAGATCAGGGACGCTTTGACACTTGGCAAGCGAAGGACGAGGGCGCGGAATCGTTTCTTTGTTGCTCGTTGCATAGAATATAAACAATATAATGTCGATGCTTTACCCTTATAGGGTATAGCATCGACATTATATTGTCAACACTTAGGTGTGGACAACTAACACTGTAATGGTAAAAATGGGTCAAAACATCGTGCTAGTCCAGTGCTAGTCCACTGCTAGGAATGCCGAAAACGTCAATAAAAATGGGGTGAAAAGCATTGAAGGACTAGCAGAAAGAGTAAAATACTAAATTCATTGTATCCAATTTCCTCTTTTTTTTTACCTAGAAACGATTTGCAAAAATAGCATTCTGCTAGTCCTGCTAGTCCATTTAGGCTATTTTGATAGTCAACAAAGCAAAAAAAAAAAATTCCTAGCAGGAAAATTTTTGAAAAATGCTAGTCCACTGCTAGGAATTGGGAAAGTCAATTATAGAATAGAGTAATGGGAAACTGAGGGGGAGAAAACCCGTTTTTCGTCTCAATCCAAGCCCCTAAAACTTAGGAACAAGCCCCTGGTTTTTGTAAACCTAAAGTTTACAAAATGCGTTTTTGCTCGGTTGTCTCCACCCTTTAGGCTTTGTTTAGCTATTTTCTGGCCATGTGTCGCACATTCTTTCTTCTACGCCACAGGTAGCGACACCAATATGCGACACTTATATAACACCCCCCCCAATAACAAAAAACTTGGCTTTGTTTAGCCAAGTTTCAAGTTTATATGGGTTTGTTTCTGTATTTGTTGTTAGTCGTTGACACTTATTTGCCAGACTTTAGGGGCGGGGGTGGGTACCAGCCGTGAGCGAATAAATTATCAATTCAGGCTTCTCATTACCTCCTCCATTTTACTTTGACTTAATATTATATTGTTAATCTACTTTCTTCTTCCATGTACCACTTACTCGTTTTTCACCTTCTGCTATAGCTTTTCCTATATTGCAATCAATGCACAGTGTCCTTAAATTAGCCTCTGAATCGTTTCCCCCATTCATTTTTGCCAGGATATGATCGACTTGTAATAGATCTTTAGCCCCGCATAATACGCATCTACCACCATCTCGTTTTATTATTAAGTATCTAAGCCCTCGATTTATCTGATGTACGGCTCCTTCTCGTCTCTTTCTATCTTCTTCTAGTTGCCACACCACACGCCCTCTGTTAATAGCATTATTGAAAGCTTCTTTTTTCTCTCGCGTTTCTCCGACCTTTGCCAACATTCGCTGGATGCTTCTTCCACTTACAGTCTCACCAGTTTCTCTTGTGATGTACTCGCTGATTTCAGGCCCAGACATTCCATCCGCGTATAGTTCACCAATAAACTCCTTATATCCTCCCCTCGATATTTCAAGTTTGTCTTCAATTCTCTTTCTTAACTCACGGCCATTGTATTTGCTGCTCATATTTTTCTTATGTGTATATCTTAGTGTCTCTATCTTATGCGACTCTTTTAATCTTGTCAATTTTGCATATCTTTTTTCACCCCATTCTTTCTCTATGCTATAATTAGCTTCAATATGTCATCTTTCGATGTGAATCCTCTTTCTCTTCCCACGACTGTTCCTCCAGCGCAGTTGGACTCTTCTCTAGCTTCTTTGAAAGAAGCTAAGATTTCGACCTTAAACGCTACAGGCCAGACCAGTCTTTATATTAAGGCGATGGTCGATAAGAACCGTAAGTTGTGGTGGGATGCCTTGGAAGAGGATCTGGTCTCTACAGACCCAATAGTTCGTCGTACAGCTTTAATGGAGTACAATAAGCTTCAATGTCGCATCTTGCCTACAGAGCTTACGTCCCCAGAGGATGGTGGTATCGTCGTGAAGCTCATGTCGTATGCCACAAAACAGGCCATAGATGACAATAATCAGATTTCTTATCCCGATGCCATCGACGTGGTGCCAGAACCAGAACCAGAAGATGGTTAGTAGCCCCTCCCCATTCTCTTTTTTTCCACTTCCATCCTCCCCCTACTTTCTCCCTTTAAGGACTCTTTTTCCTTTCTCTCTATGCCACAAGAGTTCCAGATCCCTCATCTCTATTCTCCGCGCCCATACCAACTCGATTTCCTTCAGGCTCCCCAGCGGTTTAAGGTGGGTGTTTTCCACCGTCGTGGTGGGAAGTCGAAGACGGCTTTTAATGAACAGATTCGTAAGACGCAAGAACGGCCAGGGATCTATTACTACTTCTTGCCGACGTATGCTCAGGCGAAGAAGGTTATCTGGGACGAGTTGGTAAAGACTCATGTCCCGCTTCCATTGGTTCAAAAGCTAAACGCTTCTGAACTTTGTATCTATTGGAAGAACGGTTCCATTCAACGGCTTGCTGGATGTGAGGACATTGACAAGCACCGCGGTATTAACCCGATTGATGTGGTCTTTGACGAATATTCGGAAATGAATCCTGATATTTGGACGGCTATTATTCAGCCGGTTCTTCGTGAAAACCACGGGTCAGCGACGTTTATTTTTACCCCTAAAGGTAAGAATCATTCTTGGGAACTTTTAGAATTTGCTCGTCAAAATCCTGAGGAGTGGTATACGTCCGTAAAGAGTGTTTACGATACCCAGGGTCTTACGCAGCAAGAGATTGAGGAAGCTAAGCGCTCGACACCAGAAGCACTTTTTCGACAGGAGTATTTGTGTGACTTTCTTGAAAATGCTGGAGCGTTTTTTCGTCGTATCCGCGAAAATACGTACCACGCCGATGATCTTCCAAATCCTACCCACTTCTATCAGATGGGTATTGACCTTGCGAAGTACAATGACTGGACGGTTATTACTCCGATTGATCTTTATGACTTTCGTGTGAAGAAGCAGGAGCGGTTCAATCAGGTGGATTGGAATTTTCAAAAGCTTCTTATTCAGGCTAGTGCTCTTAAGTACAATAACGCGGCGCTCAAGATTGACCGCACGGGTGTTGGTGATCCTATCGTGGAGGATCTCGAACGCAAGGGTTTAAATATCGGTGAGGATGGTGCTGTTGTTTTCTCAAAGCAGACGCGTCGAGAACTTCTTGATAACTTGGCAATTCTCTTGCAACAAGATAAAATTAAAATACCGGATGATCCTCAACTCTTGAGCGAGCTTGAAGCGTTTCAATTTGTCTTGACGCCGAATGGAAAAATTGATGTACGCTCACGAAAAGGTTTCCATGACGACTGCGTATTTTCACTTGCACTCGCGGTACACGGTCTCACTATTCCTGTACGTTCTACACTGATTCCAGCCACGTCTTCTGATGAAGATTTTTCTGAACATAACACCTCATTTGATCGCTTTGCCGCGATTTAGTTCCTATAATATTTTTTATGGCTTATAAAAAGAGCGAAGCAGTCGCCGTCCTCGAATCTGCTACGATTCCTGATTATTCCGAGGAAGAGACCGCGTACCGTTCGCTCCTTATTAAGGAACTGACGGAAGCTCGGTTGCAATGGAACTCTGCACACCGCGAACTGAATGACATGAATGGTCAGGAGTATTATGACTCCAACCTTCGCGCCGCAAATTCTTATATTCCCCCAAAGAAGAACTCTGAAGACACGCGCATTGTTACTGGCACTACAGAAGAAAAATCTTCGACTCTCCTTTCAGCTCTGCTTAACTATAATCTTGAAGCAGATATTTTGGCGTTTGATGAGGAGAATTTAGAGATTGATGAGCTTGGTGCAAACATGGAGGATCTCATTAAGAAGTCGCGTGAGCTGGAGGACTACGATGCTCGCCGCCCACTTCTTTATAAAGAGCTTCTCGATCAAGGGACGGTTTTTGTGGAGGAATTGTGGATTGAAGAAACGAAGATCGAAAAGAAGTTGAAAGATGTCGATTGGTCGAGTGGTGTGAAAATTAAGAATATCAAGTGGACGGAAAAGGATGCACCAGGTTTTGTTGGTTGTCAGACGCGCTTGATTCGTGGTGACAAGGTGATCTTGGGCAACATGCACGAGTTTGAGATTAAGAAGCAGGCTTTAGTTGCAACGATTGACGTTGTTCCTTACGCTCAAGCAGAAGCAATTTACAAAGGTTGGGAGCGTTTTGCTTTTGTTCCAAAGCATGTTGTTCGTACCGTAGAGACTGAAGATTCTTCTTATCGTTCGTGGACGTTAGAGCAACAAAAGGAAGGTTTTGTTGAAATTCTCAAGGTTTATAAACCGTTCAGCAACGAGTTCATGATCATGTTGAATGGCGTGATGATGTTGCCATGTGGCTTTCCACTATCGGCCATTTCGCCTTCTGGTGAATTGCCAATTGCTAAAGGCGACGTCTATCCTATCTCGCAGTTTTTTGCTCTTTCTAAGAGTATTCCGTCAAAGACAAAAGTTGATCAGGAAGTCTTGGACGAATTTCTTAAATTGATTATTCTCAAAACCCGCAAGTCGTTCATGCCTCCAATGGCTAACAACACGGGTCGTGTGCTGTCACGAAAGATTTTTAATGCTGGTGAGATTACGAACCAGGTTGATCCTTCAAAGCTTCAGCCAATTGGAGATGTTCAAGGGGTTTCACAGTCAGAATTTGCGGCATATCAGTTTATTAAGAACCTTGTTGACCAAAAGTCAGTATCACCGGCTTTCATGGGGGACTCTGAAGCAGGTCGTCAGACTGCCACGGAGATTTTAGAGCTGAAAAAGCAGCAGATGATGAAACTTGGTCTCGCAATTTATGGCGTTATTGCCTTTGAGAAACAACTTGCTTGGTTGCGTATCTATAACATCCTTGCCAATTACACGAAGAAGCAAGATACCAAGATTAGTGACATTACTGGAGAGATGCAGGACGTATACCAACAGTTTTCTGTGGAAACAGCGATGGAAAATACGCAAAAGGGTAAGAAAATCATTCAATTTTCTCCTGATGCGCCAAACTTTTCACCAGAACAGATCATGGAGGAGGAAGATCAGTTGTCTAAACAGATGCGGATGCCTATTCGCAAGACATATATCCATCCAGATATCGCGAAAATGAAATATTTCTGGTATATCACAATTAATCCAACCGAAAAGGATTCTTCAGATCTACAGCGAGTGATGTTTAAGCAAGATATTCAGGATGCGATCACGTTATTTGGTCCACAGTCTCTCAACTTCCCTTATCTTATGGATCGTTACGCTGTTCACTCTAAACAGAATCCTGACAAGTTCTTTAATAAGAACATGCCGGCTCTTCCAACGGAAGCAGCTATGCAAGGTGGTGACCAAGGTGGTTTAGGCGCCCAGTTAAATAGAGGTATTGGTACGAGCGCAATGAATCAATAACTAATCTATGCCTCGAAAAGCAAAAACACCGACAGTCCAAGAAAAAATGGATAGAGTAAATCAATTCTTTTCTTTCTCCAAGGAAGAATTGTTTGAAAACCTAAATGAGACGGAGAAAAAGGAACTTCTTGCTAATTGTTCGTTGCTCTTTAATAATCCTGCTCTCCAGAGAATTGGTGATGAAATTTATACCAAAGAACTTATCGCCTCTTTTTCTAAATCCGGATCTTTTGAAGATTTAGTTGAGGGTCGAGGGTATCTCTTTGGTCTAGCGGCTATGTTTGAAACGATTCGCAACTTTCATCTTCTTTATCTTGATAGTGTTAAGCCACAAGAGACATTTGATCGTCAGGAAGTCATTTAATTCAGTTTATTTTATGTCATTTTATGCCTATTGAAGCGTACGACGCTGATGGAAACCTTGTTGAGGGATTATTGGCTCCAGAAGAAGCTTTGGCTCTTTCTGCTCAGCTCGAAGAAACAAAAGTGAAGCTCTCTAAGTTGGAGAATAAGGAGTTTAATTTTCGTAAACTGGAACAGATGACAGAGGAAGAGCGCTCTAAGTTATCTGCTACCGAACTAGGTCTTAAAAAGAAAGAAGAAGAAATTGATCAGAAAGTGAAGGATCTTGAGAATAATTTTGTCACCGGCATTAAAGATGACATTTTTGGTCAACTTATTGGTGATGATGATGAACTAAAAAAGAAGGCAGAACATCATTTTTCACGTCTCCCAGAGTCTAAGACAGCTCGCTCTCGTGCGGAGATTGAATCACTCGTTCGTGAGTCAATTCTCCTTTCGACAGGTGGTCGTTCTCGTAACCCTCTCACTGCTGCCATGGGTCAAAATGGAAGCGGCATCTCGATTCCAGCATCTAAAGCTGTAAGTGAAGATGTTTTGGATATGGCAAACAAGATGGGAATTTCAAAAGAAGATCTTGAGAAGTACGCAACATAACCTTACATCTATCTATGTCTAAAGAATTAGAAACCAAAGCTTCAGCTCCAGCTGAGGAAACCGTAACAATTACTAAATCTTCACTCGACCAAATTCTTTCGCGTCTTCAACGTGTCGAGGCTGCTGCTGATAAGGCGCAATTAGCTCATTTTGATGATCAACATCGTGAAAAAGTAGGTAAAGTAGTAAGGGTTCGTTGTCTCGATGGCAAAGTTATCACTTCATGGAGTGATATGAATAAGAATATCGTCGAAAAAAATGTCAATGGTGCTTGGTATGAGGATCAGTCCACAACAGTGACGTTTGAAGACAATACGTCAACTGAAATTGCGTATGCGGTTTTTGCGCGTCGTTACACGCATGTAAAAGCTGACGTGATTTCGGAAACTCGAAAAGGTTCTGAACTTTTTCTTGAGCTGCAATTAGAAGATGGCAGTGTCCTCAACATTAACTCAAAGTTCCTTAACTAACACGAATTATGCCTTTTATTGGAGATTTAGAAGTTAAAGAAGTTAAGCCTGTATTCTCAAAAGAGGGTTTTGTTAACCTTGTACTAGAGGATGGTTCTGAAAAACTTATCAATGAGGAACTGTACAAGTTGCTTGTTACAGAAGAAAGGGGAGTTGGAAACATGACAGATAACGTACGTGATTTCTTTGCACGAAAGTTTATTTCTGAACTTTCCCAGTATGATTTGAACTTTTACTTTGCTGATAGCATTGGAATTGCGATGGCAACCCTGGCTCACAACTTGCGCGAAGAGTTGATCCGTAAGACGTTTGGTTGTAGTGGCGGGAGTGATATTTCGCTCAAGCTTCTTGTGGATAATGCTGTAAGTGTTGAAGCTGAAAATGAAGTGTGATAACATTGTAGCGTAGTAAATTTTTCTTCGAGTGCCATTTGATTCCTCTTACAAATGGCATTCACTAGAACAATTTAGCGAGGGACAACACCCGCGTCAAAAAACGAATCAAAACTTACTCTTCGCAGATTGAACCTGCGTCAACAAACACGAGTATTGGGCAAATCTTCGTGTTTTTTGATTATTTGTACCCAATACAGGACTCGATAAATCATTACTTCTCAAATTAATTTTATGGCTTTTATTCGACAGTCTGGAAAGACTAAAGTGATGTGGCTCCCTGTTGCTGCTTCCGCTGGTGCTGTAGCTAATGGTTCTTTGATGGCATTTTCTTCTGGTACGTTGGTTCCTGCTACAAATACCGTAGATTCATTTTCAATCATGGGTGTTATTCGTAAAGCAATCACGACAGCTGACTCTGATTATGCTACAGCTCGTTTGATTCCTATCGAAGTCCCAGTAGAAAAGAACGTAGTTTGGACAGCTGATGTTACCGTAGGAACTCTCGCTGCATCGTCTGTTGGTCTTTATTTCGATCTTACGACTGCTGACGATGGAACTGGTATTGATCAATCTGCTTCTTCACTTGATATTGCACAGTGTGTTAAGTATCGGACGGCAGCAAAAGGTGACTTCATCTTGAACATGGGTGCTGACGGAAAAGTCAAATCATAGTCTTAATTACTCAGATTTTATATGGAATTAAATACAATCAGTCAGTCCGACTTCACAAAGTTGGCAAAGGTAATTTGGGGCAAAGGTCTTGAAAGCGTCCCAAAGCACATGCGTAAGTCAGGTATTGTTAAGGAATATCCAATTCCTCAGAACACTGGTAATACCCGTGAATTTTCTGAGATTGATTCCGAAGAATACGCAAAGTTTAAAGGTGAAAGTGACCAGGCTGCCCGTGCTCGTACTCAGCAGGGTTACACAAAGACCATGTATCAAAAGCGTGTAGCGCTCGATATTGGTATCAGTTACGAAATGCGAACACAGAACAAATATCCAGAGGTGATTCAAAAATTGACCAGTCTAGGAAATCAGGTTGGTAATCGTTTGGAGCTTGATCTTTCTCACCACATCACATTTGCAACATCCACTTCTTTTACAGACATGGATGGAAATACAGTTGACGTGTCAGTTGGTGACACCTTGGCTCTTGCTTCTTCTGTTCACACTCTTCGCGGTACTTCTACGACATACCGAAACATTCTTGCCAACAACCCACGTCTTTCTAAAGGCGCTCTTGAAGGTATGGAACGATTGGTTGTTGAGGAAACTCTCAACCAGTTCGGTGAAAAGATGTCTGCTTCCTTTGACATTCTCTGGACGACTGATGATCCAAATACCGTGAATACAGCTAAGGAATACTTGCAGTCTACTGCCGACGTTACTGGTTCTAACTCTGCTGTAAAGAACGTCTACATGTCTAAGTACCGACACGCTGTCTTGCCACTTGTGGCAACGGTCGCCGCTGGTACACCAGACACAACCAAGCGTTATTACTGGGGTCTTGCTTCTAGTGCCCTTTCATCCTTCTACCTCGGTATTTGGGAAGAGCCACGTTTGAAGACGCCTGCTCTCGGTACTAATGGTGAAGAATTTTCTACTGATGACTGGAACTACGGTGCTCGTGGTGGATACGGTATCGCCATTGTTGGTGCTAACTGGTTCAAGATTTCTCTTGGTGACGGAACTGCTTAAATCTAAATTGATGGAAGGATAAATCCCTCATTAAGAGGTGACATCGGTTGGTGGTGGCTTTCATCTAAATTCTCTCTATGGTTTGGAATAAAAATTCAGGTTACGGCCAGATTATTGGTCAGTTGCCTTTCTCTGGTTCTGGAAAAGTATTCGCTGTCGGTGATTCTGGCACAGCAAATCGAACAATGCTCGCTGAGTTGTTTGACAACGATGCAGATGGAGTTGTTCGCTTCTTCTCGACAATTGACGCAGCTATTGGAGCTTGTACAGCTAATGCTGGTGACAAAATCTTTGTTATGCCTGGCCATGCAGAAACAGTTGCAACTGCTGGTGCTATTACTTGTGATGTTGCAGGTGTTGCGATTATTGGTCTTGGTCAGGGCGAAGATCGCCCAATCCTTACGTTTGATGGCTCTGATGCGACACCAAGTATCGTTGTATCTGCTGCAAACGTGAAGTGGGATAACATGGTCTTTAAATGTAATGAAGCTTCTTTGAATCACATGTTCGATGTAAAGGGAACTGACCTTACACTCGAAAATCTTGCTTTCCGAGAAGGTACTGCAACTCCTTTGTTCTTTGTCGCTGCTGATACTGTTGATGCAGACTCTAACCGCTTGAAGATTAAGAACTGCCAGTTCTACTGTCCTACGGCTGGTAACGGTGACGCTGCTATCCATATTGCAAAAGATATGGTTGGTGTGCGTATTGAGAACGTCGATATCTACGGTGACTGGGATCTTGGTGGAATCTACATTCCAGCAGGCGGAAACGCTTGTCTTGATCTCGCCATTCGTGATTCACGTATCGTGAACTTGCTTACCAACGTCGCAGCTATCTCGATCAACGGTACGTCTTGTACTGGTGAGATCGTCAACTGTCGTTTGGGAACCGACACAAAAGCTACGGCTCTTGATAACGGTGGTCTTCGCACACATAACGTACGATGGGCTGATACAACCGATCAAGTGTCTGACTCTCCTATTTTCCCAGAAGTTGATAGTGCTTCAAACGTCCTTGGTGCAAACGATGCTGATAACGGATTTGATTCGTCTACTGTTGCTGATAACCGTGATGGTTCTGTGTTGGAACGCTTGGAAACAATTATCGCTACTTTGCGAGATGACGTTGCAAGCAACTACATCGGACTTGATGATGCCGACAACGTAGCGGCTACCACAAGTGTAGTAGCAAACGTAGATGGAACTATCTTGGAACGTCTTGAAGCCCTCATGGATCCTCTTGCTGGCTACAATCCTCGACTTGGATTCGGTGTCACGAAAGTGAGTGACCTGGCTGATGGCGCTGGCACAGACAACCTCTTTACTGTCACTGGTCGCGTGCTCATTACAAGTCTTACTGGTGAAGTCACAACGGTGATCGGTGGTGCTGCTACCTTGAAACTTCGTGACGTGACAAACTCTGTTGACTTGTGTGCAGCTACCACGATTGACACTGATGCTGTTGGAACGATGTACGCACTCACCTCTATCAGCACAAACATCTTGAATGGTACAGGTGCAGTTCCTGTTATCGGTTCAATTCCTAACATCACAGGTGCTCAACAGCTGGATGTCGCTATTGTCGGAGATGCTCAGGCTGCTCTTACAATTGCTCAAGTTCTCGACGCTGCTGATACGGGTAACGTGACATGGCGTTTGACTTACATCCCTCTTACATCAGGTTCGACTGTAACTGCTGCTGCTTAACTAGATGCTATTTCAGGGAGTCGTGGCCACGACTCCCTCGTAATACTTTCTAAACACATCTCTATGAACTCATCCGTTCAATATACTTTAATGAGTGCTGCCCCAGTACGAGCAATTGATAGCTCAACAAATGCTTCTCCGATTGTTGTTACAGATGCCTCTCATGGTCTTGCTACTGGAGACTATGTGACTATTATTAGTCACGCGGTAAACACTGCTGCTAATGGAACGTGGAAAGTAACACGAGTTTCCGCAAACGAATTTTCTCTTGATGATTCAACAGGAAATGGTATTGGAGCTGGTACTGGAACATGGGCCAAAATGTCTTCTGTTGGAATCTTTGCAGACGACGCAAACCATGTGTCCATCTCTGTTGATACCGACGGAGGTGGTGATGCTGCCTTTACACTCAAGTTTTGGTGTTCCGATCAAGAAACATGTCCAGATCCAGCACTCGCTCAGTCTACCTCTAATCAATATGATTTTGTCGACGTTGTTGATACAGAGGATGAAGCAAGTATTGATGGAGATACAGGATTTGTTGTTGCAACCGCAGACGATCATCGTACTTTTGTCGTCAATAGAAGCAAGATGCGCTGGATTGGAGTCTTGGCAACTGCTGGAACTGCTGGAGAAGCTACGGTCAAGGTTCGTTTGAATAATGTCTTATAGGTATGATTCAAAATACACAAAAGCCTTATTCTGTCGCCGAGGCAAAAAAAGAGGCAGATCGTTTTTACAATCTCGCAAAGAGTGCAGAGACACAGTTGGATTTGACAAAAAAAGAAAAACGTGCTCTTGAAGAAGAAATCGCTGATCTACGAATTGAAAAGCAGCGAGTCTTTGACGAACAGATCGTAGAAAAACAGAAGATAGAAGATTTGCGTCAAATTCGCATGGACTTAGAACAAGATAAAGTTACGGCTCAATCCGAAATTCGTTCTTTGCAAGTGAAACAGAAAGAAAAACAAAAGGAAGTCGATCAATTAGATTCAACGATTCAGAAAGGTATTGATGAAGTTACAAGACGTTCTCGTAAAGAATTGGTAGCTATTCAGGATGAAAAAAAGGCCGAACTTGAACTTGTGAGTGATCTTCAGTCACAGAAAAAGACCCTTCAGAAGAGTTGTGATTTTCTTGTTCAAAAAATTGAGAAGAATACAGATGATGTTGCTGGTACTCTAACTCGTTTAGAGAATTTGAATGAGGAAGAAAAGAGCAAGAAGAAAATTCTTCAAAAGTTGTCTGAAAAACTTGAAATAGTTCGAGTTGAATTAGATCAGGCTGAATTATCACAAAAGAAGTTGATTGGTGTGGAAGAAGGACTAAAGAAACTTCAGAAGGAGTTCTCAAAACTCTGTGATGATGTAAAAGCTAAAGAGATGGAGTTTGAGTTATTTGAAGAAACCATGTCAGAAAAACGAGCTTTCTTGGATAAGCTTGAAGAAGGTATTGATACAAAGGTGCGACGCTTCAAGTCTATGACTGAAGAAAAAGAGCTAGAAGCACTGATTGATTCAATCGAGTAATTAAAATATATGGGTGAAAGAACAGCTTCTTTTGATAGCTCCTATCTCACGCTTGGGGAAAAACTAGCCATCGCTTCAAAGCAAGATACAGGGAATACTTCTCTTGCTACTATTGAGTCTGCTATCAAAACAGAAGATGCAGCCCATTCTAGTGGAGATAAAGGTATTCCCGCCTTGACTAAACGCACAGACACAGCCGCTTCTTCTGCTGGAACAGACGGTGATTATGCGACTATCAATACAGATGCCAATGGTCACGTTTGGATTCGTGAGGGATATGCTCCTGGATACGAAGATAATGACGCAGCCGTTGCAAAAGTCGAACACCGATACTCCATGTCGGCTATTCTTACGGCTGACGCACAGGTGAAAGCATCCGCAGGCTTTGTTCATACGGTAACAATCACCCCAACAGACGCAGCAGCAACGGCTGGAACGATTGATATTTACGACAACACGTCCGCCGCAGGTACAAAGATCTTCTCAACGTATATCCCAGCCGCCTTAATCGCTCCTGTCACTGTAATTCTCGATGTGTCTTGTGCCACTGGAATTTATGTTGACTTTACAACAACTGCTGACGTCAACGTGATGGTCTCTTACCGATAATCTATGGCACGAACAGCCGTATCCAATCGAAGAAAAGTAGACAACATGCCGTATGCACTATCTTTTAGTGGGTCACAGCGTGTTTCTTTGGATACGATGGGAACACTCGGTTCGTCGATGATGGGTGGATTTTCGTTTGGTCTCTGGATTAAGACGAATAGCAAACTCACAACAGTTCAGTATTACCTTGGAACATCGAACTCTGCTGGAGGAAATTATCTTTTGTGTGGAATTACTCGAAATTCAAGCAACGTCGGATTCGTGAACTTCCAACTTCGAGATCAATCAGGTCACGCACTTGGTGTCCAGGTAAGTACAAAACGTGTGAACGACGGTCTATGGCATCACCTCGTCTGTACAAAAGACGCAACGAATCGTGCGGCTGGAATGAAGATGTATCTTGACGGAGTTTTGCAGACCACAACCACAATTTCAGATGTTCTTCTCACAGACTGTATTGACTTCAACAGAAACTTTGCTTTTGGTTCAGGTCTTGGAACTGGTGCCGTCACAACCGCATGGGTTGGATCTCTGTCCCGTCCATACTTCTACACACGAGAACTTACACAACAGGAGGTAACAGACTGGTTTTATCAACACACTGTTCCTTCAAGTCCATTCGCTGGATATGAGTTCACAGAAGGAGCAGGAACTTCCGTTGCTGATGTAAATGCTGCACACACAGGGACGCTTACTGCTGCCGGTCAATGGGTCACTAGCACGCCCTATAAGTCAAGACCTGCACGCCAAGTTTAATATGTTGCATCCAACAGCAAATGACGTGGGATTTTCAATCCATATTCCAGGAGCGGCTGGCGATAAGGCCGTCCTCGGAACGCTTGGAAGTCTCAATCTCGTGACGGAAACGGCATTTGCTATGGTGTTCGATGTTTTGTTTACTGACGCAAATTACAATGCGTTTTTTGGTGGAGCGTCTGACAGTAGTTCTTTTTACCTTTTTCGTAACAAAAACGCTGGCGTGATTGATCTTGAAATGACCGATGAGTCTGCAAATACACGGAACTATGGATGGACAGACAAGATGATCGTCGGTAATTGGTATAACGTAATTTTGAATGGTACTCACTCTGGTGTTGATGGAATTGATTTTTACGTTGATGGAACTTCTTTGACACAAAGTGCACATTCAGAAGCAGAAAACTTTGACCCGACCATTGCGATCCCATTTCAATTCGGTGACGCCGATGGTGCGCATCCTGGTGGAATGAAGGTGACAAAGCCTTACTTCTATTCGCGCGCGCTTACAGCCACAGAAGTCACAAACATTTCAAAAAAACGTATCTATCCAACAGATTTTGTCTATGGATATGATCTCAAACGTCCAAATATCGGTCTTGTCCACGCAATTTAATCTATGGCCACCTACTACGTCGCAACAACAGGTAACGACACCACAGGTAACGGCTCCGCTGGGACGCCGTGGTTAACGTTGACCAAAGCCGAATCATCCGCATCTGACGGAGACACGGTGAATGTTGGTGCTGGTATTTTTCAAGAAGCAACGTACTTGACCGTGGCTAAACAGATCACTTGGGTTGGTGCTGGACGAGGGATTACATTTATCAGAGGCAACAACACTTCTCGTGTTATTTACTTGAACAGTACAAAAACAAAGACTTTTACTGGATTTTCTATTGATGGATCTTCAAGCGGTTCTCTACCCGCTTATCATGTCGAGGGTGGAGCTGCTAATCAAGCCACCACATTCTCAAATTGTGGATTTATCAACGGAAAAACAACAACACTTCGGTTGAACAGTGGAATGAGCGGTGTGACGCTTGATGGATGCACGATCACAGCAAATACAGAATCACAAATCGTTCACGTACTGGGAGGAGCTGGAGGATTCACACTCAACAACTGTACGATTGACGTACCACTCGGACTCACGATGAATGGTGTTATTTACATGCAGACAGCTGTTACATCTGGAGTCGTTACGATTACGAATTGTAACATTTCTTGCCTTTCAAATTATGCTTTGATCCGCATGGCAGCTGGTGGATATACAAACATGGTCATTACCGACAACGTATTTACCGTTGGAACAAACAACACACGAACGATTGTTGATATTCTCAACGTGAATGGAACGGGAACATTCTCACGTAACACAGTCAATGTTCCTGGTGTCTTGACCACAACGCTTCCAGTTTCATTCCGATCGACTGTTGGTACTGGCCCCAACTGTGTTTGGACAGTGGAAGACAACATCATCTACACACACAATGCTGATAACTACGGTATTTTGATGGGTGATGAAGGTGGAGATATTACATCCAAAGCAAATGCCTTTGACGGATCGACGATCCGAGGAAATCAACTATACTTTGCCCCATATTATGGACTTTCTATCGGTTCTGCTCATGCAATCATGATGGGTGGAAATAAGAACCTCTACGTTGAAAATAACTATGTTTATGGAGCTGCTTATGCGGCTGCATGTAAAGGATATAGCGAGGCATGGACGGCTGGTTACATTCGTAACAACGTATTTGTGAATTGTACCTATCCAGTACGAATGAAAGGTCAATCGTCGATTAGATGCGTGAATAACGTAATCTATAACAACGGATCAATGGTTGGAACATCTCTCGCTATCACAGAAAATGGAGTAGGAGAGGACTCAGATAATGCCTTCTTGCGAAATAACTTAGTCATTCGAGACGCCGATAAAGCCTACGAGTTCTCGGATACGTCATTCGCCACGCTTGACGCTGACTATCAGTGTTTCTACCTAACTGGAACTGCCACAATGGGAACAAAGTTTCCTGCTGCCTCTTATTCAACACTTGCTGAATGGCAGGCGGGAGCTGTCCAAGACTTGAACAGTATCTCTGGTAACCCAGTCGTTGATGCAGACTATGTGGTCAATGCGGCGTCGATCTGTTTTGAGACAGGGATTCCAGTGACGGGAGTAACGAAGATTAGTGATACGACACTGCTGGCAGAAATTACTCTCGGAGGAAACGCAGCGCTCGTCACTCACTCACCTTATAAGAAACGATCACAAGTTTCATAATTATATTTAATTGGTATGCCTGAATCATTTGTCTCAACCAAAGAATTTAACGACTTCTCAACAAAAATGACGGAAGCTCTTGAAGAAAAGGTTGGGTACCGTCACTTCTATTGGGTACTTGGAACAGCAATGGCCGTCATCACAAGTGTCCTTGCATTTCAGATCAATCTTATCTTACGCGTTGACGACAAATTGGATCACAGCAACGATAAGATTGACCGGAACTCTCAACAATCAACCGAAATTATCTCGGACGTTGGTGAACTAAAAGGCCAACTTAAATCATGGGAATTGATCAAGTAATATGGCTAAACTCAAAAATAGTGTTACGGGCAGAACAGTAAACCTTGTGAAGAAAACTACACCGTTAAAAAAGAAGGATCACCCATTGAAAAAGATGGGTTCTCGATACGCTTAATATGGAACTATTCAAGCCAAAATTAAATAGTGGATTCATACCAGATTCTTTCGATCCGCGTGACGTTTGGCGAGACGAGATCTTTGCTGGACCGACGGAACTTCCAGAAGAATATGAGGTACCTGACTTAAACTTCCGCTACCAACAGTCCTGGCCATTCTGTGTAGCAATGGCATGTACTCGCATAGAGGAAAAAAAGTACAAAGAAATTGGAATCGACTGTGATCTCTCAGAGACTAAAACATTCTTTGAAGCAGGTGGTACAGAACAAGGAAGTTCAATTCGTGCTGTACTAGACGTGTTGGTAAAGAAAGGGGCTGTTGCTTACGACAAGTTACCAATTCCTCCATACATTCCAAACGCTCTGGATTCACTACGCAAGACCGCTTTGGATATTCCATTTGGAGATGCTAAGAAAATTCCAGGATATGTGCGAGTCGTTCCAAACGAGGCACAACTGAAACAAGCCATCATGGAAGACGGAGGTGTAATCGTACCAGTAGCCGCCTTTGGAACATATTTCGCAGGCGGATCTAAACGAACTCGCAAGGATGATAACCACGTTATTGTCTTGAAAGGCTGGACAAAAGATAAATGGATTCTCCACGACTCACTCTTCTCTCTTTCAGAAGGTCGTAATACCGTAGATCTGTCCTATACGTTTCAGTCAGCTTATTCCATGTTGGATCTACCAGAGAATTGGCGTGAAATTCGCGATACAGTGCGTGCGGAAGGCAATAAGGATGCGTTAGCTCACTATGGCCAACGACGCTCGCTAGAGCGAGAAATAGAGGTCGCAAACGAGCTGTTGCAACAGTTGAAGGCGTTTAACAACCAGAGCGTCTTGGACGCAGCAGGAAGATTCTGGCCACTACTTACAAATGCTATCGCATACGGTGGGTATTCTTACAGAGACTGTATCAACTCTCTCTATAACTGGAGACGCACAGGAGAACACATCTTCGACTTTAACCAAGAGACACGCGATCAGTGGTATACACGGATCAAAGGTCTATAAAAACTTAATATGACTGATATATTGAGGTCAGCTTCAAAGATCGTATTTATCCTCATAACGATTGCCACAATTGCTGGTTTGTTTGTTGGAAAGGTAGATCCAAAAGATTTCATGGTTCTTACTTCCATGGTCTTTGTCTACTACTTCAACACAAAACCTCCAACGTCTGATCAGGTAACATCGACAACTACGACTACAACGAATCCTCCACTAGATGCTTCGGCAGGTAAGGACGTTCGATAACATCACTAATTCCTAATATAAAACTTTATGCAAGAAGTAGAACAAGAAGTTCAACCAGAAGTGGTTGAAGAAGTTGTTTCCGAACCAGAAGTAGTTGTTGAATAGTTTCTTTCTTATGAGCCTCTCTGTAGAATAGAGGCTCATAGCTAAGGGAATTATCCCTAAAAATGTATGATCAACCTGAGCATTAAAAACAAAAATCTTCTCGTGAATAACTCGGGCTTGTTAGAAGGTCAGCCACAAATTCGGTTGATCGCGGATTCTCCAGCAGGCTCAGCATCAATTTCCGTTTCTAATATCTCACCGACTTCTATTGGGAAGCTTTTGCTCCTTGGTTCTTTTGGAGATTCAAGCGCAGAAATTGTTCGTATTCACACGGCCACGGCGCCATCTGGTTCTACAGTTACATTGTCAGCAAATACCGTGAAGGATCATTATTCTGATTCCTCGGTAACTGTTCTCGATTTTGAGAAGATTGAATTTTCTCGTGCTACAACTCTGACAGGGTCAAAAACTGTTCTTGCAACGCAATCAATTGACGAAGAGCTTGTAAGTAGTTTTTATAAAGATTTGACCAACTCATCGGGTTATGCTTTTGCGCGTTTTGCACGTCAGTTATCGGTGACGATTACGAGTGCCGCTGGCACGGCAACCGTAACGGCAGCCGCTCACAATCTTCAAACGGGTCAGTCTGTCACTATTGCTGGGGCTGATCAAGCAGATTACAACGGAACATTCACCATTACTGTAACTACGTCTGGTGCTTTTACCTATACAGTTCCTAATGCTCCTGTGTCACCAGCTACAGGGACGATTACCGCAACGTCGTATGGATCCTATTCGACAGGAGTTAGTTACAGTGGAAATGGAAGTACATCGTTGGAAAAGATTGTTGAAAAAGCCTGTAACGATGCCGTTGTAGAGGTAGGAGGACAATATAGCTCTGAGAACATGCTTCTTAATGATGCAAACGATTGTCAGCAAGCTATTACGAAGCATGATTGGAAATTTGAATTAGTACGAGATTCAACGGCTCTTACAGCCACATCTTACGAGAACACATACGATCTCAGTAGTTTGACTTATGCCTTAAAGTATCCTGGCATCACGCAAGGAATTAAAAGCGTAAAGTTTGGTAATGCTCGTCTTGACAAAGTTGATAATGATGTCATGGATAGTTTGTACAAGTCCGTGAAACGTACAGCTGTTGCGACAGAAGCCGCCATCGCAGCAACATCCATCG
>Ga0208245_1000882_pt1 | contig 20966 bp, 22 predicted proteins | sample RifOxyC1_FD_184035 | JGI IMG/M metagenome (GOLD analysis project Ga0208245, IMG submission 184035) | Soil microbial communities from Rifle, Colorado - Rifle Oxygen_injection C1 (SPAdes) | ecosystem: Environmental > Terrestrial > Deep subsurface > Rock core/Sediment | place: Rifle, Colorado... | reverse complement strand
TCAACTCTTTGTTTGTGTCAAGAAAAGGGGTTAAAGGGGAAATGAATTGACGCAATGCGTTAGCTCGCCGCTTCGCGGCTCGCTAAACGGAACATGTCAGCTCAGGCCGCCTTCGGCGGCCTTCGCTTAACTCTCTTTCGTTTGCTCGCTCCGCTCGCAATCCGCCAAAAAGGTAAAGGGGTTATTCATATGCTTGACGGGTCACCGTAGGGCACTCGGTGACTTCCGTCAATTGGCCGATTATACGGCCATATCACCGTATGACGGTGTGACGGTTAACCGTGACGGTACCGTCATGAAAGGCTTCTGTGAAACCTACCCCCACCCACCCAAAAACAATGAAACGGCGACCCCGACTTCGCTCGCTTAGACCCCACTAGGGTGGGGTCCGCCCAAGTCCTTTTTAACCTTACTTCCTTGGTTCAGTCTCTTCCTCGGCTTGTACCGAAAAAGTGCTTCGCAGGTACAAGCCTTTCCTTTAAGGGTAATTTAGTATGAGAGCTCGCTTTCGTGGGGTGTTTCTTATCTCTGCCCCCGCCTTTTTTATTCTGCCCTTATACCGTGTCCGACGGCTCACCTCTCCTCGAAAGCTCGTCGAGCGTTCGCACCTAATTCGTTTGGCGCAGTGGCATTAGCTTTCTAAAAAACAAAATTCATTCTTGCCACTGCTTAATAGCGGAAAAAGCTTTTAAGAAGTTAGGTAGTAATTCGTTTAGTTTTCTGACGCTTTTTCCTTTTAATCAAATACTATCCCTTGGGGCGGGGGCAGAGGAAGTCCCGCCTTCGGCGGGACAACAACACAAAACAAAATCTGAGATATTGCGGTTGAAAGAGGTTAGGTCTAAACTCTAATTACTACCATGGATCCAAACTCACAAAATCAAAACGCAAATCCAGTAGATCCAATCAGAAGTACAATCGCTAAAAACCAAACCAGAGACAGTTCCGGTAAGTTTGTGAATAAGACAGATCCCTTAAAAGTTCCTCCAATTACGGTAACGAGTGAAACAGGAAGGGTAAATACAACAAATCCTCCCGATTTACTGAATGTAAAGATTACTAACCCCCTTGTCTATATTAAATACTGGTGGAAGAGAATAATGGCTAACGAAGGTGTTGATTTAAGACTCAGGGTTAAGCCAATCACAGCAATAGCTTTCGCAATTGTGGCCTTTTCCCTTGCCTTTGGTCTTGGAGGTGTGGTTTTTCCTTTTGCCTTCCCTTGGTTAAAGATAAATAACGGAACAGTTGCAACTCCAACACCAACACCCGAAATATGGAAAGATACGGCTCTAAAGGGAACCTTAACCAAAACAAACACCGTTCCCATCAAGTTTTACCTTGTAACAACCTCTACTGAAGCCGTAACCCTTGAAGTTCCTGTCGGATTTAATCTAATTACCTTAGTGGGTAAAAGAATCCTTGCTGTTGGTACTTATAATTCAAAAGACAAAGTACTGGAAGTAGAAGATATTCAAGATCTTGAGGTTCTTCCGGCAATCCCAGTGCCTATTCCCACATCAGCTTCAACGCCAACACCATCACCAAACCCAACACCTACCCCAACAGTCACTCTCACCCCCGAACCAACCATATCTCCAACACCAACGGTATTAGAAAATTTAAATTAAAAGATTTATTCTTTTACTATCAAGTAATCACCTAAAGCTAGTGCATCTAGTCCAGATCCCAAGAAACAGTCAATAGCCTCTTTTGGCTTATTAACTATTGGTTCTCCCATTCTATTAAAAGAGGTGTTTAATACTACAGGCACTCCAGTTAACATATAAAATTCGTTTATTAAACTCCAATATTTCAAGTTTTGTTTTTTATTTACAGTTTGAACCCTCGCTGTGCCATCTACATGAGTAACTGCAGGAATTATTGTTCTTTTATCTCCCCTTACATCAAAGGCGAGTATCATATATGGTGACTCTACACAATTGGTTTCAAAATACTTTTCACAGTATTCTTGTAAAACAGTTGGAGCAAAGGGGCGGAAAGCTTCTCTGAATTTTATTTTCGAATTTACTAAATCTTTATTCTTCACATTTCTGGGATCAACTATTATACTTCTATTCCCCAACGCTCTTGGGCCAAACTCGGCTCTTCCTTGAAACCAGCCAACGCATTTATTCTTAGTTAGAAGTACGGCAACATCTTTACAAATATCTTTCGACATTCTATAAGACAACTTATATTTTTTAATTGCTTCCAAAATTTCCTTATTACCTGAACTGTAACCTAAATAAGGAGATTGATTGTTTTTTAAATACAATCTTTTATTGTCGCGAGAGTAATAAGAATGCAAAGCAGCTCCAATGCAAATTCCATCATCCCCTGCGGCAGGATAGATATATACATTATCAAAGATATTTCTCCTGACAATTACTCCATTAGCAACACTATTCAAAGCAACTCCTCCAGTAAGACACAGGTTTTTTTCCCCCGTGATATTACGAGCATGTTTGGCAAGTTCTACCATCGCTTCTTCAAAGATTACCTGAGACGCTTTGGCAACATCTTTATGTCGCTGTGTGATCTCTTCACCTTTCTTTCTTGGCGGCCCAAACAATCTAACAAACTCAGAGGAAACATTTCTGTCTGGGAATCTAGGAAAATCAAAATACTTATACTTAAGTCTATATGAGCCATTTTCGACTATAAGTACTTTCCTCATCTTTCTTACCAACAAGTTCTTACCGTAAGCAGCTAATCCCATGACTTTGCCTTCATCTTCGTTATCTTTAAAGCCGAGATATTCGGTTATACAAGAATAAAATGCTCCTAGGGAGTTTGGATAATTTAGTTGAAACATCTTTTTGAAACTATTATCTTCGACCTGATAAATTCTCGTGCATGCAAGCTCTCCTCTCCCATCTACCGTTAAAATCGCCGTCTCTTTGAATCCTGAAGGATAATAGGCAACTGCTGCATGGCAATCGTGATGATCCAAGAATTTGATAGGTCCTTTGTAGCCCATTTCATTACGAAGAATCCTTTTTGTGCCAAAAACTTTTTTAATTTGGTAAACTCCGTTTACCAAAGACTCCGTTGTATAGTCGGGAAAGTATTTAAAAAACCCTACCACATCAAGGTGAAAGATAAGTCTTAAATAATCAAATCCAATTGATATCTCATCTATCTGATTAATATTATCAATACCCGCCTGTTCTAGACAGAATTTAATAGCATTATATGGAAATTTACGACTGTGCTTTTCTCTATTGAATCTTTCTTCTGAAGTAGCGGCCACAATTTTTCCATCCACAACAACAGCCGCGCCCGTATCGTGACCAAATGGTTTAATTCCTAAAGTAATCATGGGTTTGTGGGTATTTTACCATGTATTTGGTATAATCCTTACTATAATTTATATGGGTAGCCAACGAAACAATTACGAAGAGTATTTCCTGCCCTTAAAAGACAAAAAGGCACAAAAAAAGTTATTTAGCGAGCTTATCGACTTATGTTTTGATTTTTATTCCGGGAAAATTAGAAATAATAAATTTCTTGTCTATAAAAGCCCCGAAGAGCTTAAAAAAATGGTTGCAGAATCTCTCCCACACAAAGGTACTAAAATAAATAATTTACTAAAAATCTTAAAAGATCCAATAGGAAAATATTCAATTGCACAGTTTGATCTAAATTATCTGGCATTTCCGGATTCAGGTAACGGCATACCAGCCTTTTTGGCCGACATTTACTCAAAGTTTCTAAATCAAAATATGATCAACTTCACCCGAAGTGCCCCGATTGCAACTTTTATTGAAATTCAGTTAATAGAATGGCTTCGTGAGATTATTGGTTATGATTATAAACCCCTAGAAAAGATAAATTTTCTCTCAGAAGTATCAGGAATGATAACCACGGGTGGGTGTATGTCGAATAACATTTGTGTTATGGCTGCTCTGAATTACTCCTTCCCTGAAATAAAAGGAAAGGGATTGACTAGTTTAAACTTCCAACCTGCCATTATTATGTCTGGTGCTATTTCTCACTACTCCTACAGCTCCGCAGCTCATCAGTTAGGCATCGGTCAAGATTCACTGTTAATAGCAGGTGCTACTCCAGAATACACAACTGATTTGGAAAGTGTTGAAGAACTACTCAAAAATCCGCCGGAAGGTAAAAGGCCGTTTATGGTCGTAGGTGTGGCTGGGAATTCCAGAACGACCGGTATTGATGATCTAAACGGACTGGAAAAGCTTTGCAGAAAATACAATGTTTGGTTTCATACTGATGCTTGTCATGGAGGTTGTTTTTTATTCTCTAAAAAACACAGGAAAAAACTGGATGGTATTGAAAAAGCTGATTCAGTATCTTTAGATCCGCATAAAGGTCTTTTTTCCCCGTACCCGCTTAGTTTCGCAATGTTTAAACAAAGAGACACACTTGTTAGATTTACTCGATATGAGGAAAAGGTAAGAAACGGGGAAGCATGGGACCTGGGTTATATAACTCCATTTTACGGATCTAGAGGGTTTGAATCTTTAAAGATGTGGTTGACAATTAAGGCACTTGGTGTCGATGGTATAGGGAAAATAGTTGACAACCGACAAAAAATATCAGTCTATATATCTGACACAATTATCAAATCAAAATATTTTTCTGTTTTTAATGAGATGTCTTTTTATAGAATGGTATTTGTTTATTATCCGCAAAAAATAAAAGATCGTGTAGATAAAGAAGAGTTATCTTTTGAACAAAAATTGAAAATCAAGCAGTTTATTGATGATTTTACCCACAAGATAAATGAGAAACTGTATACATCTGGGGAGTTATGTTTGGACGAATTTAAACTCGATGATCTTGGTAATTTTACTAATCTTGACACTAAGGATAAGTTTGTGGTTATGAGTATTTCGAACGGCAATCCCAAGCATACTAAAAAGACTATTAGAAAGGCACTTAATAAGCTATTTAAGTTATGCAAGGCTAATTTACCTTTGATGAATAAAAAAGTAATGGGTGTTATAAATCGAACTAACGATTTGTCAATTAAAAAAGATACTAAAAATTATGGTCCTGCCGGGTGGAGTTGATCAATATGATAATTGAGATGAACAACAAAGACGATAAAGAAAAACTGTTATCCTCTTCCCAAGATCTTCTTTCAAACGAATTTAAGAATTGGTATGGAAGTTTAATAGGGAAAGATGTCCTTAAAAACTGGAGAGGACATCCGCACTTCTATTTCCAAAGCCAATTTGATCCCAGTTTTATAATTAACCGCCTTAGCAGGAAAGATGTGGAAGAGATAGCGAGTGTTGAAGATATTAATAACAATGATCACCCAGCAGATTATTATCTGACCTCAGGAGAACAAATTCAAAAAAAATTGACCCCCCTCATTGGAAACAGTCTGACGGAATATTTACAATATATGCCTCCTATAACATCTGCAGATTTAATGCAAAATAATGAAAAGATTAGTAAGCTCCTCACGGTAGATTTAAAAGAGTGGTACGTAGTGATAGAAATTGATGACCCGGTGTCAGTAATATCTAATCTACAAACTCTTCATGGATTAACTACAAAATTCAATACCGGAAATAAAAATAGATTAAAGGTTGATGTCCTTGAAGATTGGGTTTTGTTAGGCGAAAATGGTCGCCATTTTTTAATTAGTCCGTTTATGGGGCAAACCGTGGAAAAGTTATTTAAAGAAACACAAGTTTCTTCTAACACAAGAGGTAAAATTTTGACTACTTTAAAGCGTTTTGCGACTTTTTGCGAGCAGGAAGGAACATTTTGGAGAGACTTAGCACCAAGAAATATCTTGATTCCTTTTAATGGACAAGATTTACTGGTATTCATCGATTACGAACATCTCTATAAGACTACTGAGTTAACTTCACCCAAACGAAAAACCCTAGACATTAGCCGAAGAATATGGTTTGGAGATATCTTGACACAGGAGGAAATAGATAATTTATTTGGAGATTTGGCCAATATCGAGTGTGATTTAGATATTAGTACACGAGCTGATGCCCTTGAACGGGTAGTTTATTCAAAACAAGAAATCACCCTAAGAGAGAAATTTGCTTTACAAGAGAAAACTGCATTTATAGAGAAGAGGCACACATACGGAGACACATCAATTTATGGTCATAGAATAGGAAGATATCTTACAGATTTTGTTCCTGCCAAAGATGAGGCAAAACTATATTCAGCTTTGAGGGTTTTAGACCACGAAACTTTTAATAGATATTTATACCTTGTCCAAAGATGTATTGATAACGATTCGAGAAACATGCTTGCTGGCTTATGTAATGTGTCAAATACAGGTTTCAGATTAACGCCTGTGTTTTTGGGTGAAATAGAACAAAATTTATCTGATGAAACAAAACTTCTCGGAATATTAGATAAATATGAGGTGAAAATAATGTGAGTGCTAAATAGTTCAAATCTATGTTAAAATTCACTCATGGAATATGAAAAAGACTCACAAGGTAGATTTTTGAAAGCTGGCATAATTGTTTGGACAATTGACCCTGAAGATAACCCACGTTTTTTAATTCGCCACAATAGACCTTTTGGTGGTTATGAAGACGAATGGACAATTTCCTTTGGAAATGTCGGGATTAATGAAGTAGAAGAAAATACCGCTCTCAGGGAGTCAAGGGAAGAATTTGGCTTCGGTAAAGCTGATAATATCCAAAATTTGAACTATGAAATAGAATTTACAGATAAAAAAGGTAAAACAGTTATTAAATTTTTTGCAATAAAACTAAAGGATATTGATACAAAAATTATACTTAACGAAGAAAGCATAGGTTATGATTGGATGACTATTAACAAGGTGAAAGAAGTCATGCGACATGACGATGAGAAAAAGGCGTTTGATGTTTTGATACAAATGAACGCATTGCTATAGCCTTACTTCTGCCCGAATTATCCTCACACTATGTTAACTGAACGAGAAACTCACAAAGAAAGCAGTTTGTTTACGCACGCATCTTCTGACAAACAAAAGAATGTTGCAATAAGGTTCATGCATTCTTCTAAAAATATGCTGATTGGCCAAACCGGAATGGATTATTTGGTTGAAATAGAAAACAAAATAAATAAACCTGAGATCGATAGTGTTGTTGCAATTAGGGCAGCCATACATTATTTCGACACATATCTTTCTGACGAAATAAGAAGTTATTTACCGGAAAGATCTCCGCGATTAACTGATGCAGCAGCCGTATATTTCAGGTCTGATGTATATAAACAAACATATCCTCTACAAGTTACGGAAGTACTATCAAGCGTGGTTGGATCGCCTATCCAAGATATAGTAATAGGCTCAAAAGAACAAATAAAAAGATTTAATCCAAAGTCAGGGTTTATGGGGATGCTTACTCCAGAATTTGCCTTTTGGGTAGGTACAGTAGAAAACCCAATTGTGAAACCAGATCCACCTTGCGGAGTTGCGAGACAGGAGTTATATAAGTCACTCATAAAATGTGGAATAAATCCATTAAAAACACCACAATTAGTAATCGATTCAAACAACAAACAATCTGATGGTAAAGTTCAACCAGACTCAACATACAACCGTATGTTTAGAAGAAAGGGAGAACTTTCTTTGCATGCAACAGAAGCAGACTTAAATCGATGGGAAAAGAACAGTTCTAAACATTGGGGAAATATATTAAAGGAAGAGGTTGAAGATGTTCAAAACAACAGCATTCTGTTTTCAAGCGGAACTTCATCTTCCGAAGCAGTTTTATTAACTCTCTCAAAAGTATGTAATGGAAATGCATATATTCATCCTTATTGGTACTACGAAAATATGACAACAGCACAAAAATCATTTTGTACATCAGATAAAATTACTCGCTTCACAGAAATAGTGTTGATAAATTTAGAGCCAACTAATTTTTTTACTTTTGACAAATCTGCCCATATCGAAAACCCAATCCAAACAATAAATAATCTTGCTCAAATTTGTCGCGAAAATCCTGAAACTAACAGATATGCCGTAATTGATGTTACAGTCGATCCTCTGTTCAGAGTTAGAGAACACTTAGATAATGATTTACCACCGAATTTACACATAATTAAAACATTGAGCGTAAGCAAACATCAAAGGGGTGGACGTAAGTACTTTTTTGGAGTAGCTTATACGGCAGATAAAAAATTATCCCAAGAAATAATTAAAAAGAGAGCCCTAGTGGGCGGCAACATTTACGAACCTCATATTGTCCACTTTCCACGACCAAGTTCCACATGGCTGGTTAAACAAAGAGAAACCGTAAGTTTATTGAACTCACAAATTGCCAAAATTCATATGGATAATGATATGGTGGGGTGGAATCTTTTTTCCTATACATACCATACTTTTTTCTTTCCGCCAGATGAAGTTTTGGAAAGTATTCGAAATCTTGGTAGTCAAAACAGAAATATAGAAGGAAAGGTAAAGAACTTTGACAACGAAATAAATAAAATTGTAGCTAATGTAGTAAAAAAAATAAATTCGCCTTATATAGATTTGGGTGATAGTTTTGGGCTTCCTCAAACACGAGTGTGCATACAAGGAGGGTACAATGAACTGAACGGAGTAAAATTCAGACTGAAGTTGCCAAGAATATGTCCTGGTTATAAAACTTCACTTGAATTAGTTATAGAAACGACACGAAGTTTGTTAACAGAACTAACTGCTTCTCACGAGAAGATAATTGCCACTTTGAGATAATTTTCTTTGTATCAAATTAATTTAAAAGAGTTAAGGTTTATAAAATTTGAGGGAACCATTGTTTCTGGTTATTTATCCATTCTGCCTACGTACTCTCCGGAGTTAACAAAATCGTTTTTAAAATCTTCTTGAAGTTTTTTAGTTAAGGCTTTTGGGAAAAGATTATCTGGAAGTTTATTGATATCAAGCCATGTAGACCATTTTTTATCTCCATGTTCGGGATCAAAATAATGTTCTAGCTCTTTAAATCTATTAATATCTCCTAAAATAAATAATTCTAAGCTGTGTTCATCTTTTTCAGCTTGAAGAAAATCTCTAATGTAAAGAATCTTTTTGAATTCCAGTTTTATATCTTTCCCCAGCTCTTCTTTTATTTCTCTTTCGGCTCCTTTCAATATTGTTTCTCCCTATTCAAGTTTTCCTCCAATGTAGTAGTAATAATCTTCTATGGAATCGTAAGTTACAAGAAGTTTTCCGTTTTTAACAATTACCATCCTTAATCTGATTTTTATTCTTGGTTTATCTTCCATATTTACAAAACCTTAATTACTTTATTGGTGAGCGCGCCTTCTTTATCGTGATCGAAAAATCCGAAGATAAAGGCATTGGGATTTTTGTGAATAATTTTGATATATTCTTTGGTATCGGTAGCTGTTTGTAAAGAATCTATATTTTTTGGATCAATCCAATAAAACGTCCCGTCTTTTGTTGATCTAACTTCAACTTGTTTGGCAATTTTAACAATAAAATAAATATTCACCCATTCAGAATCATCCGGAGGATATGGGTGTTGGGTTACGGAATAAGGTCTTATCGATTCAAATTCTGTTAATCCTGTTTCTTCCTTAATCTCCCTGAGTAGTGCATTGTAAAAGCTTTCATGAGGTTCTACTTTCCCTCCAATTCCTGCATAAAGTCCGGGATCAAGTTTTTTGGTATCAGCCCTTTTAAGCATTAATACTTTACCGTTGCACCAAATGAGGGCATTAACAGCCATAACGGTTTTATAGTTAGTATATTTCGAATAATCTCCCATATTAGCTATTCTATCAGTTTTTTAAATTCTATAAGCAATTTATCTTTGTTTTCTTTTTTATTCCACCAAAGAGTCTTCATCCCCAATTTCTTTGCCACTTCGATATTTTCTAATGTGTCATCCATGAATAGACATTCTTCGGATTTTACTCTTAATTTCTCACAGGCAAGTAAGTATATTTTTGGGTCCGGTTTCCTAATTCCAACTTCACCTGAATTAATATATAAATCAAAAATTGCAAAGTCGAACTTTTCTTTCCAACATTTTATGGCTATCGAATTGCCATTATTTATAACTGCGAGTTTATATTGTTTTTTAATCTTGGGGAGAATTTCCCAGAGTTTGCTAAACTTTTCAAATTTAGAAGGAATACATGGAAGAGCCTTTTTAATTTCATCATTGTTTAAATTAAGCTTTTCTTTAATATCTATAAACAACTTTTGGTCATCTATATGATTAAATAAGTTCTCAATGTTTTGAGCGTTAATTTCATCAGATGAAGTTGCAACATAATTATCTTTTTTGAAAACCAATACCCCAACCAAATCAAATAAAATTGTCTTAATTTTATTGTCTAAAATCCTGTGGTAAAACTCATACTTTTTCTCTTGATATTCTCTGAAAGATTTTCCGTTCATGGATTCTTTTAATTTTTCGTATTCTTTAAGCAGGTCTTTGTTGTTTTTAAGTATTTCAAAAACCTTTATTTGTCTTTTCATTGTATCTGAATCCTTTGCGGTTAAATAAAACTCTATATCGAAGTTGTCTTTTGTAAATTTCCATTCAATGAAAGTTTCGTGTTTGTGGAGTGGTTCTCCGAAAAGCTTAACTAAGCCTGGGGGAAACTTGTCAAAATCTTTTGGATTCGAAAAAGCATAAATATCAATGTCGTTTTGTCCTGAAATTCCGAGGGCGGATGCACCCATATGCTTGACTTCTAAATCCGAATAAATATTCTTTATTGATTGAATTAGATCTTCACTGATCCTGCTCATCTTTGGGTTAAATGGATAAATGTGTACTTTCTTGTCAGCTGGAATTTTATTTAAAAAGTCTTCTTCATCTTTTGTAAGCATGAGCTATTTTAGCATTTTTTTGATACAATCAGATCATGAACAAAATATTTCCAAACAAATTAAAAATTGGCGATGAAGTTCGTGTTATCGCTCCGGCAAAATCTTTAGCAATTATCAGCAAAGAAACCAGAGAAATAGCAAATAAAAGAATTGAAGAATTAGGTCTTAAGATATCTTTTGGTAAACACGTAGATGAAATGGATGATTTCTCTTCATCTTCAATCGAATCGCGCATAGAAGATTTGCATGAAGCTTTTTCCGACAAAAATGTTAAAGCGGTTTTTACGGGGATTGGCGGATTTAACTCGAACCAACTCCTCAAGTATATCGATTGGGATTTAATTAAAAAGAATCCAAAAATAATTTGCGGTTTCTCCGATATTACTGCCTTAAATAATTCAATATTTGCAAAAACTGGCCTTGTTACATATTCTGCCCCCCAATATTCAACCTTTGGGCAAAAGCTATATTTTGACTATACATTAGATTATTTTGAAAAATGTTTATTTAAGAATGATCCGTTTGAAGTAAAACCGAGCGAGTCTTGGAGCGATGATAAGTGGTACAAAGATCAGGATAATAGAAAATTAATTCCGAATGAGGGTTGGCTTGTGATAAACAATGGAAATGCTGAGGGAACAATCTTAGGGGCAAACTTGTGCACTTTTAACCTCTTTCAGGGAACGGAATATATGCCTTCTCTTAACAACTCGATTCTATTTCTTGAGGATGATGAAACATCAAAATCCTTCGATTTTGACAGAAATCTGCAATCCTTAATTCACCTGCCTGATTTTTCAGGCGTTCGCGGAATTGTAATTGGTAGGTTCCAAAAAGAAAGTGGGATAACCAATGGTCTCCTAACCCAAATTATCAAAACCAAGAGGGAATTAAATAATATCCCTGTTCTGGCTAATATCGACTTTGGCCACACGTCCCCAATAATTAGTTTTCCGGTCGGCGGCACTTGCAAAGTTGAGACAACAAGCGAAAGCCAATCACTTCGAATAATCAAACATTAATCAATTTAAGAGCGCCTTGATTAATGAAATTTGAGGGGATTTCGGAAACTTTACACCATTTCCATTCACTGAATTTTTCAGGTTCCATAAGTTTCGGTTCTTGAGTAGTTTCCGCTTTAAAAACAAAAACAACATCTCCATCTTTTGCTCCGGGAACGCTTCCTAAATATTCAGTAATTTTGATATCGGCAATACCAACCTCTTCTAAAACTTCTCTTTTAATCGTTGTTTCCAAAGTCTCATTACTGTCACATCTTCCGCCCGGGACAGTCCATACAGAAACGTTTTTCCATTTATTTGGTGTGTAGTTTCTTAATCCTATAAGCAGTTTGTTATTTTTAAATATAAACGCAATTGGTACGTCTTTACTTCTACCTTTCTTCTGAAGAACCAAATCTAATTCATTCTCCACAATAATTTCTCTTATCTTTCTTTGTAAACTTCCTTTAATTCCCAACCCTTGTTTTCTAACTTCTTCTTTTTCCTTTTTGCTAAGTTTGTTAAATACTTTTTTGAAATGAGGATAATACCAGAGATGGCTCAACCATAAATATTTGGGGATATTCCTGTCAGGCGGTTTTTCTGCAACAAATCCTTCGTCATAGATTTGTTCTGTGGACCAGATTAATACTCCATTTTTAGCTAAAGCCAAAGATAAATAATATACAGCTTTTCTACTTTCATTCTTTAATCCTTGCATAATTTCGAGCAGTTTATCAACTTTTTCCAAATCTGTATTATTCTCTCCTACGGTTCTTTGATTTTTTAAAATATCCCATTTTTTACCTAGTCCTGGGATATCTACACCACCGTCTGAAGCAAGGACATAAAAGTCGGTGAGTTTAGATATTTCAATCGCTTTCTTCTCTGCATTTTTCTTTAAAGTCTTTTGATTCTCCTCAATTTTAATATTTAAATTTAAGTCGGCTAAATAATGAATATTCAAGTTAGGGAATTTTCCTAACAAAGACACCATTTCAGTCGCTTTATATTTATTTTTGGTACCGAATAAAATATCCATCTAGTTTTTGCCAATAGAATTCTTTATTTTATAAACCGTGTGACCCTTCCTCTTTCTTATTTCTTTCACTTTTATATTGTTCATATTACATACCTGAGGAATAAGACGGTTTAATGCACTAACAACCACAATCCAATATTCACCATTGGGATTAAGAAGCCTATAGGGTTCTTGTATAAATTCTTTGGCAATAGCTTCATCCCCAATTTTTGCCGGAATATTAGAGACTATTAAATCAAATGTTTTTTCTTTTAATTCCTCAACACCCAAACTACCTAGGGCAACTGCGTTAATAATTTTATTCTTTGTAATATTGTATTTGGTGTAACGAACAGCAAGGAGGTCTTTGTCAACCATTACGACTTCCGCACCTTGGTTATTTTTGGCCAGAATTATTCCAAGAGGCCCATACCCACACCCAAGATCCAAAATACTTTTCGGTTTATTAGGGATAATTGCGCGAATTAATATGTCGGTACCGTGATCAATGGCAAAGGTTGAAAATAGGGTTTCGGCAACAACAAATTTAAACTCTTCCTGCCCAAACAAGTAATTAATTACTTTCTTAAAATATACATCCATAGGTAAATTATACTAAATGATGAACCACTCCAATTTCTTTCAAAGAAAAATTATTATTATTTTTGATAAGCGTGGTTACCGAACATTCCTTAATTAGTTTATCTAGTTTTTCCGAAAAATCGGACTTTAATTTTCGAAGTTCATCATCTGAAAAATTATTTCTTAATAAATCACAAATAACTCCACCATGCGTTATTACAGCAATATTTGAATTGGGGAGAGAAGTTGATATCTCAGATATGACATTAAAAGCATCTTTTCCTGATTGGGATGAAGAAATACCTGCTTCGGGTTTAAAATCTCTATGAAGATTTGAATATTCCCATTTCTTTAGGAATTCTTCAAGTGTTTGATTAGGAATACTGCCCCAGTTCATTCTCTCTCTTAATCTATCATCAAATTTAATTCCTACATTCAAAGTTTTATTGATTATTTCAGCTGTTTCCCTGGTTCTTTTGTAAGTACTAGAAATAATTTTTGAAATATTTTTATCTTTTAACCACTCTGCTGTTTTTCTTGCCTGTTCTTTTCCTAACTCGGTAAGTCCGGGATCTCCTGCTTCACTAACTTTCAGTCCGTGTCTGATTAAATAAAAAGTATTCATTTCGATTTGAGTTTAACATATATCTAAGATAATATTAGGTTTGAAAATGCTAATTTATTTTGTAAGACACGGTGAGTCCGAAGGAAATAAAAAAGGGCTTCATCAGGGCCCCGAAGTTCCTCTCTCCGAAGAAGGAATTAAACAAGGTAAGGTTCTTGCCGAAAGACTTAAGAAACATAAAATTGACGTTATCTACTCAAGCCCAATGGTCAGGGCAAAGCAAACAGCGGAAATAATCTCCGATAAATTAAAAATTCCTGTTGAGTCCTGGGAAAACTTGAAAGAAATAAGAAATCCCAGTGAAATCTGGGGGAAATCGGCAGAGGATGAAAGGATTTTGGAAATTAAAGAATTAGCCAGAAAGAAATTCCTTAAAGGAGATGGACGTTATTCGGATGAGGAAACATTTGAAGAACTAAATAAAAGAGCAAAAGGAGTACTTGAACACCTTCTTCTGCGCCACAGAGCGCAAAATGTATTATGTGTGTCCCACGCAACCATGATAAAAATGATCATCTGTAAAGCAATATTTGGGGAAAGTTTAACTCCCGAAATATTTTTACAATTAAGAGAGCATCTCTGGCTCAAAAATACCGGAATTAATGTTTGTGAATATACAGATAAATGGGGGTGGACTCTTGTCAACTGGAATGATACCTCTCATATTTAAATGATCAATTCATTAGGTTTCTTAGGTCAAAAAGTAAATGTTGTTATTGATAGACCACTAGGATCAAAACATCCCCAACATGGTTTTACTTACGAAGTTAATTACGGCTATATTCCAAATACAAAGTCTCCCGATGGGGAAGAGCAGGACGTATATGTTTTAGGAATAGGCAAAGCAGTTGATAAAATAATAGGGGTTTGTATTGCAGTAATTCATAGAACAAATGACAATGACGATAAATTAGTAGTAACTTCGGATGGTAAAGATTTTTCAGATGAAGAAATAGAAAAATTAGTTGAATTTCAAGAAAAGTATTTCAAGCATGTGATATTAAGAAAGTCTCTATAACTTTAAAGAATTTCATCGCTAATTTACTTCTTTGGTAGTAAAATATACATGATGCGAACAGTCGAAACTGATTCAAGAATTGTAATTGACAGACTTCTTAGGGAGGCTGGTTGGAGTATTGAAGATAAGAGTCAAGTTTCCACAGAAGAACCAGCAGCTGATGGTCGTGCAGATTATCTTCTTTTAGATTCAAGGAGTAGACCTCTTGCGGTAATTGAGGCCAAAAAATTTTCAGTAAATCCAAATTTGGCTCAAGAACAGGCAAAGGAATATGCAAAATCAATTGATGCTCCATTTATATTTCTTTCTAATGGGGAAACAATATTCTTCTGGGATTATAAAAATTCAAGTGCGAGACAAATAGATTCATTTTATGGCAAAGAGGATCTAGAAAGAAGGAATGTCTTATCAAAACAGATAAAACCTCTGGAGGAAATTCCTATTCCTGAAAAATTTTATCATTTCAACAGAGAAATTATAGTGAGGCCATACCAGAAAGAGGCGGTCCGAGCTGTAGATAAAGCTATTTCGAAAGGAAAAAGAAGAATGCTCATCGAAATGGCTACAGGAACAGGCAAAACACTAACGATTGCGATAATCTTAAAAAGATTATTTGAGGCAGGCTTAACTCAAAAAGTTTTATTTCTTGTTGATCGCAAAAACCTTGCTGAACAAGCTAAAGAAGTTCTGGCGGAGTACTTAAAAGGTTATGAACCAAAAGTATGGTATGGAGGTAAACCAAAAGAGCTAGGTAGAATAGTTATTGGTACCCTACCAACAATTGCCTCTCAACTTGAAAGATTCTCACCGGGACATTTTGATATTGTTATAACCGATGAATGCCACAGGTCAATCTATAATATCTATAGAGACTTGTTAAACCATTTTGATGCTCTTCAGATTGGTTTAACTGCAACTCCCAATTTAGGTCATTACGAGTATTTCAATGAAAAAGAAAAGAAGTTAGTCAGAAATACCTATGAATTTTATGATTGTTGGAATCATGCGTCAAAAAGTGGCGAACCAACGTTTGCATATGATATTGTTGATGGGATTAAGGACGGATTCTTAGCAAAGTATAGTATTTACCTAGCTAAAACAAGAATTACAGTCCAAGGAGTTAATTATGACGGAGTTGACTATAAACCATCAGATCTTGAAAGAAAGATTACAATACGTTCGAGAAACAGGTTAATGGTTGAAGAGTATAGACTTCATGAAACTCAATTAGGGGGAACACATCCAAGAAAAACTTTAGTTTTTGCAGTAACTAAAAATCACGCAGCTCAATTAAAAGAACATTTTGATGCAGTTTTTCCGGAATACAAAGGAGAATATGCCAAAATAATTACATCAGACACTCAAAATTCCGATCAAATACTTGCAGATTTTAAAAAGCAGGCTTTTCCAATTTGTCTTATTTCAGTAGGAATGCTAGATACAGGAGTTGATGCTCCTAGTGTTGAAAATATTGTAATGATGAGGCCTACAGTTTCGGCAATTCTTTACCAGCAAATTCGAGGCAGGGGTTCCCGTCTAGATCCAAGAATTAATAAAACTAGCTTCTTGGTTTATGATTTTGTTGATAATGCTTCAAGGTTTAATGATCCCATGCTTGCAGATGCTATTCCCGGAGAAAAATTTCTTCCGGCAGATTTTAGTAAACAAGTTGAAGAAGCAAGAAAAAGAAAACCATTTGATTTCATAATAGTTCCGGAAAATGAAGTTTCTGATGAAATAACGTCAAGGGAAACAATTAATGTTGGGCCTGAAGGAATGGCAATAGACAGAAAAATATATACGGAAAAATTTGCGGAAACTGTTAAGTCAATGAAAACTGAACCCGTGGTTCAAAAAATTCTTGGAGATAAAGTTCTAACCAGTGAAGAAATTCAAAGATTGATTGAAAAATTAAATTCCCCTGAATATTATTTTAACCAAGAGAATTTACAGGAAGCTTATAAAGAGCCTACGGGATCGGTTGTTGATTTTATTAAAGCCGTCTTTGATAAATATAAATTTCCAACTAAAAAGGAAAGAATAGAAGATGTTTACTCCTCTTGGCTTAGACAAAAAAACTTTACACCGGAGCAGACGAGACTTTTGGCACAACTCAGGGATAGATTTGTTGCCGGGGATGAAAAAATAGATGCCGAGGATTTTACAAAACCACCATTTTCTGACCAAGGCGGACTTCAACTGGCGGTTTCTTTGTTTGGTGAAGAAAATCTCATAGAAGTATTGGATGAACTTAGCGAAACCATTTTTATCTGAAGATATGACAAAAGATGAATTATTAAATACAGTAGATAAACTTGCTGACAAATTCTTTGCAAATGGAATTGTTGCTCCAACTGCATATATAGAACAAATAAGCTTTCTTTTTTTTTGCCAAGATGTTAGAGGAACAGGAGAACGATAGGATTCAGGCGGCAAAAATGATGAAGAAACCTTACAGGTCAACATTTGACGGAAAAAATGAGAAATTTAGATGGTCAGTTTGGTCCAAAATGCCGGATACCCAAGCAATGTTTAAGTTTGTTAGGGACGAATTGATCACTTTTTTTCAAAGTGGGATTCAGGATCATGAAGATGTAAAGAAGTTTTTTCAAGAAGTTAGATTTCTAATTCCAGACGCGATTCTTCTTTCTGAAGTTGTAGATATTATTAGCAAAATTGAATTTAACAAAATAGACATTGATGTTAAAGGAGATATGTATGAGCATTTAACAGCAAGACTTGCAACTGCAGGAAGAATTGGATCATTTAGAACCCCAAGACATATTATTAGAACAATCGTAAAGATGGTTAATCCTAAATTAGGTCACACTATATGTGATCCTGCTTGTGGAACGGCTGGCTTTATACTTGCGGCTTATGAACATATTAAATCTCAAAATTCAAAAACAACATTAGAAGAAACCACATCAGATAATGGAGGTAAGTATCAAAAAGGTAAAGGAGATTTATTAGGAGAAAAAGATTGGAATACTTTGCAAGAAAATACCTTCTGGGGTTTTGACGTATCCCCTGACAGTATAAAAATTGCAATTATGAACATGCTTCTGCATGGACTCGCGGCCAAAAATGTTTATAGAAGAGATTCGCTTGCTGGAGGAGCAGATCCTGAAGAAGAAATGAGCTGGGATATTGTTCTTGCCAATCCCCCATTTGCGGGAGAGGTGTCACTGGAACGACTTAGAAATATTTTACCGGTTAAAGCAAAAGACTCCTCAATACTTTTTGTGGGGTTAATGATTGAGTCTTTAAAAATGAGTGGAACATGTGGAGTGATTGTAAATGAAGGTCTACTTTTTGGAAGAAATAAATCGGCAATTGCATTAAGAAAGCTACTATTGGAGAAAATGGAACTTCAAGCCGTGGTTTCACTTCCTCAAGGAGTTTTTAATCCATATGCAGGTGTAAAAACAAGTTTCTTAATTTTCAAAAATAACGGTAAACCAACAGAGAAAGTATGGTTTTATGAAGTTGAAAATGATGGGTATACAAAAGGAACCAATAGAAAACCAGATCCAACCAAAAACGATCTTCCAGATCTACTTTCCAAATGGCCAGAAAGAAAAATATCAGAAAAAAGTTGGGTAATTGATATTGAAAAAATCAAAGAAAATGACTTTATCTTGAGTTCAAACACCTATAAACCAGAAAGTACTGAAAACAAACGAAATCTCAGAGAACCTAAAGAAATTCTAAAAGAAATTAGGGATTTGAATATCCAGATAGATCAACAAAATACAATAATAGGAAAACTCATATGAAAATAATGTTTTTTCGATTATTGAACAGAAATTTCATAGAAACCCGAAGGGGGGAAATTATCTAAATTACGGATTGAAGATTTTTCCATGAAAAAGGGGGCCCAGGAAAGCCCTAGTCCCCCAATTCGTTAATAAATATACTATATAGAAAAAATACCAAAATGTCAAAAATTAAAGACTCAAATGTAAAACAAGATAAGATCGTTAAAAAAGTTGAAACTAGAAAAAATCGTTTAGTTTTAAATTGGAGAGATAAATTCATTAATTTTTGTACATTAGAGCTTAAAAAAGATGGGTCTTTATTTTTTAGTTCTGAATTTCATAGCAAAATTGGAGAAAGAGGTTTAAGATTTGGTACAAGTAAGCAAATTGGAGGAAAATTTTTAAATTACAAACCAGATAAAGAAATTCACAGCGGTTCAAGTTTTCATATTTCTTTACATCCACGAGATCAAAAAATGCATTTTAGAGAAGTGTATCCAGGCAAAATACTTTATGAAAGAAAAATTAACTGGTTCCCCGTACTCAAACCTTTTAATTTGTTATTTCTTTACTCGCCACCCTTAAACGCTTGTGAAACTACTCTTAAACAGTCATCATTTTTTACCCCAGTGCCAGATAATTATGATAATTCGATCCTGTTAAAATTAGACATTTTCCCTAGAAATACTTCTCAACACAATCCAATAGATAATAGTTTATGGATTTTTTGGGGTTATAGCCCTAATTATTTAGTTAGAGTTAGTTTTATTTTGATTAACCAAAAGACAGACCCGTTGTTGTATTGGCCAAATGACAGTGAATTAAAATTATGAAAAATAATTGGCCAATGTAAAAATGAAAAGAGTATATCTTGACTTTCTGTACGCTTACCCAAAAAAAGAAGTATATTTTCTTGCCTATATATTCGGTAGGAGATTGGTTGATTTTTTGGGAGATGACGGTTTTTGTTTTTTTCTGGATAGTAAGGTTCTTCTTTTTTCAAACGACCCAAAAGAAATTTGGGGAATAAGAGATAAAACTTATAAGCTTCATTCTGGGTCTAAGGGTTTGGAGTATTTTTTGAAGAAGTTGATAAAAGGACAATCTCTGAAGAGAAACGAGAATGAAGAAATTCCAAACACCTTTGATAATAGTAATCCCAACCTGAGGAAGATTAAAGATAGAAAATTGATTTTAAAAACTAAATCGACCTGGGAATTTTGCAGAAATGAAATTATGCATCCATCAAAACACAATTACTCCTATGGAGACGTGCTTGATAAATATGGAGAGATAACTGAATTAGTGGCGGAATTATACAAAGACTTTTATGGTAAATCTATCCCAGATCAAGAAATTAAAGATGGATACGATATGTATTTTACAAATAGAAATTCAAATTTACGCAAGAAATCTCTACTATTTAAATTATTAAAATTGAAATGATGAATGGCTGGCCAACAAAAAAATTAGGAGAAGTCTCTAATTATTTTAATGACGGAAATTGGATTGAGAGTAAAGATCAGTCAGATTTAGGAATAAGACTGATACAAACAGGAAACGTTGGTCTGGGAAACTTCATTAATAAGGAAAGTAAAGAAAGATATATTAGTGAACTAACTTTTAACAAATTGAAATGTAACGAAATATTTCCGGGTGATGTATTAATATCTCGTTTACCTGATCCCGTTGGTAGGGCATGCATTCTTCCAAAGTTGGATGGGCGATCAATAACGGCCGTTGACTGTACAATAGCCAGATTTTCAGACCAGTTGTTAACTAAGTATTTTCTATATTATTCGCAATCGTCTGACTATTTTAGAGAGATAGAAAAATATTTGACGGGTTCAAGTAGAGTTCGGATCAGCAAGGCAAATCTTAAGAAAGTATTAATAAAAATTCCACCCGCAAACACGCAGAAAAATATTGTGGAGAGGTTGGATACAATAAGAAAAGTACAAGAACTTTGTGATACTCAAATTTCCAAAACCGAAGAACTTTTTGAATCTATACTTGTAAAAGAACTCAATAATAAACTACGTGCGGCCTAAAGGCCGCAGTTTTAATCCTTCTGTGGCATACTTTCCTTGTTTTCTTGGATGTACTTTTTAACTTCTGTGAAGTTGGTTTTCCCCACCGATTCGGCAAAGTAGCCGT
>Ga0208245_1000881_pt1 | contig 20967 bp, 23 predicted proteins | sample RifOxyC1_FD_184035 | JGI IMG/M metagenome (GOLD analysis project Ga0208245, IMG submission 184035) | Soil microbial communities from Rifle, Colorado - Rifle Oxygen_injection C1 (SPAdes) | ecosystem: Environmental > Terrestrial > Deep subsurface > Rock core/Sediment | place: Rifle, Colorado... | reverse complement strand
CCCTCCAAGGTAGATCGATCTGGGGCTTATGCTGCAAGATATATTGCAAAGAATATTGTAGCTTCAGGACTAGCAGACAGGGTTGAGGTACAACTGGCTTACTGTATAGGTGTTGCGAAGCCTACTTCCATCTGTATTGATACCTTTGGAACGAGTAAATTAGATGAAGCGCTACTTGAAAAGGCAGTAATGAAAATATTCCCGGTAAAACCTAAAGAGATAATAGGAAAACTAGGGCTATTGGACTTCCATAATTACAAGGATACTGCGGCTTTTGGGCACTTTGGCAGAGAAGAATTTCCTTGGGAGAAAATAGATAAGGTGGAAAATTTGCTTAATTATTTTCATTAATTTTTTTATTCTTCTGATTTGTAATCGATTAAGCTAAAAACATCCTTATTTGAAAGCTTATCACGGCCATTAAGGAATGAAAGCTCAATCAAGAAGGCTAGACTGACAACATTCCCCCCCATAGATTCAACTAATTCTAATGCTGCTTTCGCTGTACCGCCTGTGGCAAGCAAATCATCAACAATCAATATTTTCTGACCTTTTTTAATAGCATCCTCGTGGATTTCAATTGAATCATTTCCGTATTCTAAAGAATATTCTTTCTTTAATATTTTATAAGGCAATTTTCCTGGTTTTCTTACAGGAATGAAACCTGCATGCAATTGATGGGCCAATATGGCCCCAAAGATAAAACCTCTTGATTCCGGACCAACGACAAGATCAATATGCTTGTCGCTATAATAATTAACAAACTGTGCAACTGCTTTCTTAAGTGCGTCTTTGTTCTGCAATAATGTAGTTATGTCGCGGAACATAATTCCCTTTTTTGGAAAGTCTGGGATTGACCTTATTGTGTCCTTTAGTTCCATCTTGACAACTGAAAAAATTAAATGAATTTATAAAAATTATGGTAATAGAAAACTATTTAAGCAAGATATGAAATTTTGATGTGAAAGGTGATTATGAAAATGAAAAGAGTGATTATAGCAATGCTAATTGTTGTCACATTATTCTTAGCTGGCTGTGGCAAATCTGATATTACGGGAAATGCCATTCTAACTTGCGAAGAATACAAATCTCAGCTAGATTCCTGCTTGGCAGAGAAAGATAATATGAAAGAATATATTACCAGTCTTGAAACAGGTCAAGGCATTACACAAAAAATAAACCTTGAATCATGGAAGACCGACGATATTCCTCCTGAGCTTGCGAAATTGAATCCTGATTTATTTATGGGCAAAAACTGGATTTATTATGAATATGATAAAGACGGGGCATATTTTGATGTTAATGGGCCCGTATATGGCAAGGATGTGTTTGCTGATTTAAGATATGTTAAATATGAAAGAACAAGACAAAGAGAATATAATGTGAGCCATTTGAGAATATTCCCTGCAACTGAAGCTGAATTCAAGGAATACAAAGGAATGGTCGAAAAGTTCGATATCAAAAGTTCGGATTTAACATGTGAAGCAATGAATAGTTGCTTTGATATGAGCATCATTGAATGCCATGCTTTCGGCAAGGTATTTGTTGCATGGCATGCCGGACCTTACTTGTTCCTCACTAGAGAAGAGAGCTTCAATCCTGTGATGGTCAAACTGTTCGAGAAATTTTATTGTTAATTTTTATTTTATTTCTATTATCTGCTCCCGTTTTGGGGTGTAGATATTTTTAATTTTTAATTTTTCTTTCGCTAATTTAGCAAGATTTTCAATCGCTTCATCATCCCCGTGAACTAAGACAAGGTGTTTAGGCTTTGTACGGGCTATAAAATCTAATAATTCATTCAATCCAGAATGGGCAGAGAAATCAAATTTTTCAATATAGCAAACTGGGTCATAACGTTTATTGTCAACTATGGCAAAACCTTCCTCAATTAATGTTCTTCCGTTTGTACCTTCAACTTGATAACCGGTGAGCAAAATAGAATCTTTTTTATTTTTGTAACTCATTTTTATATAATCTAAAATTGGCCCGCCCTGAATCATACCTGAAGTGGTGACATAAATAGCCTGTTTTCCGCTGTTCAATAGTTTGTGACGGTGTTCATTACCATCGATAAGCTTGACTAAATTGTAAGCTTTTGCCATTCCCTTCATGTTGCCGTCAAAATCTGACCATTTCAATTTTTTTGTCAATTGCTTTGCAAGACCATCAAAATATATTGGAACAGACCACTGTTTTTCATTTAAGGCCATAATTATTTCCTGTGACCTTCCAACTGTGAAAACAGGGATAATAACATTGCCTCTTCTAGCAAGACCTTTCTCGACTGCATTTAAGAATTTAGTTTCAACTTCCTGTCTTGGTAGATGATCTCTATTTCCATATGTACTTTCTATAATGAGAACATCTACTGGTTCAAGATATGTACATGGATTCATCAATCGGGTTTTCACTGTGTTAAGGTCTCCAGTATAAACAACACGCTTGCCTTCCATCTTAAATTCAAATAATGTGCTACCGGGAATGTGGCCTGCATTAAAACATCGGAAACTCAATCTTTTTCTTGTATAGCCCTTATCAAATTTTATCAGATAGAAGTTTCTTAAGGCATCATAAATATCGTTCTGATCGTATGGCACAGGAACTTCACCCCGGGATTCAATTTTATATGAATCTTCCAATAGCATCTGTGTAATCATCTTCGTTGCCGATGTTGCAACAATGTCACAATTAAGTCCTGCATGCTTATACAAGGGAATGCTTCCGCTGTGATCTAAGTGCGCATGAGACAAAAATAAACAATCCACTGTTTCAGGAGTTTTAACCTCAGGAAATTCATAACCTTCAGAACCAAATTTTAACCCTAAATCAAGAAGAAAACGACCTTCTGAACAATTTATTTCGATACAACTTCTGCCAACTTCCCTTGCCGCACCATGAGTAATTATTTTCATACTTTCTCCAATTTCATTATTTCTTCTATTTCTTGATCTGTGACAGCACAACCTTTAAATTTTAAACCCCAAAGTATACCTTCCAATAAATCTTTTTTAACATTGGTTTTTACTGTCTTTTTTGTTTCTGAATTGGCAAAACGCTGCAATAGCCCTGCATTATATGCCACAGTTGCAATTTCAACTGAACGAATTACGTAAACATAACCTATAAGTTTTTGAAACTCTTTTAGTTTATTATTATCTACTTTTATAGTGGTATGAAATTTTCTTTCGAATAAAGCCGCTAAAGCTTCCGGCTCTTCAATAAGAACTCTTGTTGTTCTTTCATCAATAACTAATGCATCTGATTTCTGGAGCAATACTGTTGCTAATGATTCCATCTCCCCATCATGGACTATTCTTAAAGAATGACCATTAATATAGAAAATATTATTCGCAATGTCAAGAAGTTTTGCAGACAAAGTTTTAACTTCGGCATTGAGGTATAAAGTAAGTGTATTTTTTGTCAACAGTTCGACTATCTGCAGAGCCTCAAATTTAAATCTCTTTGTCCTCAATGGATTATCAACTGTTTCGTTTTTAACTGAAGCAGGAATATTGAATTCACCGCCATATTTTGCCTTAAGTGGCTCTAAAATCCAAAGGAGATTATTCATTGATAAACTTATCAGACTACTGCTGTCAAATACCAAAGATTTCATATTTTAAATAACCTCTTTGCAACATTTAATCTTTCTTTTGTGGTTTTTGTCCGGATATTTTCTTTATCATAAACCATTGTATGGCCTAAATAATCCATGAGTTCCCATTTTGAAATACCCAAAAGCTGAGAGACAATACCAAAACTTAAACCATGCTCTGTGATTCTCGAACCTTTTTTTATTCTTGCCTGTTGCATTATTTCGGTGGCATAGTGCACAAATTTTGTTTCATATTTTTTAATATAGCCAAACAATTCATGGATAATCTTGCGATATTTTTTTTCATCATTATTTTCAAGATATTTTGCTGCTTCTCTAATTTTAATAACCATCTTTTCAGCAATAGGAAATGTGCATTCAGATCCGTCCTTTTTTGCACGCTCACATATCTTCGCAATGGAATAAATTAAAATCGCTATAGAAATCGAATCTTCATCCTGAAATGTTGCAGAGTTATGAAGCGTATGATCACTAATTGTCTTTAAATCTTCAATGTGATTTGCATCAATTGCCAGAGCGGCATCCTGCAATATCACAAGAATATCTGCTTTTATTTTTTCTTCCAAGGAACCACCTCTAAGTTTAATAGGTCTTATTGGTATTTAAATTTTATCATATCCCCAATTTTTACTTCTGAGGCTCTGCCTTTTTTTGCTTCTATGAGGTATTTGAATGGTTTTTTAGGCATTATATATATCCTGAATGGTCTGACGTTTGGAATTATCTCAACAACATGGAAAGATTTGTCCAAAATAATCATATCGATGGAGAAAAAAACAAAAAGCATATGCAATGCCCTCGACTGCTCATTATTAAATTCAAAAAAAAGACATTGGTCTTTACCCAATGATTTAGAGAACATAAGTCCGCGAGCCTGTGAAAACAGAGTTTTACAAACTTTTACATTCATAATATACTTTTTTCCGTTCAAAATCAGCATATATTGAATATCTCTTAATAGATTATAAAAATTTATCCAAAAATATTATAAACTCCCTTTATTTGTGTAACGGTAATGAAGAAATATATTGTACTATTTATTTTTCTTATGCTTTTTAATGTTGCATATGCCATTGAAGACGTGTCTTATTCTGAATACGCAGACATTTCTTTAAAGGTAGACTCCAGTTTTAATCTGGGACGGCAAAAAAACACAGATATAGAATATATTATTGCAAACCTTTCTTTTGTGCCCGTTGAATATGCCACGCAAAATATACTTGAAATGGATACATTTGCCATACCTTCTGCAGAGATTCAAGTGTCCGATTCTTACATTTCATACCGCTGGGGTGATATAGCAGAATCAAAAGGGTATTTTGGACTGAATGCAAAAGTAAGAACAACTTATTATCTGCCATTAATAAGCAAAAAAGTTGAATTTCCGATAAAAGAATCTTATCCTGGATATGACTTGTACACTGAATCTACTGAATATATAGATATAAATGAAGAAATAATCAATATTGCTACAAATCTCAGCGCAGGAGAAACGGATTTGTTCGTTGTTGCTACGGATATTGCTAGATGGGTTAAAGAAAACATAAGGTATGAAATCAGTGATGAGACAATGAATAATGTCTTGAAATCAAGTTATGTAATATCAACAAAAAGAGGTGTATGTGATGAAATTTCAAATGTTTTTATATCCCTGATGCGTTCAATTAAGGTGCCTGCCAGATTTGTATCTGGTGTTGTATATTCTGATCAAAGATTCACCTTTGGAAACCATGGCTGGGCGGAAATCTACTTTCCTGAATATGGGTGGGTGCCTTTTGATGTTACTTTTGGACAGTTTGGATATCTTGATCCAAGTCATTTGAAATTCAAAGAAACCAAGGATTCAGGAGAATCAGCACTCCATTACAGCTGGAAAAGCTATAAACTCAATCTATCTACAAATGAAATTAATGTCAAAACAGGACTTATTGAAAAAGGAAATATAATAAAACCCCTCGTGGATGTGAGCGTAACTCCTCTTTTTGATCGTGTTGGATTTGGTAGCTATGTTCCAATAAGGGTGACATTAAGAAATACAGATTCCATCTATGTACCTTTAAGCGTTTTTGCAACTGTCGCGCCAGAAATAATGGATGGCACAATTAAATATGTGATAATGAAACCAAATGAGATTAAGGATATTTTCTATCTCGTTAGGGTTTCATCTGATTTGGATAAGGGATATATTTACACTTCGGGAATAGTAATCAATACTTCCCGAGGAGGATCTGCTTCAACTAAATTAGAATATGCCTCGCATTTTAATACTATATCTAATGATTATGCACTTGATAGGATAAATGAAAATCTGAAAAGGGAGAACAAAGAATATTTTACCGATTTAAAGCTAGATTGTACAGCCGATAGAGAGATTTATTATTCAAGCGATTATGAACGAATAAGCTGTAAAATTATGAATATAGGCACAAAAAATTTAGATGACCTTCATATATGCATAGAAAATACTTGCGAAAATAAACGGCTTACTATAGGCAAATCTGTAATTATCGAAGCTAGTATAACCCCGATGAAATCAGTGCTTGTAACTGCGGACACAGAGAACAACAGCATAAAAACCTATGTCAATGCTGAAGTAATTAATACCCCTATTGTTATGATAATGAATTTCACCCCGATGAAAATTGATTATAACAGTTATGGTCAATTTAATTTTACAGTCCTAGCTTCCGAAGATGCACAGGAAATCATTGTTAAATTGCCTAAAAGCGATGAAGTTGTGGGTATAAGGCCTGATAGAAAATCTATTTTAAGTGAAAAGGGCCATTCATTTAATTATTTTGGGACAGATTATGCAAATGGCAAAGTCATTATAGAATTGATTTTCAAAGACAAAGCAGGAAAAGAATACACCCAAAGGGAAATTATCGAAATTGATGTAGCTAATTTACCTTGGTACTGGAGAACATGGATTTTCGCTAGAAATATTTTCTCTTAAAATTAAATAAAAAAAATTAGCAGAGTTCTGCAATACAAGCATCGTGCTCTTCTCCCGGAGGAACTGCTTCACACAATTCACAAGCATTCTGTGAATTAGTTGGATTTATGTCCCCAGGTGTGGCAATCTGGGAATATGGTGAAGTTGCCTGAGAAAGCAATTCGGTTATATCCTGGAAGGGAATATTTGAAGGAGCAGTGAAATCAGCGTCTGTCAATGCAGCTAAAGTACATTTCACATCTTTTGCATATTGTGCAACCTTGCTTATATCGACTTGATTAAATCTTTGGACTTCCGGAGAATTTGGGGAAAGTTTACTCATTCCAGCAATATTCATTTTCACACCCACGTTCTCATTTTCTGACCACATATACATAAAAGTTCCGTCATTCAAAGATCTAGAAACTTTATTATTTTCTTCGTCAACTATTGAAATAGATAACTTTTGACCTTTGATATACATTGTAAGATCTCCTCTCCCGGATGCATCTGTCAATGTGCATTTCATTGGCACATTCATTGCCGCGGCATCCATAAGATCTGTTACTGTAACGCCCTTCTGTGCGCAGCCAGAAATTAAAACAACAAAAACCAAAACTAAAAATATATATTTCATAATATCACCTCTTGAAAAATTATAATTTAACTAGTATTTAATATTTTCTAAAATAGAAATCATTATAAAGACATAAATCAGTAATTTTGATATGGTTGAAGATTTAAAGCTGGATAAAAAGATTTCTGGTGTAACAATAATACAGGGATTTCCTGGATTTGGACTTGTTGGGACTATTGCCACGGAATTTTTGATAAATCATCTAAAGACAGATATGATTGGAAAGATTTGGTTTGAAGATGTCAGTCCTTCTATTGCTATACATCAGGGAAAAATGGTTTACCCTTTAGAAGTTCATTTTAGTAAAAAGTTTAACCTATTGATACTTCATACTATGGCCACTACAAAAAATCAAGAGTGGAAACTTGCGGATATAATATTAAAATTAGCTAAAGAAGTTAAGGCAAAACAGATAATCAGTTTGGAAGGAGTTTCAAGCACGATGAAAGAAAACAATGAAAGAATATTTTTCTTCTCAAATAGAGAAAAAATTACAAATGATATGAAAAAATTAGAGGCAACGCACCTTAATGAAGGAATAATAATGGGTGTTACTTCTGCAATGTTTTTGAAATCAGATATGCCTTTTTCATCCGTTTTTGCTGAGACTTATTCGCAATTGCCCGATAGTAAGGCAGCGGCGGGAATAATCAAATTTTTGGATGGATATTTAGGATTGAATGTCGATTATAAACCCTTATTGAAGACAGCTGAAGAATTTGAACAAAAGATAAAATCAATAATGGGCAAATCCAAGATTGCTGAAGGAATGCAAGAAAAGATTCAGCAAGAGTGCGATAAAGGAAAAACTTTGAGACACAATGACTTTGTAAACTACGTCGGATAATTCTTATTAATATATTTTTACTTTTTTATAACAAACTTTATAAATGAATTTTACCTACTTATTCTAAATGAAAGAGTATGGTGAATTTAATAGGCATCTTTTGCTATTGGTTTTTGCGATATTGTTAGGACTTTCTGTCTTTTTGTCATTGCCCTTGCTTGATGGGATTGTATGGGGATTTATTATTGGATTTGCGTTTATGCCGCTAAACAAATTAATTGACCGAAAAATAAACAATTTAAAAATAACTTCTGCCATTACAACGACATTAATTGTTCTTGTTGTTGTGGTGCCTTTTATATTATTTTTAGAAAAAGCGGTAACGGGATTTATTGGGCTATATTCAAAATTGGATTTTATAAAAATGGGCGAGGTTTTCTATAATTTAATACCTTCAATCGCCCCTCATTTACAGAATATAATGGAAAATGTTTTGGCCGTTCTTGTGAACCTTGCCTCGGGAATGATAATTTCACTGCCTTCAAAACTGCTTAATATTCTTATTGCTATGGCAGTTACATATTACATATTAAGAGAAAGTGGTGAACTTGCAAAGAAAATAAAAAAGCATGCTCCAATGGATGAGCACATTACAGAGATGCTTTTTGAAAGATCTAAATCTATCCTTTATGGGACGATATATGGTATGGTTACTATAGGCATCATACTTTCTATTTTAGGCTATTTCGGTTTCTTGATTTTTGGCGTTCCTTATCCTGGTTTTTTTGCTTTTTTAATGCTTATAGTTGGGATGTTACCGATGATTGGACCAGCTGTAATTTATGTTCCCTTAGCAATATATCTTATTTATATTGGAGATTTATTCAATGGCCTCGGACTTTTAATTTATTCTTTTATATTACTGAGCACATTGGTGGATATAGTGCTTAAAACGAAATTAATAAGCGACAGAACAAAGATACACCCTGTAATAAGTTTAGTTGGAATTTTAGGGGGGATTTCAGCATTTGGAATTTCTGGGATTATTTTAGGTCCTTTGATACTTTCCTTTTTGTTTTTATTTTTTGAAATTTATTTTGTTAGGGGCGTAAAATGAGATTAGAGGCAAAAATACTGAACCTAAGAACAGGTGGTTTATATGTTGTTGTATTGAATCATGAAGATGCAAAATCATTAAATATATATCCTGCAGATCGAATTGAAGTTTCAAGAACCATAAAGAAAAAATCAGTTATATGTGTAGCGGACATTTCCAGCGGAGAGAATGTAAAACCAGGCCATTTAGGCATATTTGATGAGACAGCAAAAGCCCTAGGATTAGAAGATAAGGTCCATATTGAGGTCAAGCCTACCGAAAGGCCAATTTCTGTGCAAATAATAAGAAAAAAAATTGATGGCGGTGAGCTTAAACAAGAAGATTTTGACCAAGTAATTCGGGATATTGCAAATAATAACCTAAGTGATATTGAGATAACTTATTTTGTAGCTGCTTGTTATACAAAAGGAATGACCCTTAGTGAAAGTCACTTTTTGACAAATTCTGTTGTGGACAATGCATACAAACTAAATTTGAAAGAAAAAATAATATGCGATAAACATTGTATCGGCGGAATACCTGGAAACAGAACGACTATGGTGGTTGTTCCCATAATTGCCGCCGCAGGATTTATGATACCCAAGACAAGCTCTAGATCTATATCTTCTCCTGCTGGAACTTCAGATACCGTTGAGGTTTTGGCTCCAGTTTATCTTTCACCTGAGAAAGTTAAAGATATCATTAAGAAAACCAAGGGTATAATGATTTGGGAAAGTTCATTAAATCCGAAAGGTGCAGCTGATAAAAAGCTTATTGACATAAGGCACCCTCTGAGTATAGACCCTGAAGGAATGCTTTTAGCGTCTATTATGGCCAAGAAAAAAGCTGTTGGGGCAACGCATGTTTTGATTGATATACCCATTGGAAAAACTGCAAAAGTAAAAACTTATTGGGAAGCAATAAAACTTAGGGGCAAATTTCTGAAATTAGGGCGACTTCTTAAAATGAAAACTAAAGTTATTATAACTGATGGCTCGCAACCAATAGGCAATGGCATAGGCCCTTCTCTGGAAGCAAGAGATGTAATCTCTGTCCTGCAAAACAATGGGCCTAATGACTTAAGAAATAAATCCATTGCTCTTGCTATTGAAATGCTAAAAATGGTCAATGTCAAGAATCCAAAAAAAGTCGTGCTTGATTTGATTGAATCCGGCAAGGCTTATGCAAAGTTTATGGAAATATTATATGCTCAAGGCGGAAGAAAAAATCCAATAATTCCCTTAGCGGAATATCATTACTCCTTTGAAGCTAAGAGAAATGGGGTTGTTAAGGAAATGGATAATTATTATTTCTCTAAAGTTGCAAGAATTGCTGGTGCACCGAAGCATAAAACTGCAGGAATTTACCTTAGAATGCATGTCGGCGATCATGTCAAGAAGGGGGATGAATTATTCAGTATTTATGCTGAAACTAAGGAAAATTTGGAATATGCAAAGAAATACGCCTTAAGTCAAGAGGGAATGCTTATTCGTTAACTACGGACAGTCTTCTATTCTTTGAAACAAAATTAAATAATCTGCCATTGCCTGCTTTTCCACACCCATAAAAATCTTTATTGTGCTTAATCGCTAAAATACCTTGATGGGCATTATCAATATCTATATCAAAACCTTTCATCCAGTCAGAAATTTGTTTTTCATCCAATATTAAAACATTCTTTTTTGGTTTTATCCATTGCGTTCCTTCGATGCTAAGCCTTAATTGATTAGACTCATACCGACCAAAATAAACCCCTATGTTATTAATTTTCAATCTTTCAGAACTTATCTTTATGAAACTTTTGCTGACCAAATAAACCTTGTCTTTAGGATCCATAAGCATTGCATAATCCGTAAATTTTTCTTTAATGCCAAAGTGTTCTTCTATCTGTGTTAAAATCTTTTTTGTTTCTCTTGAATCCAGCGGTCTGAAATTTTTCATCTTTTAGAATTCTTCTAATGTATCTATCTCTTTGAACAGGCCTTTTTTCTTAAGAACATCAACTTGATTAGGCCTGTATTTGTAGAGAACATCTCCCTTGTCTTCTTTGGAATATTCCCATGGCTCGATGAGAACAATATCGCCTTCACGGACCCAGAGTTTCTTTTTTAATCTACCCGGAATTCTGCAAATTCTTGTCTTACCATCTAAACACCTAACTCTTAATCTTGAAGAACCTAATCTTTGATCAATTACGCCTAGAACTTCACCGGGTCTTGGGATTCTAACACGAATGAACTCTTCTGATTGGTCTTGGGTACCATTGATGGATTTACTTTCCACCTTAAAATCTTCGGTGCCAAAATCGTCATTTTCTTTCATTTATATAGCTGAGATTAACGAGGTTTATAAAGGTTTTCTATCGTTTAAAGGTCTAAAATCATCGAAAGGTTTAAATATGGACCTTATTACTATGTGGGGATTAACGATTGGAGATGAAATATGTGCTTATCATTGGTAGATTTAGATAAATTTGATGAAGAATATAGAGTAATTTCTACTGTCGTAAAACATGTTTCTGATATGAGTCACCTTGAAAAAAAGATCATTGCTGCTTCGGGTAAAATATCAATAATAAATGAGCAAGAACTTATTAAATTAAAGGAAACTATATCTCTGCTGAATTTTCAAGCAAATACAATGTACAAGAAGTGCAATCATCGAATTAAATCTTTGATTGATTCTAAAGAAAACAACCAGTACAAATCGTTAAGTTTGGAGATAGAACTTAGAGATTCTTTAATTACCCGAATCGAAGTACTGCTTGATGAATTATTTAAAAATGAGACAGATTTATGCTATTCTAATGGAAAAAAGCTTAGACCCCTTATTAAAACAAAAGGATTAATTGAGGCGTATAATTATTTGAGAGTAGAAAATGCGAAAAAGGTTGAGATTGTAAGACTAAAAGATAAAATCCCTCCTGATAGATTGGATATACATCTTTCAAAAATGGGTTCAAGAGTAAAAATTATTAATGAAATGCCCTTGGACCGAATTCTAAGATCAGAAGGGTGTAATTTTTATGTACTTGAAAAAGTTGAGTATTATATAGATGATAACAATCAGAAAAAAGAAAAACGTGAATGGCTTGAAGAGATATATCCTGCTTCAACAAGAGAAGAAATCGAAATGATTAGATTATGCATACTTGCTGAGTTGAAAAGAAAAATCAAAAATCCGGAATTGGATCTTGAAATCATTATGGTCCCAAAAAGGAATGCTGTTCCATTCTATAATGAAAAATATGCAGTTATATATGATAAATCATCAAAAGAAATAATTTCTATTTCTAAAAACATTAGAGAATGGAGAAAAAATAAGATTCAAACATTTAGTGGTGGGAATATTGCTTATTCTTTTTTGACTCCAGAAGAAATTGAGAGAGAATTCCGGATCATTTTAAAACCTAAAGAAAAAAAAGAAGATATCTATCCTGATGAATTTACTGAAGAAGAAGTGATTGTTGAAGAAGATTTGGAAAACCAGTGCGCGTATAGCATAGTAGACATTGATGAAAAACAAAGCCTTATCAAGTTTGATGAATTTGTTTTAAGGCATAAACATGGATTTACCATTTTGGATTTGCACAATTCAAAAGAAAATTTTGTAGCTGCAGTGAATCCATTTGATTTGGCTAAAATTGATATTAACGAGGTGTATATGAATCTTGAGAAAAGCGGTTATTTTTTGTTTACAAAAAAAGGCTATACTGACATTAACGTAAAAATGCCCGTAACCCCTTCCGATATTTCGGCACCAAATGAATTTGTAAGAGGAGATGATGGTTTTCTTTCAATAAATAATGCTAAAAAAGATGAAAATGATCATTGGGACTTAAATTTTACTAACCCGGAGAATGATAATAAAAACATAGATAAATTATTTCCTTTTGGTGATTAAAGCCAAAACCTTAATAAACTATTTCTTATTTATTATGACAAATGGAAGAACTGATAAGGAAGTTTGCACTGCAAAATGCGATATTCTATAAGGGAAAGGCAAATCCTGGCGCGGTTATAAGTAAGGTCTTAGGCGAGGATAATGCCCTTAAGAAAAATATAAAAGAAGTCGCCAAAAAAATAAATGAGATTGTTAAAAAGGTTAATTCATTGACATTGGAGCAACAAAAGAAAGAATTAGAAAAAATAGACCCAGAAATGCTTGAAAAAAAAGCTAAAGAAAAGAAAGATATTTTCTCTGTATTGGATATTAAAGAAGGGGATAAGATAATAACTGCGTTTCCACCGGAGCCGAGCAAGTACCCCCATATAGGGCATGCAAAAGCAATATTATTAAATTATGAATTAGCAAAAAAATACAACGGAAAGTTTATCCTACGGTTTGAAGATACAAATCCAAAATTAGCAAAAACTGAATTTTATAAAATACACTTGGATAATTATGCTTGGCTTGGAATAAAACCGGATGAAGTAATCTATGTTTCAGACTACATGAAGAAGTTCTATGATCTTGCTGAAAAATTAATCAGGCAAGGAAAGGCATACATGTGTACCTGCCCAATAGAAGAACTAAGGGAAAAAAGATACAAAGGGATAGACTGTGACTGCAGAAACAAAAATATTGACCTTAATCTTGAATTATGGAAAAAATTCTTTGATGCAAAAGAAGAATCAATGGTGCTAAGATTAAAATTAGATATGCAAAGCCAAAATACCACTATGAGAGATCCGACAATAATGAGGATAATAGATCATGAGCATGCAAGGCAGAAGAAAAAATACAGAGTCTGGCCAAATTATGATTTTGAAAATGCCGTAATGGATGGGTTGTTTGGTGTGACACATAGAATGAGATCTAAAGAATTTGAAATAAGAACACCTTTACAAAGATTAATACAGGAGATGCTTGGCTTCAAAAAAACTGAAAGCTATGAATTTGCTAGATTCAATTTAGTAGGTGTTGAAAGTTCTGGAAGAATAATTAGAGAAAAGGTAGACTCTGGAGAGTTAATCGGATGGGATGATCCCACTTTGACAACATTGGTTGCATTGAGAAGAAGAGGATTCTTACCTGAGGCAATAAAAGAATTTGTTTTAGCAACTGGAATGACAAAATCAGAAGCTACTCTAACCTGGGACGATTTAATCATACATAATAAAAGAATACTTGAACCGGTTATTCCAAGATATTTCTTTTCGAGTAAATTGGAAAAAATCAAGATAGACAATGCTTCTGCAGAACATGAAGTTGAAATACCTTTACATCCTGAAGCAAAAATGGGCATGAGAAAAATAAAAGTAAAAGATGAATTCTACATAGATGACAAATTAAGCAATGGCAATTATAGACTGATTGAATGCATGAATTTTGAGCATAAGGCAAAGAAGAATATATTCTTATCTGAGAAACATGATAAGGAATTAAATGCAAAATTAATCCACTGGGTCTCTTTAAAAGACAAATTAATAGATATAGAAATAATGATGCCTGATAAAAAGATAATTCGAGGGAAGGCTGAAGGTGCGCTAATTGATGTTAAGGAAGATTCAATCGTGCAATTCATGCGTTTCGGATTCTGCAGACTGGATAAAATCGAAGATAAAACTTATAAATTCTGGCTTACGCACTAAACAAATTGATGAATATTTTCACTAAAAAGCTATACTTTTGGGTTAAACAGGGCTGTAAGTGAATTTCTCGTGATTTGTACAAATCAAAACATTTATAAAGGGGGGTCATTTTTTAGTAAAGCTATAATCAATGATTTGACAAAGGAGATTATGAAAATGGAACCTACAAAAGAAAATATTGAAAAAGCGTTGGAAATTATAGAAATTGCCAAGAAAACAGGCAAAATAAAGAAAGGCGTAAATGAAACAACCAAAGCAATTGAAAGAGATTCTGCGAAACTTGTTGCCTACGCTGGAGATATTAATCCTCAGGAGATTGTTATGCATCTAGATCCATTGTGTGCTGAAAAAAAGATTCCTTGCATTAAGGTTAATACAAGAGAGGAACTTGGAGCAGCAGCAGGTTTAGGGGTACCTACCACAAGTGTGGCAGTAATAGATGCTGGCGAAGCCAAATCAATGCTAAATGAGTTAAAAGAATAAAAAATGGCACAGAAAGAACAAATTAAAGAGCATGATGCGCAAAGAGACGCACCAAAGAAAGAACCTGTAAGACAAGAAGGAAAGGGACTTTTTACAGAAGCTTATCCTGCAAGGGTTGAAGAAATTGTAGGCAGGACAGGTACAAGAGGGGAAGTTACCCAAGTCAGATGTAAAATTCTTGATGGAAGAGATAAAAATAAAATCCTTACAAGAAATTGTAAAGGTCCGACGAGACCTGGAGATATTCTAATGCTTAGAGAAACAGAAATCGAAGCCAGAAAGATGACCAAGGGGAGGAAGTAAAAATGGCAAAATGTAGTTTTTGCGGATATCAGTTGGCTCCCGGTTCTGGAAAGAAATATGTTGAGAATTCTGGAAAGGCTTATCACTTTTGTTCTGGAAAGTGCGAAAAGAACATGATGGTTCTTAAGAGAAAATCCAGAAAGATTAAGTGGACAAAAGAATATAAAAAAGGGGAATAAGATGATAGAAAGAACTTTAGTTCTTGTCAAGCCGGATGGCGTTCAAAGAGCCTTGATTGGAAGAATAATCCAAAGATTTGAAGATGCCGGCTTAAAAATAGTCGGCATGAAAATGAAATGGGTTGATGCTGATTTTGCTAAAAAACATTATGCCGGAAATGTCGGCAAAAAGTTTTACCAATTCTTAGAAAATTTTATTATTTCCGGTCCGGTGATAGCAATGGTTTTGGAAGGTGTTTCCGCTGTTGAAGTTGTAAGAAAATTAGTCGGTGTGACTGAGCCAAAAGGATCTGCTCCAGGAACAATACGCGGAGATTTTGCGCATACAAGCTATGATCATGCAGACGAGAATAAAAAATCAATATCTAATTTAATTCACGCTTCGGGAAATAAAGAAGAGGCTATTGCAGAAGTCATGCTTTGGTTTACAGAGAAAGAAATGCATACTTACAGAACAGTGCACGAAGTTCATGTTTTTTAAGAATAACTCTTTTCTATACTAAATGTTTTATTATAATGTTGATTATAAATATATTTCCTTATTAAATCCAATGAAATATTCTCTGAATTTGTGTGCCTTAAGTAAATCAAATAACAGGTTTTAAATTTTAAATCATTTATATCTGCCTGCAGTCTAATCCATTTATTTAATTCTTTTAATTTTTTCTTTGTTTTTCCCATTGATACTAATTCAAAAGGGCCTTCTATTAAATCATTTAATCTTGGAAGAGAATCTTCGCAGATAGTATATTTTGAATCATACTTATCAAAAAAGGATATTGCTTTATTTGATATATTTGTAACTAATGCCAAATAGAAGTCTCCTCTTTGATTTAATGATATTGAATGCATAAGGTAAATCATTTTTTGAATGCTGAATATAAACTCATTTGACGCTTTTGCTACACTAGACCAACGGGGTCCATAAATTTTTACTGTTGCGTCGGCAAGTTTTGAAAGATTTGCGCTTCTTTCTAAATAGGACACTGATTTTTCTTTTAATGCTTCTAAATTTACTGGTTGATCCCTTATTGCGTCAGAAATTAATTTTTTGGTTTCATTTTCAAATATATTTAAATTAATCTCTTGTTTTTTTCGGAAATGATTGTAATTTTTTTGATGCATTTCTTTTTCAGTCAAAAGCTTATTTTCTATATTCTCCCTGTAAAAAGCAGAAGAAATGCCTATTTTATAAGCGATGTTTTCAAAATCTTCTTTTTGAATAATTAGTGGTTTTTTTACTAAGAGGTGCGCATATTTCTCCTGGAATTCATGCAAACTTGCTACATGCCAGGGTTCTTTCCTGGTCAAAAGGTAGTCTATGCTGTGCTTGAAAGATCTTTTTTCAATTGAATGATGTCTGCCCAAAATTGAGTTTACCTCATCCAAATAAAGATTTAATACTCTCATTAATTCCCTTATTCTCTGATTTGCCACCCGAGAGACAGATGGATCTTTATTTATCTTTATCAAAAATTCTAAATTATTGCTCATTTTTTTGAGTTTTACAGAACTATTTAATAAACTTTCTATACCTGAATTAATAAACATTCTCTTTATCGCTTAATTCTAGCGTAGAATCAATTTCTTCAGCTATTTCTTTTAAATCTTCGAAAGAACGCTCCATATCTCTTCTAATCTCTCGGACTAATGCTTCTAAATTTGCTACCCTAAGCATATATCTTCTGCCTTCTTTAACCACTATTCCTGCTTCCATAAGCTTATTTAGATGGTGGACTACTGTCCCTCTGGTTAAATTGCACCTTGCAGCTAGTTCATCTGAAGAGATCATATATTTATTCTTGGCTGCCTTTAATAACTCAATAAATAAGCGATAGCAGCTCTTTTCCTTGTCCCTAATGTTAAACAATCCAAATGATTTAGAAAGCCATTCAATGTCCGTATTAAGGTCTCGCTTAACCGGTTTCCTAACCCTTATTATTGTTACCCTGCTTAAGTATTCCACCATGAAGTATAGGTAAGACCGAAACATTTATATAGTTTTTGTCTATCTTAGATTATCAGCGTTGATTTAAAGTCAACACAGGTGATAAAATGGCAGATAAAAAGAAAGAAAAAATAACAAAAACATTTGATGAAAAGGAATTTGTTGAGACACTACAAAGACTGCAGGCTGAGTTTGAGAACTATAAAAAGAGAACAGAAAATGAAAAGTCTAAAGTTCTTGAGTATGCAAAAGTAAACCTGCTTCTAAAGTTAATAAATTTGAATGATGATTTTGATAGGACGTTGACTGTCATTGATACTGCAGACATTAAAACTGTAAAAGACGGAATTGAAATGATTTCAAACCAAGTTAAGAAGATATTGCATGAGGAAGGGGTAGAGGCAATAAATTGTGTCGGAGAAAAGCTAGACCCATTCAAACATGAAGTTTTGCTTAATGGAGAATCAGACAAAGAAGATAATACGATAATAGAAGAGTTTCAAAAAGGATATTTGTTCAAGGGCTCTGTATTAAGGGCAAGCAAAGTTAAAGTTTGCAAAAATAATTCAAAAACTCAGGAGGGCAAGTAAAATGTCAAAAGAAAAAATTATAGGAATAGATTTAGGCACAAGCAATTCTGCTGCCGCAGTTATGGAAGCAGGAAGGCCAACGATAGTACCTAGCGCAGAAGGTGCTTCATTATATGGAAAAGCATTCCCTTCTGTTGTTGCGTTCACAACGGACGGGCAATTGCTAGTCGGAGAGCCGGCAAGAAGGCAAGCTATTAGCAACCCAGAAGGAACAGTAATGGCCATCAAAAGAAAGATGGGTTCAAATTACAAAATAAAGATACATGGAAAGGAATATACTCCTCCGCAAATCTCTGCATATATACTACAGAAGATAAAACATGATGCTGAGGCATTTATAGGCTCTAAGATTTCTAAGGCAGTAATCACAGTTCCAGCTTATTTTGATGATGCACAAAGACAGGCAACAAAAGATGCAGGTTCTATTGCTGGATTGGAAGTCATTAGAATAATCAATGAACCTACTGCTGCTTCACTAGCATATGGGTTAGATAAAGGGCAAAAACAGCAAACCGTTCTAGTATTTGATCTTGGAGGCGGAACTTTAGATGTCACAATAATGGATTTAGGAGAAGGTGTCTTTGAAGTCAAATCTACCTCGGGTGATACACAATTAGGCGGAACTGATATGGACAATGCTGTGATAAATTATATTATAAAGAAGTTTAAAGATGAGCATGGCGTTGACTTATCTGATGACAGCACTGCATTGCAAAGAGTGAGAGAGGCTGCTGAAAAAGCAAAAATAGAACTTTCAAATGTTCTTGAAACAGATATTAATCTGCCTTTTATCACGGCAACAAATGCAGGCCCTAAACATTTGGTTATGAAACTGACTAGAGCAAAATTAGAAGAACTAGTAGAGCCGATAGTCAAGAGATGCAAGAAGCCAGTTGAACAAGCCATAAATGATGCAAAAATATCTGCTAAAATAATAGAGAAAGTTATCTTAGTAGGCGGACCTACAAGAATGCCTATAGTGCAAAAATTTGTGGAAGATATATTTGGAAAGAAAGTTGAGAGAGGCGTTGACCCTATGGAATGCGTCGCTTTAGGCGCTTCAATCCAAGCTGGAGTTTTATCTGGTGAAGTTAAAGACATATTATTGCTAGATGTTACACCTCTGTCTCTAGGCATAGAAACTTTGGGAGGAGTATGCACAAAACTCATTGAAAGGAATACCACTATACCCACTAAGAAAGTACAGGTATTCTCAACCGCTGCAGACAATCAGCCCGCTGTTACAGTAAATGTGCTACAGGGTGAAAGAGAAATGGCTGCAGACAACAAAACATTGGGTCGATTTGAGCTGACGGGCATACCTCCTGCGCCTAGAGGAGTACCACAGATTGAGGTAAGCTTTGATATCGACGCTAATGGAATAATGAATGTCAGCGCTAAAGATTTAGGAACAGGAAGAGAGCAGAAGATAACCATTTCAGGAAGCAACAATCTGTCTAAGTCTGAAGTCGAAAGAATGAAGAAAGAAGCGGAAGCTCATGCGGATGATGACAAGAAAAGGAAAGAATCCATTGAAGTGAAAAATCAGGCGGATACCCTGATTTATTCAACTGAAAAAATGCTTTCTGAGTACAAGGAAAAAATTGACAATGAAACCTCTGCAAAAATACAGAAAGAGATAAATGAGCTTAAAGAAGCAGTTAAAAGCGATGATACTGAGAAAATAAAGAAGAAACTTGATGAAGTAAATAAAGTTGCTCAGGAAATCGGCACAAAGATGTATCAGCAGGCACAGAAAGAAACTGCAGAAAAGAAAGACGATAAAGCAGTTAATGCAGAATTTGAAGAAAAAAAGGATGAAAAGGATTAAAAACCCTTTTTTACTTTTATTTTATTATGGCTAAGGATTATTATAAAATACTGGGCGTGGAAAAAAATGCTTCGAAAGAAGATATAAAAAAAGCTTACAGAAAATTAGCTATGCAGTATCACCCAGATAAAAATAATGATGCGGGAGCCACAGAAAAATTCAAAGAAATAAGCGAAGCGGCGGCAGTACTTTCTGATGATGAAAAGAAAGCGCAATATGATCGATTTGGTTCTGCTGGACCGCAAGGTGGTTTTGGCGGATCTTCTGGATTTGAAGGGTTCTCAGGATTTGATGATATAAATGATATTTTTGAATCATTCTTTGGAGGAACTTCTAGAAGAAACAGAAAAAGAAAAGGATCTGATTTGAGATATGATATTACTATCGATTTTGAGGATGCTGCTTTTGGCACTGAGAAAGAAATTCAGTTCGAGAGAATGGATAAATGCAAAGAGTGTGATGGAAAAGGATATAGAAAAGATTCTGATGTTGAAGAATGCAGCCACTGCAATGGTTCTGGAAGAGTAACCAAAGATGTAAGAACACCTTTTGGACTTTTTAGGCAGTCTGCAACTTGCAATCACTGCTCGGGCGAGGGAAGAGCAATTAAAAATCCCTGCAAGGAATGCAATGGGACTGGCAAGAGTTCTAAGAGGGTAAAATTAAATGTTAAAATCCCTGCTGGTGTTGATGATGGTTCTACTTTAAGGATTGGCGGAGAAGGGATGGCTGGTGAAAGAAGCGCTGGAGCAGGCGATATGTATATTGTCGTTCATGTAAGACCTCACAAATATTTTGCAAGAGATGGAACAGATTTACATATTGAAGTTCCGATATCTTATGCGCAAGCGGTTTTAGGTGCTAAAATTGAAGTGCCTACTTTAGAGAAACCTGTGAATATGAAAGTGCCTGCCGGAACAGAATCTGGAACGACTTTCAGACTTGAAGGCAAGGGTATGAAAGAT
>Ga0208245_1000877_pt1 | contig 21037 bp, 17 predicted proteins | sample RifOxyC1_FD_184035 | JGI IMG/M metagenome (GOLD analysis project Ga0208245, IMG submission 184035) | Soil microbial communities from Rifle, Colorado - Rifle Oxygen_injection C1 (SPAdes) | ecosystem: Environmental > Terrestrial > Deep subsurface > Rock core/Sediment | place: Rifle, Colorado... | reverse complement strand
AGAAGTTCCAGAAGACACGAAGCCCCCGTTTCGGCGAATTTCTTCGAAGCACCGCCCGGCGCGGGAGGCGGACCCGAGGGAAGCGATTCCGACGGCCGCCCCTTCCATTCAGCCTGGAGTTCCAGTTTCGGAACCCCGGCGTGCAGAAAATCCAGCTCAAGACTTGCGACGAGCTTTTCGCCCGCCAGTACTTCAAACCTTCCGGTATCCGTGAATTCACCGAGATCACTCACCTCGACGGAACGACGTTCGGCCAGTTCGATGAAGGCTTTCACGTTCTCCTTCGGCACGGCGAGCGTCATCCGTTCCTGTGACTCACTGACCACGAGTTCATAGGGCTTCAAGCCCGGATACTTTGTCTTCGCGCGCGAAACATCGATTCGCGCGCCGCCCTGCTCGCCCGAAAGTCGCGCGAGTTCGCCGACCGAGGACGACAGGCCACCCGCGCCATTGTCCGTGATCGCCCGATAAAGTCCGAGATCGCGGGCCTCAAGCAGAAAATCCGCCATTCTTTTCTGAGTAATCGGATCGCCAAGCTGGACCGCGCTCGAGGGGGAAGCGTCGTCCAAAGCCAGCGACGAGAACGTCGCGCCATGAATCCCGTCTTTCCCGACCCGGCCCCCCACCATACAGACGCGATCGCCAGGGCGGATTTCTTTGGTCTCGCAGCGGCGGCCCGCGATCATGCGCGGCATGATGCCGCCCGTTCCGCAATACACCAGCGGTTTGCCGAGGTACCGCTGATCGAAAACCAACGCGCCGTTCACCGTCGGAATCCCGCTCTTATTGCCGCCATGCTCGACGCCTCTGCGGACGCCATCGAGAATGCGGCGCGGGTGAAACAACCGCTCCGGGAGCGATTCGGAATAATCAAGAGGAGCCACGCAAAATACGTCGGTATTGAAAATCGGCTTGGCGCCAAGCCCGCAACCCAGGATGTCCCGGTTCACCCCCACGATTCCGGTCAACGCCCCGCCGTAAGGATCGAGCGCCGAAGGACTGTTATGGGTTTCGACTTTGATGCAGATCGCGTTTTCGTCATCAAAAGCGACAATCCCGGCATTATCGTCGAAAACCGAAAGCAACCAGGGCTTTTTCAGTTCAGCCGTCGTCGCGACGATCGTGCTCTTGAAAAGACCGTTGATTTCAGAGGGAATCGGAACCGAACCCGCATTCCCGGCGGTTTCGGTATACCTGACCTTCGCGCCGAAGATCTTGTGTTTGCAGTGCTCCGACCAAGTCTGCGCGAAAATCTCGAGTTCGACGTCGGTGGGCGCTCCCAAACCGCTTTCTTTCCGCTTCCGGACCACCTCGGGCCTTTTGAAGTAATCGCGAATAGCCCTCATTTCCACGAGAGAGAGCGCGAGAAGCCTTTTCCGGCTCAGCAGTTCCAGGCCCGAATCGTCCAGCGCTTCGAGATCCATTTCCTCCACGGTCCCCGAACCCCTGATCAGAACTTTCGGCAAATCCCTTTTGATACGCTCCTGATGAAAGCGATCGCTCTTCCGGAGCTCTTCGCACGGAACGATCGTCCAGGTCTCGATGAGCTCGTTACAATAGACGTCTCTCGCCAAAGCGGCCAAAAGATCTTCATTCAGCTCCGGCCCTTCGAGAAGAAGAAGAGAACCGCTCGAGGCACGCCCTTCGGGCAGCTTGCGTTTGAGGACGATTTCGAAAGCTTCCAGCGCCGTTTTACCGATATTGTCGGTGACGCCCGGTCGATACCGCCGCTCGAGAGCCCAGAAAACGCCCGGTCGAATCGGCGCCGCCTCAAAGAGGTCCTGCATGCCGCCGTGCTTGCCGGCGGCGGATGGGATCAGATTCCCCGTAAAAAGCCACTGCAGCACGTGATCCCAGAACACGGACGTGATCGCCTGGATCAACTCCTCGCGCGGCGCGGGCAAATCGAGCCAGTAGACGTCCAATGATCTCGCCCAGCGGACCTTCTGGCGCAGGGACGGGTGGGCGAGCTCCACTTTTCTCAAAAACCCCTGAGCCGCGGGATCCGTAAATTGCGGGCGCATGGCGACTTCAATTCGGGCGAACACGGATACTCCTTTCTTTCTGGTCATTCTGGTCATTCTGGGCGGTCTCGGTCATCACATCAAATTTTTCGGGCAATACCCATTTCAATGTTTCGGGAAAGAGTTCATGTTCGATCGCGAGGCCGCGGGCTTCGACCTCGGCGCATGAGCGGCAATCGCCGATCGCGAACGCCTTCTGAGCGCAAATCGGGCCGGTATCACGGCCCTCGTCAACCAGGTGAACCGTCACGCCGGCAACTTTCGTCCCGTGGTGAAACGCCTGCGCGTAACCGCCCAGACCGGGAAAGGCCGGCAGGAGCGACGGATGGACGTTGACGATCCGGGAGTAACCGCGCCCGGAGCGGAACTCCTCGATCACCTTCGGACCGAGCAACCGCATGTATCCAGCCAGAACCAGAAATCGCGGCGAGAGTCTCCTCAGGACCGTGAGCAACGCCGCTTCCTGATGCGCCCCTCGAGCGGCCCTTTTTCCATCCCAGGCCCGGGGTACCGGGACCGCGATCGCCTCGATCCCGGCCGCCTTCGCTTTTTCCAGCACCGGGGCATCCGGCCGGTCTGAAATGACGGCGAGAATCCTGGCGTTGAGGTTTCCCCCGGAGACCGCTTCGTGAATGGCTGAAAAATTCGAACCACGTCCCGAGGCAAGGATCACGATTGGAATCGCGGGCGCAAGCGCACCGCTCGCGATATCGGTACGAAACTGCATCCCCGAAAAGCCGATCTGCCGGATTCGGTCATACGCCTGAGCGCGGGCCGCCGCGAGATCAGGACCCATCCCGAGCGCGCCGAAAACACGGCCCCCGGCCGTATGCAATTTCCCGTCATCAGCGCGACGGACACCGGCCCAGAAAACTTCCGGGGCTGCCGGAGCTGCCGGAGCTGAAAGACGCGTGCCCGCGGTATGGATCTCCTGACCCTTTTCGACCGCTTCGGGGTAACCGCGCGCGGCTCCAACAACGAAAACCGCGGCATCAGGTGAAAACGAGATCCTATCCGGAAGGCGGGCTAGTTCTCCCCTCGCCGAGGCTTCGCACCAGGAAAACAAATCATCCGTCATGCGCGGCAAAATGACTTGGGTTTCGGGATCTCCGAAACGGGCGTTAAACTCGAGAACCCGGAATTCCCCGGCATTCGCGTCAAACATCAGCCCGGCGTAAAGAACCCCGCGGAAAGGCGCACCTCTCCGTTTCAGCTCACGGAGGCATGGAATGAAAACCTCCGCGCGAACTCTCTCTCCCAGTCCGGGCGGGAGATCGGGAACCGGGCTGAAAGCGCCCATGCCGCCGGTATTCGGGCCTTGATCACCGTCCTTGAGCCGCTTGTGGTCACGAGCGGGGTCGAGGAGTACCGCGCGATTTCCGTCACAAAATGCCATCCAGGAAATTTCCTGCCCTGAAAGCCGCTCTTCGATCAGGAGAGGCGGCCGGCATCCCGAATCGGCAAGGTCCTGAACGGCGGCAAAAGCTTCATCCAAACTGCCGCAAACCCGGACACCCTTCCCGAACGCCAGTCCGTCCGCCTTGATCACCCATCCCCGTTCCCCTGATCCGGCTGCCCAGGGCAGCGTTCGCAGCAGTGCCCGTGCTTCGTCCAGCGACTGAACGACAAAATGCTTCGCGGTCGGAATGCCCGCCGCGTTCATGACTTCTTTCGCGAAACTTTTGCTCGACTCAATCCGGGCCGCGGCGGCACTCGGTCCGAAAGTCACAATTCCGGCTTCCTCGAAAACGTCAACGATCCCTTCGGCGAGGGGGTTATCCGGTCCGATGACGGCCAGGTCGATCCGGGCCTCGCGCGCGCGCTTCGCTAATTCGCGAAAAGCACCGAGCGGCCATTTTTCCCACTCCGCGGGCCAGGCCTCGCCAGCGCCGGGAGAGGTCGCGACCACGACCTTCGAAACGCTCGCGGACTGCGCGAGCTTCCACGCGAGCGCGTGCTCGCGGCCGCCTGAACCTACGACCAGAACCTTCTTGCCGGAATTTTGAGTCGACCTCGTCATGTTTGCGGCGTTCCGAAATCCTCGAGATATTGAATGCTCGCGATCACACGCTCCAGAGTCCACGCGTCCGCGAACCAGGTTTTCCCGGTCAAATGGTTCGCCAACGCCTGGTAAAGCTGGCTCCCGAGTTCCAGATACGAGCCCGGCAGCTTCGGCGGGACTTCGGGGACCCAGCGTTTCCAGTCAGCGGTCCCGGTCGCGCTCGCTTTTTCCTTGGCCTTCTCGACCGAGTGATACCAAGGGGTACTCCGGTAATGAATGCGCAAAAACTCTTTTGAAAGCTGAGTCGTGTCGCTTTTGCGCGGCTCCTTAACGCCCGAAGCGGCGGTGGCCTTGGCGGCCGCGATGCGCGACAGCGGCCTGAACAGAATACGGAGCTCATCGGGTCCGATCGCGTCGACGAGAAAGCATTCCCCGGTTTCAGAGAGCGCCCACTCGAGCTTCCCGTCGGCAAGCTCGAGTCCCGAGGCCGCGCAAAGCCAGCGCAGAATGCCCGCGACCCAAGCCGTCCTGAGAAACATTTCCTGCAGCTGGGCCGCTGAAAGTCCGGACATCGCGAGCGCCTCCGCGAGCGAAACCGGCCGGTCCGCGCTCTCAAGCTTCGTGAAAAGTTCGATCACCGGAAAATCCCACCGCTGCCCGGGTTCGACCTTCGCTTCGGGAAAACCGATCGAGGCGAGATAGCTCGAATCGCGAGCCCGCTCGATGAGCGAGCTCCCTTCGGGACAGCTGAACCGAAAGACGACTTCAAGGGGAATCAAGCGCGGAAGGGGTGCGTTTCTCGTCGGGTAGTAATCCGGAAGCGTCCGCCCGAGCACCGTCGCGAGTACCGGCTTCACGACTGAAACCTGCTTCACGAGAAGATGGTGAGGCGCGGTTTTCATTTCGGACAGTGGATGCGGCTGAACCGGCTTTCCCTCGACCGCGTCCTCTTCGGTAACTACGCCGAGATAATGCGTCCGGAGCCCGTTCTGCTGAAGCGTTTCCCCCAATTCATTGAACACCGACCCGAAGCGGCTCGCCTTACGCAACGCCAAAGCCTCCGGGCTCCGTGAGAAATTCTTCCAGCTTTCCGGCTTCTCGAGCGTCTCGAACCAGTGGGCGGCGAGAACCGTCAGCGCCTGCCCCTTGTTCTTCAGCTGATCCGGCATTCTCCCCCAATCGAAAACGGAAAAGGAGTCCGTATATCTGAAAATCGCGGCCGGAACGGCTCCGAACTGAACCGGGCCGAGGACATCTTTGACTGATCCCCGATATAAGGTGGAATACGAGTGGTGAATCACGTTTTCTCCTTACAACAATGTTGGTCGTCCGGGCGGTCGGCTTTGCGCCGATTCGAGAATTCCAGGCCCGCTGCCGAAATATCCGTGGGATAGTTGCCGTCGAGACAGGCCATGCACGGCCGGAAGCCACGGACCTCACCCTGCCTGATCGAATCTTCGAGTCCTTCGAGTTCCTGGTAAATCACGGCGTCGGCGCCGAGCTCCCGTTCAATTTCTTGCAGATCCCTGCCGGAAGCGATCAGTTCCGCTCCGACCGGAAAGTCGATGCCGTAATAACAGGGATGCTGGATGGGCGGACACGTCGATATGAAATAGACTTTTGCCGCGCCGGCAGCCCGCATGAGTTCTATGATTTTTCGCGAAGTCGTCCCGCGAACGATCGAATCATCCAGGAGAATGACCTTTTTGCCGGCGATCTCGGACCGCACCGGCGACAGCTTCAGGTTAACCGCCTTTTGTCTTTTGTCCTGGGAATCGAGAATGAAAGTCCTTTTGATATATCGATTTTTGATCAGGACTTCCCGATAAGGGATGTTCAGTTCTTCCGAAAGCGCGATCGCCGCGATCCGGGAGGTTTCCGGAACCGGTACGATGATATCGGCTTCGATCCCTTTTTCGCGGATCCTGTCCTTGAGAAGCCGCGCGAGGTTCTTGCCGAGCTGGATACGCGCGCCGTAAACGGGCACCCCGTCCATGACGGATTCGGGCGAGGCGAAATACACCCATTCGAACATGCACGGTCGAAACGGCTGCGCCGGGTGCGCGATCTTCCTGGATTGGACCTTCCCTTTCATGTCGATGAACACGACCTCACCCGGCTCGATATTGCGGACGATTTCATAACCAAGAAAGGAGAGCGCGACGCTTTCAGAAGCGATCATGTGTTGTTCGGAACCCTGATCGGAACGCTTGCCCCAGATCAGGGGACGAATGCCGTTCGGGTCCCGGAACGCCACCAAGCCCTGGTCGGCGATCGCTGTAATGATGCTGTAACTCCCGTTCACGCTTGAGAACACGTGTCCGACCGCCTCGCAAATATCATCGAACTGAACGAGTGATTCAGCGGCATTGACGTTCGAAGTCTTGTTCGAAGCTTTCGCCAGGCCGTCCGCGAAAAGATTCAGCACGACCTCGCTGTCCGACCGGGTCAGGAGATGCCGCCTGCTCTTCGTTTTGAGATCCGCGCGAAGATCACCGCAGTTGACGATATTGCCGTTGTGAACCAGGCCCAAGCCAAACGGATAGCTCAGCAGGAAGGGCTGAACATCGATGACATCACCTCTGCCAATGGTGCTGTACCGGGTGTGCGCGATGGCCAGCGACCCGGTGAGGGTCTCCATGTTTTCTCGCGTAAAAACGGATTCCACGAGCCCGATATTTTTAACACGATGAAAGCCGTCCGCATCGTAGGTCAGAATTCCAGCGGCGTCCTGCCCGCGATGCTGCAACGTCGTCAGGCCAAGGAAAGCCTCACGCGCAGCGTCATGCGCTCCAATCAGTCCAACAATGCCACACATAGATGGCTGCGGGTATACCATACGGCGCGGAGTTGCTCCCAGTCATAAATAGTTGATAAGTGTCACAATATCTAAACCTCGGGTTGACGCATTGCTCCTCGCCGTAAGCGCCAATTAACGCACACCTACCAGCAACGTTGAAAGTTCCTGCTCGACCCAGTAGAATCGAAGGAGGCCATGGGTATGGCCAACTGACCTGCAGCTAATTCTTCATGGAGGGTAATAAATGAGTTCCAACGGGAGTCCAGTGACCGGAGTCATTGATGAGAATTTGGTAATCATTGATTTTGGCAAGTACGAAGGAAAAACCGTTGAGCAAATCGCCGAACTCGACCCCGTTTTCTATGACCGATTGGCCTCCGAAAAGGAGAACGGTATCTTCGCCATTCGAAGACACCGGGACAAGACCTTCCGCCTTTACATCAATCCGCTCTCGATGATGGATCACTGAGCCCGCCGCAACGAATTGCAATTCTCACCCTGAAACTTTGATGGTATAGCTGACCGGAAATTCCAAGAATTTCTCAAGTTTGAGGGGAACCGTTTGTGATTTCCAAACTCCGTTATGCAGCTTTTGCGGTTCTTTGCGCGATTGTGAGCATCACTCCGCCGAACGCGCTGGCGTTGATCTCCTCCGAAGCGACGTTTTCAAGCGGCCTTTTTCGCAATAGCGCTGACGATCTTGAGGTTCCGATATTCTTCTATTGGAATCTTGATTACACCGGCCCGAGTGGCGTTCAGACCTATTTTGATGTGGGCGCCAACAATAATCTCATCCCGAACAGCTGGGGATTCTACGTTTACCAGGGTTTCGTAACGATTCCCCTGTGGGAAGGATTCGAAACCGCGCCCTACCGCAAATCCCGCCTGCAAGCCGGCCGGCAGCTCCTGACGGAAGGTTTCGAGCTTTCACTTCTCGACGGCGTTCAAGCACCTTTCTACTGGTCGGATAAAGGCGGCGGCACCCTTCTCGCCGGCGCCCTGTCGACGCTTCAGGAAAAACAGGTCGACTTCAGCTCGGAAATCTATGGTGGCTCCCTTCACCAGGATTGGCTCGGCGCGACCTGGAAAACCGGATTCCTGCACAAACGTCATACGTATCCCGCTCTTCCCACGGCGAGACGGAATCTCGGGCATGGCTCGGTGTTCTGGTCTTTCGAGAAGATTCCCCTGACGCCCATGCTTCACACGAAAGCCCAGTTCGACCTCGACGGTAAGAGCTACGATCAAGGGCTTGCCGAAGCGACTTTTTATCCGGCCAGCACCCTCTCTTTCGGGGCCATGTACTCGAAGCGGCAACCGAGCCCGTTTGACCCGAAGGAGTCCTTCCTTATATACCGGCTTTTCGCGCTCAGCCCGGAACTCACAACGAGTGCTTTCGCTACCTGGGCTCCGGAGCAGGATCTCCGATTCCAGCTCGCCGCCCGCAAAACGTCTTTCGGTTCTCCGGCGGGACAGGAAAACGGCTTCGAGCAGGAACTTTCGGCTACCTGGTTTCATGCACGCTCCACCTGGACTCCTTCGCTCGTGCACCTTCGGTCCTATGGCGGTGAGTTCTGGCAGCCGGCCCTCGCGTTCCGAAAGGACCTGAGCGATGTCGCCGATCTCAGATTTGAAGTCGCGGCCGCGCACATTGATAAAATCAACGGAATAAAGAATTGGGCGTACCACACGCGAGGCGGCGTGAATTATCGTTTTCAGCCCCGCCTACAAACCCTTGCCCTGGCTGAACTCGAACGCAATCACCTTTATAGTTTCGATTTCAGATTCATTATGTTCCTTTCATACCTGCTCTTTTAATTATGATGAAATTTGCTAACCACAAAATCGCAGTCATACGGATCTCAACAGCTGTCTTGGCCTTCGCGCTCCTTTGCCCGATGCTCGGCTCGGAAGCACCTGCCGATACCGTGCGCCGCCCGGGCCTCGTGAAGCCGGTCAAACAACTCTTCTCGCACGCGAGCCACACGGTTCACTTCGACAAAATGGGGATTTCCTGCACCGATTGTCACAGCTTCGCGATCCAGAGCAAGATCAAGGGACCCATGGGACGGCCCGTGAAAGAGAAACTCCTGAAGCCGCAGCCCGGCACCTGCCATGAGTGCCACCTGGGCAAGATCAAGGTGAACGCTCAGCTCCGGAGTCAATGTCTGCTCTGCCATTCCGATCTCGGAGCTATCAAGCCCGACGACCATTATCATGCCTGGCGGCTCCGTCACGGAAAGCTGTCACAAGCCGATCAGGACGGCTGTAAGCGCTGTCACGCGCCTCAGGACTGCACGGGCTGTCACGTGAAGCAAAACACGTTGAACCCCCTGGTGCATCGGCCGAATTTCCGTTTCAGTCATTCGATTCAGGCCCGCTCAAACCCGCAATCCTGCGTTTTCTGTCACAAGTCGGCCGGATTCTGCATGGACTGTCATGCCGGGCTGAAGGGAGTCAGGGGGACCAGACGATGATTCGGGCAGTTCTTCTATTCACTTTGTTCTGGCTTGCCGGTTGTTCGATCGATCGGCAATACGAGCGCTATCCGAATCTGACGAAATTGGAGGATATCACGCTCACTGAAGACAATCATCCGCACGGTTACGGGCGCTCCGATTGTTTTTCCTGCCATGTCAGCGTCAACATTCACCGGGTGGATTATGTCCAGTCAGGCTTGCTCAATACGGCGCAGCGTTTAACCGAAACGTACGGGATCGACAGCTGCCGCGGATGTCACCAATCCAACGGAGTCGCCCCATGAAAACAAGGACGGTCATGGTTGTCTTCGTCGCGCTCGCGTTGAACTCAATGCCATCAGTTTTGGCCGCGCCGGCTCTGCAGGCAAAGACTCCCGAACTCAAGCGTCTCGATCCCCACGGCTCGCCCGAGCTGAAGCTCAAGGAAGTCTCGATTGAAAAAGAGACGCAATGCAAAGTCTGTCACTTCATGAAAGGCTCGAAGCTTCAGACGAAGCCCGAACCTGAAAACATCTGCGCATCGTGCCACGGCAGATTGCCGCATAGCGGCCTCGTCGAGCACACCGGCGAAGAGCCGGGCGGCGGCGCGGGCTTGAATTGCCTGTCCTGCCACAGGGCTCATCGCGCCACGATGGAAGGCCCCCCAAAAAGAGCCCCGGCCCCGTCGAGCCTCTTGAAATCGAAGCGAAACAGCCCTAACCTGCCGAGCGGCCTGATCGAACACCGAAACACCGGGGGCTCGTCGGCGATGATCGACCATCCCTGTTCCGAATGTCACAGTTTTTGAAACCCTCGCACCTGCACTTTTTTTCGCTCCTTCTTTCTTTTGCCGGTGCCGGTGCCGGATCTTCTTTTTCGATCGCGAGTGCCGCCGAACTCATCCCCGCGAAACTGAAATTCGCGACTTCGATCGCCGCGCCCTCTGTTTTGACGACCTGTGAAGGAAATCTGTGGGTTTACGGTATTGGCGACCGCGCGCTTTATCAGCTGAATCTCGAAACCGGCGAAGTGATTCGCCAAAGCTCGTTTTCGAAGTCCGGCTCGCTGGTCACCGCCTTGGGCTGCGGCGCGAAGGCCCTGCTGATCGCATCCCAGGAACGCGGGGCTCCGGGCAGCCCTCGTTCCTATTCGCTCGAACAGGTTCCGCTCGCTGGCAACCCCGTCAAACTCGGCGCCCGCAAGCGCTTGAACATTCCAGGTACCGGGCTTATTCGCGATATTTCCTGCGGGGCTACCGGCTGTATTCTGATACGTGACGGTGTTCATCAAAGTTCGAATCTGAAAACTTGGAAAAAACTCAACCTTCCCGCCTCGAAGGACATCGTCGGCACGGAACCCGGAATGCCGGGACTCACGGAAAATCCGTTCGCCGGATGGCATGATCGTTTCATTATCGCGAACGGCCGTTATTTTCGGGCTGTTCAGGAGGAAACCGGCGGGCTCTGGCTGCTGGACCCGAACCGGAGTTCGATCGTTTCGTTTGAAGAACCGCTTCCGGGGAAAAGCACTCGCTGGGGAAGATGGGGAGTCTGGGAAGGACGTCTCATGTCTCCCAAGGGTTTCGCGCTGATCGGAAAAGATTATGTTGCCGTTTCGGACACGGCCTTGAAACTCGTTTTCATCTTCGCCCGAAACGGCAAGTTCATTGGAAGTCTCGGCGCGGACGCGAAAGGCGCGCGCTTCGGCTACCCCCTCTCGCTTGCCGCTTCGGCAAACAGACTTTATGTCGCCGACCTCGCGCTGAACAAGCTGCTCGGTTTCGAAATCGACCCGGGACAAAAACCGGAGCCGCAGGATACGAAGTCTTTCGACGAAATTCTGCGCAAAAACCTGTTCCGCGATCCGGAAGTCCTGAAGGATCGGGTCAGGACCCGTTGCATGAACTGCCACGACGGCGTCGAAATCAACAGCCTCGACAAATCGATGTACCAGGGCAAGCATCATCCGGTGAATATCGAATCTCGCGCGACGAAGATCGATCTTCCGCTCGAAAACGGAAAAACCGTCATTTGCGCGACCTGCCACGACGCCCACCACGGCAACCGCGCGACGGACAGCGGCCGAAAGAACCTTTTCATGCTGCGGAAACCCGTCGACAAACTTTGCATCACCTGTCACGCCGGCCGGGATGTCCCGTCGACGAATCACATCAACCCGGATCCGGCGGAATCCTGTTCGAGCTGCCATGCGATGCATGTTGCCGAAGATTACCTGCTCAAACAGGCGCTGCCGGCGCTCTGCCTCGATTGCCACGGCAGGGACAAAGTTCCATCGAGCCATCCATTTTCAGCCGGAATGGTGACCTGCACCTCCTGTCACTCCCTGCACGACAGCCTGCCGAAGCATTCCTTCGCCACCCACTCATTAGAAAAACCAGGGCAAAAAACAACCTGCCTCGCCTGCCATGAGGACAAAAAACCGCTCATCGGCAAAAACGTGCACCTGGGTGCCGAGTCCCAATCGCCGCATAAATGGCCGCCCAATGAAGCCATGTGCCTGGACTGCCATAACCCGCATAAAAAGGCCGTTCCGGTTCGCGATCTCTGTGCCGGATGTCACGGCCAGATGGCAGGCTCGCATACGGCGACGATCCCCCTCGAGAACACTCCCCAAGGAAAAGGCATTCAGCTCGAAAAGGGAAAGGTTTCCTGCATGACTTGCCACGAGCCGCACGGGTCTCCTCCTCCGACGGCTCAAGGTCGGCAGTTCTTCCGGGAAAAAGCGAAGCTCATGGAATTCTGCGCGACCTGCCATGGCGAGGACGCGCCTGAACTTTATCAGACTTTCCATAAGAGGCCGAAATGACGGCAACACCGGAGAACTTCTTGAATAATCGCAAGTGGCGCATTTTTCTGAGAATCGTCGCCGTGCTCGTCGGAATCGCGATCGGATCATTTCTCGTCTTTCAGATCCTGTTCCTCTACCGGGTTCTTCCGCACGGAGGGATTTGGTGAAAAACCTTTTCTCCCTCCTCCGCACTTTCGCGCTCATCTTCGCGCCGTGGCTTCTGCTCGGGGCCCTGATCGGCTCGATTCCGGGATACAAACTTTATGAGCACGTTTGGAAGAACGACAAATTCTGCACCTCTTGCCATGTTCATGATTACGCTTCGATCGGCTGGAAGAGCAGCATTCACGGCGAGCTCACGACATGCCATGACTGTCATCATCAGGCACTGATCGATTACGCGCGCGAAGGGCTGGCCCTGATGAGCGGGGACCCGAAGTTCCCCCGCGACCTGCATCACACGCCTTACGTTCCGAGGCGTATCTGCGAAGCATGTCATCTGACGGATGGTGATCGCTCGAGCCTGACCGGCCCTCTCTCGTCGGACGAAGTGGACAAACTCCCGAAAGTCGACCGGCTGTATCTCCACAATATCCATCTCAACAAACAAACCCGGGTCCCTCTCGTCAGCACGATTCCGCTCGGACAGATGAACGAGGAGATGAAAACATTCGGAGTCTTCAACGGAGAACCGGCTCCGAAACTTCGCGAGCGACGTGAGATCATCTGTACCGATTGCCACGGGGGTCCCGCCAACCGCGCGCACGATGTTTCGGTCGCTGATCGCTCCTGCGTACGATGTCACGCAAACACGCACCGCACTCAGTTCGTGCAGCAGTACGGCTGCCGCAATTGCCATTATCAGGACTTCCTGACCCCGCTCGGGGCAATGCCAAGCGCGGCGAAAATCCAGGATTAGTCGGATAGCCGGGGTGATGATTCCCGGGTTCGTTTGAGCAAGTGCCTCGGGATATCCTCAAGCCCACTCACTACTTCGATGGCGCCCAGTCGAATCGCTTCCCGTGGCATTCCGAATACAACGCAGCTCGCTTCATCTTGCGCAATAGTGTGCGCCCCCGCGATTCGCATCTTCAACAAACCTCGAGCGCCGTCGTTGCCCATACCGGTCAGGATAACTCCAATTGCATTTTTTCCGACATGTGTTGCGACGGAGTCAAAGAGGTAATCCACCGACGGTCGATGACGATTTACGGGCGGCGAATCATTGAGTTCGATGCGAAGATTGATACCTCTGCGCACAATCTTCATCTGCCGTCCGCCAGGAGCGATCAGTACGCGACCTGGCTGGACTAGATCGCCATGTTCGGCTTCTTTGACTTCGAACGGACACAATTCATTCAATCTGGCTGCAAAAGCTTTGGAAAATACGGCTGGAATATGCTGAACAGCAACAATAGGGGGAATGTCTTCAGGTAATCCTAGCAAAACATCTTTTAACGCCTCGGTTCCTCCGGTGGAGGAGCCAATCGCGATCAATGCGGATTTCCCGAAACCGACGCCGGCGGCTATCGGAAGCCGTGCCTCTCCAGCCCTCCTCGGCGGCACTCTGATTCGAGCTTCAGCTGCCGAGCGGACTTTCTCTCGTATCACCGGGCCCACCACCGCGACCTCGGATGAAGTCGGCTTTTGGATATAGTCAACAGCGCCGAGTTCGAGGGCCCGAATCACCAAGCCGCTCTCCCTGATATTCAGCGAAGTGATCATGACGACGGGCAATGGCCGGCGGGGGAGCAGGTTTTCTAGAAAAGCGACTCCGTCCATTCCAGGTAATTGGACGTCGAGTGTCATGACATCCGGATCAAACCTGGAAATCATGGCTTCCGCTTCTTTCACGTCAGAAGCCGTCGCAACCACCTCAAGCAACGGATCCTGTTTTAAGATTCCGGAAAGGAGAGTCCGCATTGTCTTTGAATCGTCCACAACCAGCACCCGCTTTCGTCGGGCATGCCGGCCCTCGGAACGGCTCGATAGAGCTTCTCGTTGCGTCCGCCCTGAGACATTTGGCTCACGACTCTGTCCGTTCACGGGGGCTACCCGCAATCTCCCGGTTGCCGTGTGGAAATGCACTTTTCGGCCGCCGGAACCACCGACGTCGCGGGCGGTAATCACGATTCCGTATTCGTCAAGAATTCGTTCCGCGATCGATATATTCAGGGCGCCGATTTCAGAGGCTTGTTCGAGCGCTTCAATGACGGACGCCCCTCCTACGAGTTTCGCCCGTATCGCCGAACACGACCCCTTCGTCATTTTGCGGAGTTCTCCAATCAGGACGGGAATGGAGGCGTCGCCATAGTTCATTTTTTCGCGCAACTCCCGCCCATACCGGCCGCCCCCGTCACGCGCATACTCTGCTGAAGGCAGGGCGAAGTGGTTCATTCCTCCAACCGCCTTCTCAGGACAATACAGACATACCGAAACACAGGATCCCAAAACCGTGCTAATGATTAGCGGCTCTTCAGTCACGATCAGTTCAGCGACGCTCAAATGGATCAGTGGCGCCGGACTCAAAACATACCGCCTTTCGTATAAATCGAAGGCCGAAGATACCGCCATTTCGAGGCCCCTTGAAGCGATTCCGAGTGACCAATCAGAAGAACGGCATCCCTTGCCGCGGCCCGAAAAAGAGAGGCGACGACCTTCGCGATTACTTCTTTGGAAAAATAGATAAAGACATTGCGGCAAAAAACGATGTCAAACTCTCCGCTCCAGGGCGCCGGAGTCTCGGTAAGGTTAAAATGATGAAATGTAACCGTTTGTTTGAACGAAGGCCTCACCTTAATGAGATGGGAAATCTCCCCGGTTCCGGTTGCGAAAGCCTGCGAATGATACTCAACCGGGATTTGGTTCAGTGCGGATTTGAGATAGATCCCTTTGACCGCCCGTTTGAGCACCTCGGTATCAATGTCGGTCGCCACGATCTCGTAGGAACCGATTTCTCGTCTGCGCTTGGCCCGTTCCAGGACCATCGAGAGAGTGTAAGCCTCCTCGCCCGTTGAACAGGCAGCCGACCATACCTTCAGATGGTCAGTTCGGGTCAAACGCCTCCATCGCGGCACAAATTCGCTCAACAAAAAATCGAAATGAGAAGGCTCCCTGAACCAATCCGTCTTGTTCGTAGTCAAACTGTTCGTGAACTCCTGCCATTCCGGGTGCCCGGGAGGAAGGCGCTGGAGAAGCGAGCGGTAGGCGGAAAAATCCTCCAATCCGAGTACCTGCAAGCGTGACCGCAAGCGGGATTGAACCAGCTGTCTTTTGGAATCCGAAAGAGAGATTCCAGAAAGTGACCAGATGGCCGAGCGCAAGAATTGGAAGTCCGCGTACTTCATTTCTTCCATTTCACTTTCGCCGAGCAAGCTGCGCTCGGCAGAACATCTGGTCACCATTCGCGACACCCTTTCTATCAGACGTCCTTGAACCGCGGATCATCTTCGGAAGTGGTATCAACACCGTTCCCGCTGCTGTAATCACCACCAACGGCTTTCTTCAAGGGTTCCGGCAGCTTCGACTGATTCGAATGCGCCCCCGAACCGGCTGAGTTCTTGCGGCTATTCGCGTTTTTGATGTGCAGCACCTTGGCATGCGTCTTCGCGACTGCCGGCCCGCTAACACGCGCACCATGATCGGAGGCCACGGCAGCCGTGTTCTGTTGCTGCTGATTCTCATCTCCTCCCTTGATTGTCTGTATAAGTACCTGAACGACACCCTTGAGCGAAACGGCTTGCGCGGACAATTCCTCGGCGGCGCTCGCGGATTCCTCGGACGTGGCGGCGTTCTCCTGGGTGACCTGATCGAGCTGAGTCATCGCCCGTGTCACTTCCTCTATTCCCTTCGCCTGTTCCTGACTGGCATTGGCGATTTCGCTCGCCATTCGATTGAGCGTCGTCACGCCCTCAACAATATCCTCGAGCACCGTTCCGCACTGCTGAGCTACCTCGGTCCCGACCTTCACCTTCTCATTGGCGGTCGTCACAAGCCCATTCACTTTTTGAACGCTAGTGGCGAGCATGTCCGAAATTTCGCGTGCCGCATTTCCGCTTAATTGCGCGAGCTTCCCGACTTCTTCAGCAACAACGGCGAAACCTTTCCCGTGAGCCCCAGCCCTGGCCGCTTCGACGGAAGCGTTGAAGGAAAGAAGCTGCGTCTTGAAGACAATGTCGTTGATGACCTTGGTCTTATTCTCGATTTCCGCGATCACCTTGACTATTTCCGAGATCTGATTGTTGCTTTCATTGATCTCGCCGATCGCCTTCAGCATTTCTCCGACAACTTCCTTGCCCTTGCTCGCGCTCTGTTGGCTGGAACAGGAAATTTCAGCCGCTTTGGCGGCATTGTCGGAATTCTTTTTTATCATTGAATTCATTTCTTCCACCGACGAAGAAGTCTCTTCGAGAGACGATGCCTGCTCGGTCGCGGCTTGCGAAAGCTGCTCTGAAGAAGCCGCGATCTGCTGGGCAGCGCTGGTCACCTGATTAGCATTGTCCCTGAGACTCGAGATGACCTGATCTATCGCCTTCCCAACGGCTCGCATGATAAAGAATGCGCTCAAAAGTCCGGCCAAAATAGACAAAATGCTGACCGCGAGGACCATGTTCCGGGCGCGCGTGTATTCCACGTCCGTTCTGGCCGCTTCGTCCTGCAGCGCCTTTTCGTTTCGTTCGACTATTCCGCTCAGGACGCTGTCGAACGTTTCCATCAACTCCCTGGCTCTTCCTCGGGCAAGCGCGGTCGCCTCCTTGCTTTTCCCGGCGAAAGACAAACGGCGGAGCTCCTCATCAACGGATCGCCATTGAGCAATGACTCTCGCCAGCTCGTCGGCATTCTTCTTTCCCTCATCATTGGCAAGCTGCTTGTAATCGGCGATGGTCTGTTCAACACGCTTCGCGATCCCGTCCAACTTCCCGGCGATTTTCTGCATGCCTTCCTGTGTATCTTCCAGGATCAATACCTTTTCCTGATTTTTCAGCTCGTTTTTATCAGCGTCCATGTTTTTAGCCAGAAGCACCCGCTTCGCGACGACACCGACGATCTGATTGAGCGAATCGTTGATGCCGCTCATCTTATTCAAACCCACATAGGAAATCGCGACAGCCGCGCTCGCGAGAATTCCCAGGACAAAGAACACCTTCGTATTTAAACTTCGATTCTTCATTTGAATTATTCCTTTCATTAGTTCAGGCAGCTTGAACTTGTGTTTTTATTGTTTGAAAATCTTCCGCATTCAACGTCCGCTCGACATCGAGCAGCAGAACGAGATCCTGGTCCGAGCGAATGACCCCAAGCAGGTAGTCGCTTTTGACCAGACTCTCGACATCTGGACGTGGTTTGATTTCTGAGCGCTCCGCGGCCAAGACACAATTGATCGAGTCCACGATGACGCCGAGGCAAAGCGGCGACAGGTCCAAAATAATAATTGCCGATAATGAACCGACCTCGGCTTTGGACATTTTCAGTTTCAGCCGCAGGTCAATGACCGAAATCACCTGTCCTCTGAGGTTCATGATTCCTTTGAAATGGTTCGGAGCATACGGAATCGGCGTAATCCTTGTAAGCTCGATGACTTCTTTCACCTTCAGGAGAGGGATTCCGTATTTTTCGCCGTTCAGCGAAAACGCCAGAAATCTCTCCGCCTCGTTCGTGACCCTCTCCTGATTTGACTCAGCAGAGGGCGCGGTCGTTTCGTTCATACTGCCTCCCTTTGTTTGTTGCGTTGTTCACACTTCTGACTTTCGGCACGGCGTCGAAGCAGGTCTTGGACATCCAAGATCAAAACAGCCTCACCGTCCGCCAAAATGGCTGCTCCCATGAGTCCCGCGAGCCAATGGACCTCATGGCCCAATCGCTTGATCACAACCTGCTGCTGCCCGACTATTTGATCGACAAGCATGCAATGTGGAGAGTTCAATTCATCGTGAACGATGATACCCACGGATCGCATGGGCGGCCGTTGCCGGTTCGCGTGACCGAGCATGATTTCCAACCCGCAAACCGGGATGTTTTCGTTTCTTAACCTCAGGACTTGCCCCGTTTCGCCGATCTTGGAGATCTGTCCCGTTTCAATCTGAACGGTTTCGCTTACCTGAACGAGAGGAAGAACATAACGTTCCGTGCCGAGTTTCACGACGATTCCGTCGATGATCGCGAGGGTGAGCGGCAATGTGATTCGGAACGTGGTTCCCAGTCCCAAGGTCGTTTCAATAGCCACATCTCCCTGGAGCGCGGCGATGTTCGTCTTGACGACATCCATCCCGACACCGCGGCCAGAGGTGCTGGTAACCTCTTCCTTGGTCGAAAACCCCGGAGCAAAAATCAGCTGATAGGCCTGCTCGTCCGTAGGACGATCCTCGTCGCTCAACAGTCGCTTTTCCCTGGCTTTCGCGATCAGCCTTCGAGGGTCAAGGCCCTTGCCGTCGTCCCTGACTTCAATCACAACCCGGCCTCCCGAGTGGTACGCGCCCAGGAAAACGTGACCCTGGCGCGACTTACCGCTTCGAATTCTCTCTTCAGTTGGCTCAAGCCCGTGATCGACCGCATTTCGAAGCAGATGAACGAGCGGGTCGCTTAGCTGCTCGACAACGTTTTTGTCAAGTTCGATGTCTTCTCCCGAAACTTCGAACTCGACTTCCTTCAATACGGCTTGGGAGGTATCACGAACGATTCGCCGCATTTTTTGAAACGTCTGGGAAAGCGGGACCAATCGCAAGGCCATCGTTATTTCCTGGACCTCGCGAATAATTTTATCCATCTGGCTAACGGTTTCGAATTGGACCGCCGATTGAAGAAGATGCCGCGTCTGAGAGAGTCCCGTCTGGAGAATCACTAATTCACCAACATTGTTCATGAGCCTGTCGATTCGTTCCAAACCAACTCGAATGGAGTCATCGCGTTCTGGCTCCTTCGATTTCGAGACGGTCCATCTTGACTTCTGAACGTCGGCAACTCGCCTTTCACCCTCGAGGAATTGCTCCTCATCAAGAACCGGGTGAACAAAACCGCACGGTCCCGCTTGAGGAGCATCCGGAGGGCCGGATTTGAGCTTTTCGCAAATTTTGCAGTTAATTATACTTTCAAGTCGCAGTGACAGCTCCTCGTTGGTGACTTTCGCGAAAAGGTTCTGGCGCAACAAAGCGACCGCCCCGTTCAGAAAATCGCCGCACTCCAGGAGCAAGCTGATGAGCTTTTGATGCGAACTGCATTCCCCGTTCTTCAGACGAAGAAGAACGGACTCCAGTTTGTGCGTGAATTTCGAAAGGCCATCAAATCCGACCGCCCCGGCTGAGCCTTTCAGATTGTGGGCAAGCCTGAGCATATGATCGAAAACAGCGGGACCCCGGTCAGCTTTCTCGAGATCCAAAAAACAACGTTCGGCGCCTTCGAGCAGCTCCTTCGCCTCGTCGAGAAAACAATTGCATAATTCAGGATCAAGATCCGCCATTCCGCTCACTCCGTTTTGATCGCCTGAGGACGTGTCGGAGCGGCGACTCCCATCGCTTAGCGAAATCCCAAAGGGTTGACAGAATCCCACGGCCGGGACTGTTCACTTCAGGGTTTATGGAAACAGATTTTTAGGTGAGGTTGCGAGCGTACTTGCTCGATGGATCCGCCGTAAGGCTTAACCCAGTGCCGCAGAGTCTCAAGACTCGCGATATTCGTTTTCACTTCAGAGGAAGCCTCACCCTTGACTTCCACGATGTTTTGATGAGCATCATCGCGAAGCGAGACGTGGATGCTTTTCGGATTATTATTCCTTATCTCGCGAAGAACTGAATGAATAGCGCCGAAAATGGCCGCGGAAATCCTCTCCCCACCGCAATCGTATGTTCCTGCCCCGCCGTCTGCTTCAAAATGATAGGTCATCCCATCCTCGGAATGCGCGAAACGGTAGAACTCGACCACGCTTTCAGTCAAACACCTGGCCGATAGTGAATTCGAACCCTTGTTCTCGTTGGGATAATAATGAGAAACGTCTTCGGAAAGAACGAATATGGCTCGGTCGTGAAGCGATACCAAGGCATTCCAATTGATCCATTTCATTCCGCCATCCTTGCAGAGGATTCGGTGTTCAAGATCTTTAATTACTTTCCTCTCCTGGATGTGTTTGGTGAGTTGTACATGTAATCGCAATCTATCCTCAAAATGAACGAACTCCATGAGTGGTCTCGCGAGTCTTTCTTCGACTGCCCATCCGCAATGCGACTTCAAAGAAGGAGTCAGGCTTTTGATGTAGCCGTCGAAACCGACCACATAGAACGTTGTACGAGACGAAAGGACATTCATTTCAAAAACACTGCTGTTTCGGGAATTTAGTTCGGAAGCATTCGTTTTGCCGAAGCAAAGCTCATCCAACGAAATGTTGAGGGACATTGCGATTTGTTTGAGCTGACTGATGCCGCGAGGCGGCACTCCTGAAAGCCAGTTGGATATCGTTTGTTTAGGAACTCCTGAACGCCGGGCGAGCTGTGTCGCCGTCAAGGCGCGAACATTCAATAGCGATTTGAGTTGATTCTTAAGTTGCAGCATCGAACTTCATACTATGTCGGCAAGTTTTCCGAATATACCATACAGAATCCCATAGCGATGACCGAGTCCCAAAATCGGGACAACGTTGGATAGTCCTGCACAAGAACGCCATTTTTGAAGACATTGCAAAACCGAGGTGATTCCAAAATTTTAATCACAGCCCCTATCCAACTCAGCCGCATTAAGCTAAACTGCTTTAACAAAAAAGAACGGGGTGAACATGAGAAGCTGGCAAACCTCAGCAACATTTTTGGCCGTCGTCGTTGGCATTCTGGGCATTCTGGGCCTCTCGGGCCTGAGTATTCCCGCTCATGCCGGGGATCGCAACGAACTCTCTCTTTATCTCCAGGGGACCCGGGCCCTCTCGGATTTCGAGGCTCTGCCCTCGGCACCGGCCGTCATAGAA